>FWPV01002204.1_pt1 | contig 49050 bp, 45 predicted proteins | sample 2228371 | NCBI WGS metagenome assembly FWPV01 (sample SAMEA103939776, study PRJEB20133) | metagenome | reverse complement strand
CGTGCGTGGTCGTGGCGCTCCCGTGACGAACTTGTCCCATGTGGCTTCCTTCCATTCCTCAGAAAGGATCGCACCATCAAACCGTGGGATCCAACACCTAGGTACTTTCCGGCCGGTTATTGCTTTCACTGACAACAATACGCTCTACCACCTACACCCAACCTTACTTGACGACACTTTTCGTTTCTGCTGCTTAAACTACGAACTATTGGAAATTCTACTGCCGATACTCGCTCCAGCGCCATAGAAGCCAAATTCAGAGCACACCCCCCGATTCGCCCCCTCAAGGTTAACGCCTCCCCCACCCGCCGAGCGTCTGTACCGATGCCAGACGCATGCCAGACGGATGCCATACCGTTAACCTCTCGGAAATCCCCCGGATTAACCCAGCGTTCCCAACCCCTTACCCGAGGTCCCCCCGGCCCTCGCAAGCGTGCTCGGGCGTTCGGCGGGAAAACAGTCCACTGGACTGTTTTCCGATCCGCCTCACCCTCAGGCCCGCCCCGCCGCCGCGCTCAGGGTCAAAGGATCAATCCCCATCCCCCGCAGCGCCGCCGACCATTTCACCCGGTCGTCCGCGCCGAACACCAACCCCTCCGCAGCCTCACAAGTCAGCCAGTCGTTCCGCGCAATCTCGGCCTCCAGCTGACCCGGCCCCCAGCCGGAATATCCCAGCGCAAGCAAGGCCTTGCCCGGCCCCCCTCCGCTTGCCAAAGCCTCCAGCACGTTGATCGTCGCGGTCATCTCCAGACCCCCCGGCACCTTCATCGTGCCCTCGCCCTCCCGCGCCCAGTCGGCGGAGTGCAGCACGAACCCCCGCCCCCGCTCCACCGGACCGCCGAAATGCACCCGGATGTCGCGGCCCTTCGGCCCAAGGGGGATGTTCAGCTGACCCAACAAGCCATAAAAGCTCAACTCCTCCAACGGCTTGTTGACGATCAACCCCATCGCCCCCTCCGCCGAATGCGCGCAGACAAGCACCACGCTGCGGTCGAATCTCGGGTCCGCCATCCCCGGCATCGCGATCAGGATCTGTCCGGAAAGGTCCATCGAAAGCCCCCTATCCATCCTTTGAACATGAACTCCGGTGCCGCGACCCACAAGCCCCCTGCGCATCGCCAAGCCGCCACAGGGCGGCAGACTGGTGGCGGTGACCGAGCTTGTTCCCCCAAGCGGGGCACCCTTCGCACTGGATCAGTCGAGGGTGACCATCACCATTCTCGCCGCAGGCAAGGCCGTCGAGGTCAAGGGTTGCCCGACCCCCTGAGCCGGGTTGTCGCCCTTCCGGCCCGGCCCTAGTCTTGGCGCATGGGAATCGCCGCCGAAATCGCCGACGACTGGCACGCTGCACTTGCCGCCCTGGTCTGGCAGGTCGAGGCGGGGGCGGATGAGGTCATCGCCGATGCCCCGGTCAATCGTTACGATCTGACCGCCGAGGCGCACCGTTCCGTCGCGCCGCCTGCCGAGCGCCTTTCCGACCCCCCGTCCACTGTCGCGCAGGCCGCCCAGAGTTCCGACCCGGTCACCGCCGCACGAGCCGCCGCGATGGCTTCGGCCACGCTGGAGGAGCTGCGGCGGGCAATGACCGGCTTTGATCATTGCGAGTTGAAGAAGGGCGCGCGGAACACGGTCTTTGCGGATGGCAATCCTGCGGCGCGCGTCCTGATCCTGGGCGAGGCCCCCGGGGCGGACGAGGATCGCGAGGGCCGCCCCTTCGTCGGTCGCGCAGGCCAGCTTCTGGACCGGATGTTTGCCGCCATCGGCCTGTCGCGCACCTCGCCCGAGCCCGAAACTGCGTTCTACATCACCAATGTCCTGCCCTGGCGTCCTCCTGGCAACCGCGACCCCGAGCCGGCTGAGATCGCGATGCTGCTACCCTTCGTCGAACGCCACGTCGCACTGGTCGATCCGCAGGTGATCGTGGTCGTCGGCAACACGCCGCTTTTTGCCCTTACCGGTGCCAAGGGCATCCTTCGGGCGCGGGGAACCTGGGGCCTGGCTCTTGGCAAGCCGCTGCTGCCGATGACGCATCCGGCCTATCTTCTGCGCACCCCCGCCGCCAAACGCGAGGCCTGGGCAGACCTTCTGTCGCTGCAGGCGAGGCTTCGGTCCTGATGCGTCTGACCCGGCCGCGACGCCCCGACCCTGAAAGACGGAGACGCACCTGATGTCGCGCATCGACGAGAGCCTGACCTTCCACCCGATCCGCATCGCTGTCCTGACCGTCAGCGACACCCGCACGCTGGACACTGACAAGTCCGGCGACACGCTGGTGGACCGGCTGACCGGGGCCGGGCATCAACTCGCCGACCGGGGCATCGTCCCTGACGACCGCGCCGCCATCGTCGCCCGCCTGCGCCGATGGATCGCAGACCCGGGCGTCGATGTGATCCTGACCACCGGCGGCACCGGGCTGACCGGTCGCGATGTCACCGTGGAAGCCCACCGCGAGGTCTATGAGAAGGAGATCGAGGCCTTCGGCACAGTCTTCACCCTTGTCTCGATGCAGAAGATCGGCACCTCTGCCGTGCAAAGCCGCGCCACTGGGGGCGTTGCAGGGGGCACCTACCTTTTCGCCCTTCCCGGCAGCCCCGGTGCCTGCCGCGATGCCTGGGACGAGATCCTGAAGCTGCAACTCGACAGCCGCCACCGGCCCTGCAACTTCGTCGAGATCATGCCGCGGCTGGAAGAGCACCTGAAGCGCAAGTGACGCCTCTTCGTTCGACTTCGTCTTCTTATCGGGGGACCCCGCGCGGGGAGTGTCGAAGTCGACGACGAGCCCCCGGCCGGATCACGACGCTTGCCCCTTCCCCCGCCTTTGCCCTAGAGAGAGCGAAATCTGAAGGGGATCCGCCGATGGCCTTCCGCGCCCGCCACCTTCTGGGGATCGAGCAGCTGTCGCCGCTGGAGATCACCACGGTCCTCGACCTCGCCGAGCGCTATGTCGACCTGAACCGCCGGACGGTGAAGCAGTCGGATACCTTGGCGGGGATGACGCAGATCAACCTGTTCTTCGAGAATTCCACCCGCACCCAGTCCAGCTTCGAGCTTGCCGGAAAACGGCTTGGCGCGGATGTGATGAACATGTCGGTGGCCAATTCCTCGGTGAAGAAGGGCGAGACGCTGATCGACACCGCGATGACGCTGAACGCGATGCACCCGGACCTTCTGGTCGTCCGGCACGGGTCGTCCGGCGCGGTCAACCTTCTGGCGCAGAAGGTGGACTGCGCGGTCCTGAACGCCGGCGACGGGCGGCACGAGCATCCGACGCAGGCGCTCCTCGACGCGCTCACCATCCGCCGCGCCAAGGGGCGGCTGCAACGCCTGACCATCGCCATTTGCGGCGATATCGCCCATTCCCGCGTGGCCCGGTCGAACCTCATCCTGCTCGGCAAGATGGAAAACCGCCTGCGCCTGATCGCGCCCCCGACGCTGATGCCCGCCGGCGTCGAGGACTTCGGCTGCGAGCTTTTCGACGACATGCGCGAAGGGCTGAAAGGCGCCGACGTGGTGATGATGCTGCGGCTTCAGAAGGAGCGGATGGACGGCGGCTTCATCCCGTCCGAACGCGAATACTACCACCGCTACGGCCTCGACGCCGAGAAACTCGCCTTCGCCGCCCCCGACGCCATCGTGATGCACCCAGGACCCATGAACCGGGGGGTGGAGATCGACGGCGATCTGGCCGACGACATCAACCGGTCAGTGATCCAGGACCAGGTGGAGATGGGGGTGGCCGTGCGGATGGCCTGCATGGACCTTTTGGCACGAAACCTCAGGGCGGAACGTGGGCGCAAGATCGTGGGGATGATGGCGTGACACAGCGTGCGACCGCAACCTGCGCTTCAGCGCACCGATGCCCAAGGTGCGCATTGGCGCACCCTGCGGGGGACCGCGCATGACCCACGACCCCGACCGCAAGCCCCCGAAATCCGACGCCCGCATCGGCGGGATGGTCGCGACCGCAGTCCTGATCTTCCTCGCCCTCTTCACCACCGTCATCATCTGGATCGCCTGAGCCATGGCCCGCATCGAGCCCGACCCGATCCTGGGCCGCCCGGCCGAGCTTCTCCCCGGCGAGAAGCTGGTCACCGAGTTCCGCCCCGACGCCCAGGTCTACTGGCGGGCGCATCTGATCATGGCGGTGATCCTCGGGGTCGGCGCGGGCCTTGTGCTCCTGTGGCTGCAGAACCCCTATCCGGTCATCGGCCCGGTCGGCGCGGTCATGGCCATCGCCGCCCGCGCGGCCTTTGTCCAGTCCGAGGCGCTGGCCGAGGTCTGGCGCCTGACGGACCGCCGCCTCCTCGGCCCCGGCGGGCGGGCGATCACGCTGGCGCAATTGCAGGCCGCCCGCCCGTTTCTGGGCGCCGTGCAGGTGACCGGCACGACCGGCGACCGGCATCTCATCAAGTATCAGCCCGACCCGGCCGCCGTGGCCTTCCTCCTGCTCACCGCCGCTGGTCGAAAGCCGCGCCATGGCTGAGGCGTGGGAGGATTTCTTCCAGCCCGGCGAGACCCTCCTTTGGGAAGGCGCGCCACGTCCCGGCGTTCACGGGTGGGGCAGGATCATCGGGATGGCCCTGTTCGGACTGCCCTTTCTGGTGATCGGAACCGGCATCATGATCACTGGGCTTGGCATGATGATCGGGCCGACATGGTTCGACGTCGGAGTCGGCCTCTTCATGGCCGCATTTGCCATCCCGTTCGCCGGTATCGGCGCGTTTCTTGTTGTTGGGCAAGGCATCCTCGCAGCGCAGGCCCACCGGCGCGTCCGCTATGCGCTCAGCACCCGGTGCGCCTATATCGGCACCTCCTGGGTGATACCCGGTCTCGAGATCTACCCGATCCTGAAAAGCACCTCTGTCGGGCTGCAAAAGGGGCGCAGGGCCGACACGGTCTGGTTTCATGTGCGCTCCGAAAAGGATTCGGATGGCGACCTTTCCACAACCCGCATAGGGTTCGAAAACATCGCTGACGGGGACAAGGTCCTGTCCCTGATCCGCGGCATCCAGACGGGCAGCGCATGATCCTTCATTTCCAGAACGCCCGCCTGATCGACCCCGAGGCCGGGACGGACGCCCCCGGCAGCCTCACCGTGAAGGGCGGCCTGATCCTCGCTCGCGACGGCACCGCCCCGAAGGGGGCGACTGTCATCGACTGCGGCGGCAAGTGCCTCGCCCCCGGGATCGTCGATCTGGGGGTCAAGATCGGCGAACCGGGCGAGAGGCACCGCGAAAGCTTCCGCTCCGCCGGGCAGGCGGCGGCGGCGGGCGGCGTCACCACCATCATCGCCCGGCCCGACACGGCCCCCGCCATCGACACGCCCGAGACGCTGGAGTTCGTCACCCGCCGCGCCTCTGAATCGCCCGTCCGCATCCGCCACATGGCGGCCCTGACCAAGGGCCGCATGGGTGCCGAGATGACCGAGATCGGCTTTCTGCGCGACGCGGGGGCCATAGCCTTCACCGATGTCTTCCGTGTCTCGACCGAGGCGAAGGCGATCACCCGCGCCATGGCCTATGCCCGGTCTCTGGGTGCCCTCGTGGTCGGCCATCCGCAAGACCCCGGCCTGTCGCAGGGCGCCTCGGCGACCAGCGGCAAGTTCGCCAGCCTGCGCGGTATCCCCGCCGTCTCGCCCATGGCCGAACGGATGGGGCTGGAACGGGACCTCGCGCTGGTCGAGATGACGGGCGTCGCCTACCACGCCGACCAGATCACCACCGCAAGGTCGCTGCCCGCACTCGCCCGCGCCAAGGCGGCCGGGCTGGACGTGACCGCCGGAACCTCGATCCACCACCTCACGCTGAACGAGTTCGACGTCGGCGACTACCGCACCTTCTTCAAGCTGACCCCGCCCTTGCGGTCCGAACCGGACCGGCTGGCCGTGGTCGCCGCCGTTGCCGACGGCACCATTGACATCATCAGTTCCATGCACACGCCGGCGGACGAGGAATCCAAGCGCCTGCCCTTCGAAGAGGCCGCCCCCGGGGCCGTCGCGCTGGAAACCTTCCTGCCCGCCGCGATGCGGCTTTTCCATGCCGGGCATCTTGGCCTTCCCGCCCTGTTCCGCGCCATGGCGCTGAACCCGGCGAACCGGCTTGGCCTGCCGCAGGGCCGCCTGAGGCCCGGCGCGCCGGCCGACCTTGTGCTTTTCGACCCCGATGCGCCCTTCCTGATGGACCGGTTCCGCCTGCGGTCCAAATCCAAGAATACCCCGTTTGACGGCGCGCGGATGGAAGGTAAGGTCATCGCCACCTTCGTCGCCGGGACGCAGGTCTTCGCTCTGGACGCCTGAAACATGCCCCTGCTTGCAACCGACCTCACCCCGATGCTCGTCACCGCAGTCCTGGCCTATCTGCTTGGCGCCGTCCCCTTCGGCATCATTGTCACCCGCGCCATGGGCCTGGGCGACCTGCGCCGAATCGGATCGGGCAACATCGGGGCCACGAACGTGCTGCGCACCGGCAATCGGGGGGCGGCACTGGCGACCTTGCTTCTGGATGGCGGCAAGGGGGCGGTCGCGGTGCTTCTGGCCCGCTGGCTGGTCGGAGAGGATGCGGCCCAGCTCGCCGGGCTTTCGGCCTTTCTTGGGCATCTCTATCCGGTCTGGCTGGGGTTCAAGGGCGGCAAGGGGGTGGCGACCTTCCTTGGCGTACTTCTGGCGCTGAGCTGGATGGCCGGTCTTGCAGTCTGCCTGACCTGGCTTCTGACTGCGGTCCTGACCCGGACCTCCTCGATCGCCGCTCTGGTCGCGGCGGCGAGTGCGGGCCTGTGGATTGTCCTCCTCACCGATGGAAGCCCGCTGATCCTGGCACTGATCCTGACCGTGCTGATCTATGTCCGGCACTCGGCCAACCTTAAGCGGATCAAGGCGGGAACCGAGCCGAAGATCGGCGCGAAAAGCGCCTGAGCCGCGCGGGCGCGGACAGGCGGCAAGACCGAGCAAAAACCATGAGCTGGTTGCGGTTTGCAAGATTGGCTAGGTATGGGGCATCGCGCGCGGGCGGCACTGTCACGCCTCGCGGGCGTGCCGACGCCATGGCGAGGCGGAAGGACCGGGCGCCTACAGCGACGCGGCTTCATACAGGGGCGTCAAGCTCCTGCCCCAGGCACCGTTGTAAAGATCGAGCCATTTGTCCGCCTGCACAGTCCCGGTCTGCAGGCTTTCGACCAGAGGCCGAAGCTGCGCCTCCTCGCCGAGCCCACGCGCCACAAGGCCGGCATGGGACAACCCCACTGCCGCCCGGGCAAGGTCGAGAAGCTTCACACCCCCCGCCTGCCCCTGCAGGGCCGAGACCGAGGCGGCGACGCGCAGAGCTTCGCGCGTCTCGGCATCAAGCCCCTTGACCAGATCCCAGGCCGCGTCAAGCGCGGTCTGGTCATACATCAGGCCGACCCAGAATGCCGGGAGCGCCGCGATATGCGCACGGTCGCCGCAATCCGCCCCGCGCATCTCGATGAATTTCTTCGCCCGCGCCTCGGGGAAGACGGTGGTCATGTGATCGGCCCAGTCCGACAGGGTGGGCTTTTCACCGGGCAGCGCAGGCAGCTGTCCCTTCAGGAAATCGCGGAAGGACTGGCCAAGAGCGTCGAGATAGCGGCCCTCGCGGTACACGAAATACATCGGTGCATCGAGCACCCAGTCGACATAGGCCTGAAAGCCCATGCCGGGGTCGAACGCGAAGGGCAGCATCCCGGTCCTGCTGGCGTCGAGACTGCGCCAGATGCGGCTTCTCCAGCTGCGGTGGCCGTTGGACTTGCCCTCGAAGAAGGGAGAGGACGCGAACAGAGCGGTCGCCACCGGCTGCAGCGCCAGGGCCACGCGCAGCTTCTGCACGAAGTCGGCCTCAGAGCCGTAGTCGAGATTCACCTGCACGGTGCAGGTGCGGTACATCATCTGCGTGCCATGCGTGCCGACGCGGCCCATGTAGTCGGTCATGAGGCGGTAGCGGCCCTTCGGCATCACCGGCATCTGGTCGTGGGTCCATTCCGGGGGCGCCCCGATCCCCATGAAGCGCACACCCATGGGATCGGCGATCTGGCGGACCTCATCGAGGTGGCTTTGCAGCTCGGCACCCACTTCCAGCGTCGTGGTCAAGGGTGCCCCGGACAGTTCGAACTGGCCGCCGGGTTCAAGACTGATGTTGGCACCGTCCCGGCTGAGGCCGATCACGTTCTCGCCCTCGTGCACCGGGTGCCAGCCGAAGCGGGCCTGAAGGGCCGAGAAGATCGCCGAAATCGAACGGTCGCCCGCATAGGGAAGGGGCACCCGGGTATCGGTCAGCCAGCCGAATTTCTCGTGCTCGGCCCCGATCCGCCAGCGGTCCTTCGGTTTGCAGCCGGCCTCCATATAGGCCGCGAGCTGGTCAAGACTTTCGATCGGGCCGCCGCCGGACTGGGGAATGGACATGAAGGGCTCCGGGGCTTTCTGCTTCGGCCTGTCCGGCAGCTGCACCGGGCGGCCCAACAGGTGTCTTGCGGCGGGGGCCAAGTCAAGGGGTGGCATGGCGGGCAGCCCAGGGCCGTCCAAGCTGGGCAGAAGCGCAGGGCCGGGGATTTCAGAGGCTTGGCCGAGCGCGTTAAGCTTCCGTCAGGGTATGCACGGCAATCCTGCCGCCGCGTTTGACCAGTGACGGCCGTTGCCCTCCAAAACTTTTGGTCGAAAACCTTTAGACGGCAACGATGCCTGCGCCTGTGCGGGTCCAGAGAAGACGGTCGACCTCCGCCAAAGCCACCACCCGGCTGTCGCAGGGCGGGACGTCCGAACCAAGCGCCGCGACAATCGCAGCCATATCGATCCCTGGCAGGACTGCAAAGGCGTCGAACAAAGCCGCGGCCCCGTCAGCCTCGACCGGGATGTGCAGAACCAGGCCGTCGCCCTGCTTCAGCTTCCAGATACGTCGGCCGCGCAGGGTGAGAAGGCGGATTTCGGCAAGGTCGGGCAGCCCGACAAAGCCGCCGACCCGGGGACCGAAATAGGCGATCTGGGCTTCGGTCACCCGGACGATGCCGGGGGCTTCACCGTCCTGCTGGAAACGGAGCCGACGCCACGAGGTCAGCGCCCAGCCGAGCCCGACGGCAAGCAGCACAAAACCAAGCGGAGTGAGGAACCAGCCGCCCTGCGCCGCGGTCCAGGCCCCGAACCCGGCGAGGGCCGTTCCGGCGATGACCTCGCGCAGGCGATGGGCCGCTTCGACCAGCTCCGGTCGCACAAAGCTCATCGCCAGTCCCCGTTCGTCGCCTGCCAGAGCGTAAGCGCCGCGACCGCAGCAGTGTCGGCGCGCAGGATCCTCGGGCCGAGGGACAGAGGGGTGACGTTGGGCCTTGCACCGAGCCGGGCGGATTCCGCGGCCGAGAAGCCGCCCTCCGGGCCGATCAGGATGGCCGCGGGGCCTTGTGCCGGGGTCAGGGTGGCGGGTTGGCCGAGGGCGGTCTCGTCGCACCAGTATAGGCGGCGGTCCCCCGGCCAGGTCGACAGGAGCCTGTCGAGCGGGGCAAGATCAGCGACTTCGGGGACGAAGGTCGCGCCGCATTGCTCGGCGGCCTCTACCGCGTGGGCCTGAAGTCGGTCCTGGCGGATGCGCTCGGAATTGGTGTGGCGCGTCTGGACCGGCAGGATGCGGGCGACCCCAAGCTCGACCGCCTTTTCCACGATGAAGTCGGTGCGGGCCTTCTTGATCGGGGCGAAGAGCAGCCAGAGGTCGGGCGGCAGGTGGAGGGGTTTCGTCTGGCTGTCGCAGGTGGCAATCGCGCCACGCTTGCCAGCCGCGGCCAGGGTCGCGCGCCACTCGCCATCGCGCCCGTTGAAAAGAAGGATCGCGGCACCAACGCCAAGCCGCATCACGCCGGTCAGGTAATGCGCCTGGTCGGGCGACAGCCGCACCGCTTGCCCCGAGGCAAGGGGCTGATCTACATAGAGCCTGATCTTCGCATCCATGAGCCAGACCCTATGTCCCAAGCGCCCGAAATGCCAGAGGCCGCCCCCGAGGCGAACGTGGCCAAGGGACAGGTGGCGGATGCTCCGAAGGCGAACTGGGTGGACGTCTATGCGCCGGGGACGGCGCGGCCCTATCTTCGTTTAAGCCGGGCGGATCGGCCGATCGGGACCTGGTTGCTGTTTGTCCCCTGCCTTTGGGCGCTGGCGCTGGCCGGAGGGGCCTCGGAGTTCCGGGGGTGGGATCTCTGGCTGGCGGTGTCCACCGGCGTCGGGGCGTTCCTGATGCGGGGGGCCGGCTGCACCTGGAACGACATCACCGACCGCGACATCGACGCGCAGGTGGCGCGGACGCGGTCGCGGCCGCTGCCCTCGGGCCAGGTGACGGTGACGGCGGCACTGATCTGGATGGTGGCGCAGGCTTTGCTTGCCGCGGTGATCCTGTTCACCTACAACTGGCTGGCGGTGGGACTTGGCGTCGCGTCGCTGGCGCTGGTCGCGATCTATCCTTTCGCCAAGCGCTTCACCTGGTGGCCTCAGGTGTTCCTGGGTCTGGCGTTCAACTGGGGGGCGCTTCTGGCCTGGGCGGCCCGTGCGGGCGAAGTGCCCCCGGCGGCGGTGGCGCTCTATCTCGCGGGGATTGCCTGGACGCTCTACTACGACACGATCTATGCCCATCAGGACCGCGAGGACGATGCCCTGATCGGGGTCAAGTCGACGGCGCGGCTGTTCGGGGATCATAGCCGGAGCTGGCTGTGGGCGTTCTTTGCGGCCACGCTGCTGCTGTTGGCCGCGGCCGTGGTAATGGCCCATGCCGGCGCGGGGCGACCCTTGGGTTTCATCGTCGCGCTGGCGGGGGTCTGGGCCATGGGGCTGCACCTTGGCTGGCAGATGCGCCAGTTGGATCTGGCCGACCCTGACTCGTGCCTGCGCATCTTCCGTGCCAACCGGGATGCCGGACTGATCCCCGTGCCGTTTCTTGCCGTCGCCGCATGGCTTGGTTGAACCCTGCCGCCCAAACCCCTAAGCACGGGGGCGTCATGACCCGACTGAGTCTTCCCCAAGCCAAGTTGCTCTTGCCCCATCTTCGCGGGCTGTCGTCGACGACGCTTGCGCTTTTGGCCTTCGTCCTGGCGGCGGGGCTGATGTTCTCGGTGTCCTACGGGGCGGCGAGGGTTATAGAATCGCGCACGCTGAAGGCGGTGACGGCGCGGCTGGACGAGGCGCGGATCGACTGGATCACGGTCACGGCCGATGGCTTGCAGGTTCGCCTGGCAGGGACCGCCCCGGACGAGGCGGACCGTTTCCGGGCGGTGAACATGGTGGGCAGCCTGATCGATGCCTCACGCATCCGCGACAGGCTGGATGTGGCACCGACCAAGGCGATCGAGGCACCGAAATTCTCGGTCCAGATGCTGCGGACGCAGGACGGAATCCAGCTGATCGGCCTGATGCCCGAGACTCCGGGAGGCGGAGGTCTGGACGAGGCGCAACTGGCCGAGGAGGCTGCCAAACTCGCCCCTGGGACGGAATTGCCGGATATGCTCGAGACGGCGGGCTACCCTGCGCCCGAGACCTGGAATGCCGCACTCGCCTTCGGGCTGGAGGCGCTGCGGCGGCTGGAGCGGTCGAAGATCTCGGTCACGGCGGACGTGGTCGAAGTGACGGCGATTTCCAGCAGCGAAGCGGAAAAGCGCCAGCTGGAGGTCGACTTGCGGGCAGCCGCCCCGGAAGACGTGCGGCTGGTTCTGGACATCTCGGCACCCAGGCCGGTGATCACGCCCTTCACGCTGCGCTTTGTGGTGGATGCCGAGGGCGCGCGGTTCGACAGCTGTTCGGCCGACACCGAGCGCGCCCGGGCGCAGATCCTGCGGGCCGCGACGGCGGCGGGGGTCGCAAGCGGGCACGTCTGCCAGGTGGGGCTTGGCGTGCCGACCCCGCGCTGGGCCGAAGCGGTGAGCCTCGCGATCAGGGCGGTGACGGAGCTCGGGTCAGGGTCGATCACCTTTTCGGATGCGGACGTGACGCTTCTGGCGGGCAGCGATGTGCCGCAGGCGACTTTCGACAAGGTGGTGGGCGATCTGGAGACCGGGCTGCCGGATGTCTTCTCGCTGACCTCGACGCTGGAGAAGGCAGAGACCGCTTCGCAGGGCCCGGCGGAATTCACCGCAAGCCTGAGCGGTGCCGGCAAGGTCGAGTTGCGCGGGCGGCTGACCGACGAGATGCAGCGCAGTGTGGTGGACGCCTTTGCGCGATCCGCCTTTGCTGGTGCCGAAGTGCTGACTGCGACGCGGGTCGATGCGGCGCTGCCCGACGGCTGGACCTTGCGGGTGCTGGCCGGGCTGAAGGCGTTGTCCGAGGTCACGGAGGGTCGGCTTCTGGTGCGGGCCGATCTTGTCGAGGTGACCGGGGTCACGGGGTCCACTGCGGCGCGGGGCCGGATCACGCAGATCCTGTCCCAGGAACTGGGTCAGGGCAAGACCTTCAAGGTCAATGTCCGCTATGACGAGGCGCTGGACCCGCTTGCCGCCGTGCCGACACCGAAGGAATGCGCGGCAAAGGTGAACGCGGTCATTGCGCGGACCAAGATCACTTTCACCCCGGCCTCGGCCGAGATCGCCAGCTCCGCGCGCCCGGTTCTGGACGAGCTGGCATCGATCCTGGCCACCTGCCCGGGGATGCAGATGGAGATTGGCGGATACACCGACAGCCAGGGGTCCGAGAGCGGCAATCTGGCACTGTCCCAGGCGCGGGCCGAGGCGGTGCTGCTGGGCTTGCAGGGCCGTCGGGTCGATGTTTCGGGAATGACGGCCACCGGCTACGGCGAAGCACAGCCGATCGCCGACAACGGCACCGAGGCGGGCCGAGAGGCGAACCGCAGGATCGAATTCGTGCTCAAGGGCGCGCCGGATGCGGCGTCAGCCGCGCAAAGCCCGGTTGCGGGCCCCGATTTCTCGGGCGATACCAGTCCGTCGGTCGCACCGACCGAAAAGACCCTCTCGCCGAAGCCTCGCCCCGCAGGCCTGACGGCCAAGGACACTCCATGAACCGCACCGAATTCGTCGTCGCCACAGCCATCATCCTTATGGTCGCCTTCGCGCTGGGCTGGTTCGCGCACTGGCTCTTGCACCGCTTCACCCGCGTCCAGGGCGGCGACATGGCCGAGATGGACAAGCTGGCGCAATCGCTGCACGAAGCTGAGGAATTGCGTGATCAGGCGCTGGCCTTTCTGGAGCAGCGCGAGGCGGAACTGATGAACCACATCAGCCAGACCGAGGCTGAACTCAAGGCGGCGATGGAAGGCTTGCGCGATGCCCGGCACGAGGCCGAGGAGATGCGCAGCTATATCGAGCGGATGCACGCGAACGGCTGAGGCGGGCCAAATTCCTTCGAAGGAATTTGCAAATCTTTTCGAAAAGATTTGCCCGCCGGTCCAGACGCGGGAGAATTTGATCAAACCCTGGCCCGAAGCCCCGTGGAAAACTGGACAACCAGCCTCTCGCGTGGCACCTGTCGCAGCAGCAAATGGAGGGCCTTCCCATGCTCGATTCCGTGACCGACCTTGCGTCGCTTCTGAAAGATCCCTCGCTTCTGGTGACAAAGTCCTACGTCGCAGGGGCATGGATCATTGCCGATGACGGCTCGACCTTCCCGGTGACGAACCCGGCGCGCGGCGACGTGATCTGCCATCTGCCGAATCTTGGCCGGGCCGAGACGGCACGCGCGATCACGGCGGCCCACGCCGCGCACCGCGAATGGGCGACCCGGACGGCCAAGGAACGCGCGCAGGTCCTGCGCCGCTGGTTCGACCTCTGCATGGCCAACCAGGACGACCTTGCCACGATCCTGACCGCCGAGATGGGCAAGCCCGTTGCCGAAGCCAAGGGCGAGATCGCCTATGGCGCGTCCTATATCGAGTTCTACGGCGAGGAAGCCAAGCGCACCTATGGCGACATCATTCCCGGCCACCAGCGTGACAAGCGGATTCAGGTGCTGAAACAGCCGATCGGCGTGGCGGCCTCGATCACGCCGTGGAACTTTCCCAACGCGATGATCGCCCGCAAGGTCGCCCCGGCGCTGGCCGCTGGCTGCGGCTTCGTCGCGCGTCCGGCGGCAGAGACGCCGCTTTCGGCGCTGGCGCTGGCGGTGCTGGCGGAGCGGGCGGGCGTGCCCGCGGGCCTGTTTTCGGTCATCACCTCGAAGCGGTCGTCCGACATCGGGAAAGAGTTCTGCGAGAACCCGCTGATCCGCAAGCTGACCTTCACCGGGTCGACGGAAGTGGGGCGCATCCTCTTGAAACAGGCCGCCGACCAGGTCCTGAAATGCTCGATGGAGCTGGGCGGCAACGCGCCCTTCATCGTCTTTGATGACGCCGATCTGGATCTGGCGGTCGAAGGCGCGATGATCTCCAAATTCCGCAACAACGGCCAGACCTGCGTCTGCGCCAACCGGATCTATGTGCAGGCCGGGGTCTATGACGCCTTCGCCGAAAAGCTGACGGCGGCGGTAAAGAAGCTGACGGTCGGCGACGGGCTGAAGCCCGGCGTCACCACCGGGCCCCTGATCAACGCGGCCGCGATGGACAAGGTCGAGGAGCATATCGCCGACGTGCTGGCCGGCGGTGGCAAGGTCGTGCTGGGCGGCAAGCGCCACGCCCTGGGCGGGTCGTTCTTCGAGCCGACGGTGGTGACCGGCGTCACGCCCGACATGAAAGTCGCGCAAGAAGAGACATTCGGCCCCCTCGCCCCCCTCTTCAAGTTCGAGACGGAAGCCGAGGTGATCGAGATGGCGAACAACACCATCTTCGGGCTGGCGTCCTATTTCTACGCCCGCGACATCGGGCGGATCACGCGGGTGCAGGAGGCGCTGGAATACGGCATGGTCGGCGTGAACACCGGCCTCATCTCGAACGAGATGGCACCCTTTGGCGGCGTGAAACAGTCCGGCCTCGGCCGCGAGGGCAGCCGCCACGGGATCGACGACTACATGGAACTGAAATACGTCTGCCTCTCTGTCTGACATCAACGCCCGTCGTTCGACTTCGTCGCTCCTCGCTGCCCTGCGACGAGAAGACGAAGTCGAACGAGGAGCCGGACCAAGGATTGCACGATGACCGAAGACTACGTTCCACCCAAGGTCTGGACCTGGGAGCAGCCCTCGGGCGGCCAGTTCGCCAATATCAACCGCCCCATCGCCGGTGCCACGCATGAGAAGGCCCTGCCGGTGGGCAAGCACCCCTTGCAGCTCTACTCGCTGGCGACGCCGAACGGGGTCAAGGTCACGATCCTGCTGGAAGAGCTGCTGGAGGCGGGCTTTCAGGCCGAATACGACGCCTGGCTGATCGACATCGGCAAGGGCGACCAGTTCGGCTCGGGCTTTGTCGCGGTGAACCCGAATTCGAAGATCCCGGCGCTGATGGACCATGGGACGACCCCGCCGCAGCGGGTGTTCGAGAGCGCCTCGATCATGCTCTACCTGGCCGAGAAGTTCGGCGGGGCGTTCATTCCGAAGGATGCGCGGCAGCGGACCGAGATGTTCAGTTGGCTGTTCTGGCAGATGGGATCGGCCCCTTTTGTCGGCGGCGGTTTCGGGCATTTCTACGCCTATGCGCCGATCAAGATCGAATATGCGATCAACCGCTATGCGATGGAAACCAAGCGCCAGCTTGATGTGCTCGACCGGCATCTGGCGCAGAACGCTTGGATGGCGGGCGACTATTCGCTGGCGGACATGGCGATCTGGGCCTGGTATGGCAACCTGGTGCTGGGCCGCGCCTACAACGCGGCCGAGTTCCTGGACGTGGCCAGCTACACCCATGTGGTCGCCTGGGCGCAGAAGATCGACGCCCGGCCCGCCACGGTCCGGGGCCGTATGGTCAACCGCAGCTGGGGCGAGCCGCAAGAGCAACTGCCCGAACGCCATTCAGCAAACGACTTTCGCAAAGCCTGACAGGGAGAGCCGCATGCAGAGCATCACGAAACTGCCCCCGACCGACGGGATCGAACCGGCCTCCGGCGACCTGGACGGCTGGGTGGTGACCGAGGGCTCGCCCTCGATGAAGACCTGGGTCCTCCATACCGCATCGGACGGCAGCATGGTCAGCGGCATCTGGGAATGCACGAAGGGCAGCTACCACGCGACCTATACCGCCTATGAATATGTGGTGCTGATCAGGGGCCGTATCGTCATCACCCCGGACGGCGGCACGCCGGTGACCGTGCAGGCGGGCGATGCCTTCGTGGTCGAAAAGGACTTCAAGGGCACCTGGAAGATCGAGGAAGACGTGCGCAAGCATTTCGACTTCGTCGTCACCAGATAAGCCGTGCCGCCATCGTGACTGGGGCGGCAGGAGGGCCGGGCATTCTCTGACCGGCTTCTGGCCGACGGGCTGACGGTGGTAGGCGTCGACCTTGACCGCGCGGCGCTTCTGGCGAAGGCGGGTGCTGGATCAGGCCGGGCTGGCGCCTGATCCGGACTGCGTGCTGGTCATGGCCGGCGCGGCAGAGGCGATCTTTCTGCTCTTTCGCCAGCTCGTGGCCGCCGGCGACGAGATCGTCACCGAAGCCCCAGGCTGGCCACAGGCGGGGGTGATGGCAAAGGCCATCGGCGCGCGGCTGGTCGAGGTTGCCCGGGATGAAGCGCAGGGCTGGGCGCTCGACCCCGGGTCGGTGGCACGGGCCATCACGCCGAAGACGCGGATGATCTTCCTGAGCAATCCGAACAACCCCAGCGGGCGGCTGCTCCGCGCGGCCGAGTTGCGCGCGCTGGCTGCCGTGGCGGATCGGCATGGCATCTGGTTGCTGGTCGACGAAGTCTATGCGGGTCTGGAATGGCCTGGGCCAAGACCGCCCTCTACCGCGGAGCTGACGGCCTTCGGGATCACCAGCGGATCGGTGTCGAAGGCGCTGGGGCTGCAAGGCCTGCGCACGGGCCGGATGATCTGCCAGTCGCCCGCGGTGATCCGCGATGCGATGATCCTGCGCGAGAATGCGTCCGAGATCATGAACGTCCTTGGCGAGCGTATCGCCGAGGTGGCGTTGTGGCCCGACCGGCTGGCGGCTGCCATCTGTCGGGCACGGAACGCGGCGCGGGCGACGCTGGCGCTGATCGATGGCTTCGTCACCGCAGAGCCCCGGCTGTCCTTGCACCGCCCCGAGGCCGGGCTGATCGGCCTCGCCCGGCTGCAGGGCATCGACGGCGAGACGCGGGCGCTGTTGCGACCGCCGTGGCGCACCTTTCTCGTGCCCGGATCGGCCTATGGGCCGCCCGATCACATCCGGATCGGCGCGGGCGGAGAGCCGGAAACCCGCCTGAACGAAGGTTCAGGACGGCTTTCTGCAGCCCTGGCGACACTGTCGTGATCGGCTAACTATATGAAATGATAGATGTTATAGGATAGCAGATCCGCGCTTTTCCCTAGCGCGGCCCCGCTTTTGCCTAGCGGGGCAGAAAGACCCAGATTTCATCGCATCGGTCCGGCTGCCTCGGGCCGGCCACTTCGGGTCAGTCACGACTCGGGTCAGTCACGAAAGGACACGCCATGCTGCGTCTTGCCACCTCCGCCAGAAAAACCGTTGTTGCCGGCCTGACCGCGCTGTCGATCGCCGCCGTTCCCGCTGCTCCCGCCCTTGCCTGGGGCGAAAAGGAACAAGGCTTTGTCGCCGGTGTCGCCACGGCGATCATTGTCGACCAGCTTTTGAAGAACAACCGCAAGGCCCGTCTCTATGATCGCGGGCAAACCGCCGCGCCGATCTATGTCGAGCCGCGCCCGGTCTACAGCGAGCCGCGCCGCACCACCTCGATCTACTCGACCCCGGCAGCCCGCGCCTTCCAGAGCTATTCCCTGGCCGAGCGCAAGGCGATCCAGCGCAATCTGCGCGCCTGGGGCTACTATCGCGGCGGGATCGACGGGGCTTTCGGACCCAGCACCTACACTGCGGTCGTGGCCTATGCCCGGGATGAAGGGGCGACCGCCAGCCTGAAAAGCACCTCCGGTGCCTATGGCATCTACGATGGCATGATCTACTGAACCCGGTCGTCCGGTCCACGCCATGAACAGCCCCCCGTCTCCCGGCCCGGCACCAGCGCCGCACCGGAGCGGGGGGCTTTTTGTCCGGGGTAAGGATTTCCGGGCACGGCCCCTTGACGGGGGGGCCAAGGATTGCGCCCCGGCGCGCGTCCCAGATAACGTGATGCTGATGGACACGTCCGACGAGATGCTTGCCGCTGCCGCCGCCCGAGGGGACCGGGCGGCTTTTGCCACGCTGGTCGGAAGACATTATGACCGTATCTTCGGGCTGGCCTGGCGGCTGACGGGCGCGAAGGCCGAAGCCGAGGATCTGGCGCAGGACATCTGCGCGGCCTTGCCGACAAAGCTCCGGAACTGGCGGGGCGAGGCGCGGTTCACCACCTGGCTTTACCGCGTGGTGGTGAACGCCGCCCATGACCAGCGGCGGCGGCAGGCGACCCGCAGCCGTGCGGCGCAGGGTTGGGGCGACTGGGAACTGGCGCGTCAGGACGAGATCGCCGCGCAGGCCGAAGCGGCGGGCTGGCTGGCCCAGGCGATGACGCAGCTTTCACCGGAATTGCGCGATACTGTGGCGCTGGTCCTTGGCGAAGAGATGACCCAGGCCGAGGCGGGGGTTGTGCTGGATGTCTCCGAAGGGACTGTCGCCTGGCGGATGAGCGAAGTGAAGAAACGCCTGCGGGCCATGGCAAGGGAGGACGCGAAATGACCGATGATCTCGACGACCTCCGTGCGGCGCTGAAGACGGCCCCCGCGCCCGAAGCGGATGCCAAGGCGCGGGCGATGCAGCTGGCGATGGAAAATTTTGACCGGCTGAACGCCCCTCTCCAAGGATCAGCCGACGCGCCCCGTTCCAGTGAGGACCGCCACAAGGCGGCCCCCCTGAACGGAGTACGTCGCATGTTCCACTACCTGACCTCCCGCCCTGCCCTTGCCGCCACCACCTCGGTCGCGGCGCTGATCATCGCTGTCGCGGTGATCCTGCCGGTGGCCGATCTGCGGATCGGCTCGCCCACAGTGGCCATTGCGCCGCCGAAGACCGATCCCACGCCGCCGATCGAGCCGGTGGCGAAAACCCCGGTAACAGAGGCGCGTGCCCCGGACCCGGACTCGGCGACCGGCGGCACGGCGTCGTCGGTGGCAGAGGCCGAGCCGCCGGTTGCTCCGACCGTGGCGACAGGCACGGACGCCCCGGCCTCTGTCGAGGTGGCGAAGCCGATGGCCACGGTCACGGCGACGGACGAATTGCAGCGGAGGGACCTCGGCAATGCGGCATCGACGCTGGCGCAGTCCCAACCGGCAGCCGATGCCGAAGCGTCGGTGGAGATGGCCGAAGAGGCGGCTCCCGTCAGTCCTGCGATGGACGGCGTTCTGATGGATGCCGAGCCGCGCCTGCGCGCCGAGGCGAAGCTGGAGGGGGACACGATGGCCTTCCTCCCCGCCCCTGCGACCAGCGCGCCCGATGCCGTGGCACCCCCGGTCGAAAACACCGAAGCCTATGCCAACGAAGCCCCGAACCCGGTGAAGGTGACGGCAGAGGAGCCGGTTTCGACCTTCTCGATCGACGTGGACACCGCGTCTTATGCGGTGGTGCGGTCGTCGCTGACCGGGGGCTACCTGCCCTCGCCCGACCAGGTGCGGATCGAGGAGATGGTGAACTACTTCCCCTATGCCTATGCGGCCCCCGAGGGGGAGGCCGCCTTTGCCGCGACCGTCAGCGTGATGCCGACCCCCTGGAACCCCGGCACCCGGCTGGTGACTATCGGCATTCAGGGCGCCCTGCCCGCAGTGGCCGAACGCCCGCCCCTGAACCTGGTGTTCCTGATCGACACCTCCGGGTCGATGGAGGACGCCAACAAGCTGCCGCTTCTGAAGCAGTCGCTGTCGCTGATGCTGTCCGAACTCAGGCCCGAGGATCAGGTCGCCATTGTCACCTATGCCGGTTCGGCGGGTCTGGTGCTGCCGCCAACCAAGGCGGGGGACCGGGCCGCGATCCTCGCCGCGCTGGAAAACCTGATGGCGGGCGGGTCCACCGCCGGGGCCGAAGGGCTGGCGCTGGCCTATCAGGTCGCCGAAGGCATGAAAGCCGACGGCGAAGTGACGCGCATCCTCTTGGCGACGGACGGGGATTTCAACGTCGGCGTCAGCGACCCGGACGGGCTGGAAGCCTATGTCGCGAAGCAGCGGGAAACCGGCACCTACCTCTCGGTCCTCGGCTTCGGGCGCGGCAATCTGGATGATGCGGTGATGCAGTCCCTGGCGCAGAACGGCAACGGCACGGCCGCCTATATCGACACGCTCAGCGAGGCGCGGAAGGTGCTGGTCGACCAGTTGACCGGGGCGCTGTTCCCGATCGCCGACGACGTGAAGATCCAGGTCGAATGGAACCCGGCCACCGTGGCGGAATATCGGCTGATCGGCTACGAGACCCGCGCCCTGCGACGTGAGGATTTCAACAACGACAAGATCGACGCCGGCGAGATCGGCGCGGGCACCCAGGTCACCGCGATCTACGAGGTGACCGCCCCGGGGTCGGAGGCGCTGTTGAACGATCCCCTGCGCTATGGCACGGCCCCGGCCGAGGCCACGGCAGGCGAACTGGGCTTTCTGCGGCTGCGCTGGAAAGCCCCGGGTGAGGACGCCTCGACCCTGGTCGAGACGCCGATCACCGGGGCAGAGCCGGCCAGCACGGAAACCCGCTTTGCCGCCGCCATCGCGGGCTTTGGGCAGCTCTTGCGGGGATCGGTCTACCTGGGCGACTGGGGCTGGGATCAGGCGATCGGGCTGGCGCTGGCGAACCGGGGCGAAGACGCCTTCGGCTATCGGATCGAGGCGGTCAACCTGATGCGGCTGGCGCAGGGCCTGTCGAACTGACCGGCTGCTCCTCGTGCGGCTTCGCCTTCTCGTCGGGAGATCGCCTCGCGAGGAGTGACGGAGTCCTTGACAAGCGTCCGGCATGAGAAAGGGCGCGCCCCATCGGGACGCGCCGCCTGCTTTCGCCGGGGCTTCACGCCTAGTTGACGGTTTCGGCCTTCGCCTCCAGCACCTGGGTCGAACCGTTGGCGCGCGCAATCTCGATCCGGCGCGGCTTCATCGCCTCGGGCACTTCACGGACAAGGTCGATGTGCAGCATCCCGTGCTCATGCACGGCACCGGCGACGCGGACATGGTCGGCCAGCGCAAAGCGACGCTCGAACGCGCGGGTGGCGATGCCACGGTGCAGATAGGTCCGCTCAGTCTCCTCGGCGACCTTGCGGGCCGAGACCAGAAGCGAGCCATCCTTCACCTCGACGCTCAGATCGTCCGGGGTGAATCCGGCGACGGCGATCGAGATGCGATAGGCATCCTCGGCGGTCTTCTCGATGTTGTAGGGCGGATAGGTCGGCTGTGCCACATCGGCGGACAGCACACGGTCCATCATGTCGGCGAAGCGGTCAAAGCCGACGGTGGCACGGTAAAGCGGTGCGAAATCAAGGTTGCGCATTGTCATCCTCCTGGAAGCGATGTCAGGGGCCTTCCCCGTAACGGGGCAAGGCGGTGGCCCGGGCCCGTCATGGCACCCGGATGACAGTCAGGTAGGAAGCGGCAAAACGGCTTTCAAGAGGGCGGTCAGGGCGCGACGAAGCGGGCGCCGTTGCCCGACCCCGTGCCCAGCACGATGCGCCGTACCGGCTTGCCCGGCAGCCCGGCGACGGCGGGGTCCGGCGGCTCGGCGGCACCCTTCGCCGCGACGACGAAAGCAGGATCGCCGCGCCGAAGCGCCGCCTTTAGCCGGTCGACCAGCGCGGGAAGTTCCATGCCGATCGAGATGGTGTTGCCGCCTTCCTCGCCCCCCGCCGAGACGATCGACACGATCTTCGCGCGGTAGCCGGAGCGGTCGAGGACCGGCGCGCCGGAAGCCCCGAAGCTCACGTCGCAGTCCATCGCGATCAGCCGGTCCTGGCGCCCGATCACATGGCACAGACGTTGCCAGGACAGCGCCTCTTCCCGCCTTTCGGCATAAGAGACGACGCTGACCTCGTCGCCATTGCCCGGTCGCGCCACGACGAAGGGAGAGATCAGCGCGCTCGGGATCGGCTTGGCGAGCTGCAGCAAGGCCGCGTCCCGTTCGATCATCTCGGCCGGGGCGGGGTCGATAGTGCGGTATCCGGGATCGACCACCGTGCGGGCGACCGGGACTTCGGCCACCGACGAGCCGTAGGAAAACCCGGCCCGGAAACTGATCCGCCCGGCATCGACCCGGACGCCGTCGGGGTCGAACACGCAATGCGCCGCCGTCAGCACGAGGTCGGGGGCGATCAAGGCCCCGGTGCAGAAGCCACCGTTCTCGACATCCACCCGGCCCACGGGTTCAAAGCCGCGCAGGTCCTCGCGCGTGGTCAGTTCGTCGAGACCCGAGTTGCCCTGCGCAAAGGCCGCACCCGAGCACAGCAGGAAAAGGGCGAAAAGTGTTTTCATGGCTTGATGAACTTCGCCCCGGACCGGGTTCCGCCCGAAATTACGCTGACGGTCTTGCCGCCCCGCAACGAGGCCGCCTTGCTGTCTTCCAGCGCCTGGCGCAGGGCGGCAAGCGGTTCGGCCAGCGGCACGGCCAGGGCGACCTTGCGGCCATCGACCTCGGCCTTGGCCGAAATGACCGACACCACCTGCGCCACGCCATCGCGGATGGAAAAGACCGGCGCACCGGACGATCCGAAATCCACGCTGCAGGACAGGATCAGCGCAGTGCGGCGGCCCGCCAGAACCTTGCAGGCCTCCTGGATCGAGGGCGCCTCCTCGCGGTACTGCGCATAGGACACCACGTCGACCGCATCGCCTTCGACCGGCGTCGCCCCGGTCTCGAACGGCAGCAACGAGGGCAGCCGGATCGGCTGGCTCAGCTCGAGCAGCGCAAGGTCGTTGGCCACCCGGTCCAGTTGATCCGTGGCGGCATAGCGATAGTCGGGATGCGTGACGGCGCGGCTGACCCGGCGATAGGCGACCGCCCGGCCATTGCGGAAGCCCGCCTGGAACTCGATCTCTTCGGGACGGATCTGCACACCGGTCGTCTTGTCATACAGGCAATGCGCTGCCGTCAGCACAAGCTGCGGCCCGATCAGCGCGCCGGTGCAGAAGCCATTTTTGCCAAGGACCAGCTTGCCCACGGCATCCCAGCCGCGCGAATCGTCGGCCGTCTCAAGCTTGACCATGCCGCTGTCCTGGGCTTGCGCCAGGTTCGGGCCAGCCAGGTTCTGGCCAGCCAGACTTGGGCCAGCCATAGCCGCGCCAGCCAGACCGGCGCAGGCCAGACTCAGTGCCATCAGACCGGGGAACAGGAAGCGCATGGAACCCCTACCTCTCCGCGCGGTCTTCAGAGCTATTGCCTGAGTTTGGCGGATTTAGGGCCACAGGCGCAAGGGTTTGCTTCACGGGTCTGCACCGAGGCCAAGGCGCGGGGTTTCGGCCCGCCGGTGGCCCAGTCCAGCAGCTCGACCGTGTGGACGACCGGCACACCGGTGCCCGCGCCGATCTGCAGCATGCAACCGATGTTGCCCGCCGCGATCACCTCCGGGGCCGTCGCCTCCAGCGTCGCCACCTTGCGGCGCTTCAACTCGGCGCTGATTTCGGGCTGGAGAAGGTTGTATGTGCCCGCGCTGCCGCAGCACAGATGGCTGTCGGCCGGCTCCACCACTTCGAAGCCCGCGCGTTTCAGCAGATCCTTCGGCGCGGATTTCACCTGCTGGCCATGCTGCAGGGAACAGGCGGCGTGATAGGCCACCCGCAGCCCTCTCGGCGCACCTTGCGGCACGCCGATCTGCATCAGCACCTCGCTGATATCCCTGGCCAATCCGGCAACCGTGGCCGCGTCTTCGGCGAGCGGGTCATTGCGGAACATGTGGCCGTAGTCCTTGACCGTCGTGCCGCAGCCGCTGGTGTTGATGACGATGGCATCGAGGCCCGCTGCCCGCCTTTCGACCATCCACGCCCGGATGTTGGCGGCCGCCGACCCATGGGCAAGGCTCTCCTTGCCCATGTGATGTGTCAACGCGCCGCAACAGCCCTGGCCCCTGGCCACGACCACCTCGCAGCCCAGACGGCACAGAAGCCGGATCGTCGCGTCGTTGATGTCGGTGTTCAACGCCTTCTGCGCGCAGCCGGTCAGCAGGGCCACCCGCAGCCGCCGTTCGCCTTCCGCCGGAAAGACCTGCGGATCGTCGTTGCGGCTGACCGGAGGGATGGAGTGCGGCACCATGTCCAGCATCGCCTTCAGCCGCGCATCCGGCACCAGCCAGGCGAAGGGCCGCGCAAGCTTCGCCGCCAGCAGTGCCAGCCGGAAGCGTCCCGGATAGGGGATCACCCGGGCCAGCACAGCCCGCAGCATCCGGTCCTTCAGGGGCCGCCTGTAGGTCTTCTCGATATGCGCCCGGGCATGATCGACGAGATGCATGTAATGGACCCCGCTCGGGCAGGTCGTCATGCAGGCCAGACAGGACAGGCAACGGTCGATGTGCTTGACGGTCTTCTCGTCCGCCGGGCGCCCGGCCTCGAGCATGTCCTTGATCAGATAGATCCGGCCGCGCGGACTGTCGAGTTCATCACCCAGCACCTGATAGGTCGGGCAGGTTGCGGTGCAGAACCCGCAATGCACGCAAGACCGCAGGATCTGGTTGGCCCGCGCGATGCCGGGGTCGGCCAGTTGTTCGGGCGTGAAATTCGTCTGCATCAGCCAATGAGTCCCGCGTTCAGAATGCCCCGAGGATCGAATTTCGCCCGCAGGCCAGCCGCCAGCAGCGCAACCTCGGGTGCCTCGGGCGGGAAGACCGGTCCGCCGTCGCCCCTGACGCGGGTCGCATGGCCGCGACCGGCGACGGCGGCGGCGACCTCGGCCCCGCGACCATGGTCAAGGCGCAGCCAGATCAGGCCGCCGCCGCAATCCCACAGCGCCTCGCCCGCCAGTCGCCCGGCGATTTCGGCGGCGGCGGTCGGGAGGGTGACGATCCGCCAGACCTCGCCCGGCTTGTCGTGGAAAAGGGCCACGTCGCGCACGTCGCGCCACAAAGCGGCACTGACGGCAGCTTCGGCCACTTCGACATCGCCCCCGACCAGCGCCCGCAAGCGGTCCAGCCGGTAGGCGACCGATCCCGCCATCCCCTCGACCCGGATCAGGCTCTGCCCGGAATGCCGCGCAGCCCCCGAGATGTCGAAGGGCGAGCCGAGCGCCCGTCGCAAGGCGGCAAGCCCGGCCTCGTCCCCAAGGCCGCCGATCACCAGCGTCGCCTCAGCCTCGGGCAGGGCCTGGACCTTGAAGCTGACCTCGGTCAGCACGCCCAGCGTGCCCCGGCTGCCCGCCAGAAGCTTCACAAGGTCATAGCCGGTGACGTTCTTCATCACCCGCCCGCCGTTCTTGATCACGGTCCCGCTCCCATCGACAAAGCGCACACCCAAAAGCGCGTCGCGGGCCGCGCCCACCTGCACCCGGCGCGGACCCGAGGCATTGGCCGCCACCACCCCGCCGATGGTCGACACCCCTTCCCGGCCCAGAAGTCCGCGCAGGTCCGGCACCTCGAAGGCAAGCCGCTGACGGTCGGCGGCCAGCACCCGCTCCACCTCGGCCACCGGCGTGCCCGCCCGGACGACCAGCGTCAGCGCACCGGGTTCATACAGCGCGACCCCGGTCAGACCGCCGGTCTCCAGCACGTCGCCGACCGCCTGCCCGATGGTGCGCGTGCCGCCACCCCGGACCAAGAGGGGGGCGGTGGCGGCGGCTATGGCTTCGGCAAGATCGGCTTCGGTCGTCGGTCGCATCATTCCCCCTAGGTCCAAGAATTTTCTAGAAAATTCTTGGCCGTGCTTACCCCGCGCGGCGCGTTTCGGAGACACCCAGCGGAAACACCTTCGCGGGATTGAGCAGCCATTTCGGATCGAACACATCCTTCACCCGCATCTGCGCCTCCATATCGGGGGGGGTAAACTGCACCGACATCAGGTCGCGTTTTTCGATGCCCACGCCATGCTCGCCGGTCAGACAGCCCCCGACCTCGACACAAAGTTTCAGGATCTCGGCCCCGAAGGCCTCGCATTTCTCCAGATCACCGGGTTTGTTGGCGTCGAAAAGGATCAGCGGGTGCATGTTGCCGTCGCCCGCGTGAAAGACGTTGCCGACGTCCAGACCGAACTGGACGCTCATCTCTCCGATGCGCTTCAGCACATGGGGCAGCGAGGAGACGGGGATCGTCCCGTCCAGGCACATGTAGTCGCCCAACTGCCCCATCGCCCCGAAGGCCGACTTGCGACCCAGCCAGATGCGTTTCGCCTGATCCTCGTCCGCGGCCTCTCGGAACTCGACGGGGTCATGGGCAAGGGCGATCTGGCGGATGCGCGTCAGCTGTTCCGCGATCTCGGCCTCGGATCCTTCGACCTCGATGATCAGCAGCGCCTCGCAATCGGGGTAGCCCGCCTTGGCAAAGGCCTCGGTGGCGCGGATGCAGGGGCGGTCCATGAACTCGATGGCGACGGGAAGGATACCCGCCTTGATGATGTCGCTGACACAGGCCCCCGCAACTTCGTTCGAGTCGAACCCGACCAGCACCGGCCGCGCGCCTTCGGGTTTCGGCAGGATGCGCAGCCAGGCCTCGGTCACCACGCCCAGCTGGCCTTCCGATCCGCAGACCACGCCCAGCAGGTCAAGGCCCGCAGGTTCGCCCCAGGGTCCGCCAAGGGTGACCACGGTTCCGTCCATCTTCACCAGCGTCACGCCCAGCAGGTTGTTCGTCGTCACCCCGTATTTCAGGCAATGCGCCCCGCCAGAGTTCATCGCGATGTTCCCGGCAATCGCGCAGGCCAACTGGCTGGAGGGGTCAGGCGCATAGAAGAACCCCTCCGCCTCGACCGCGCCCGACACCGACAGGTTGGTCCGCCCGGACTGGACGCGGATGAAGCGGTTGTCGTAGTCTGTCTCCAGCACCGCGTTCATCCGCGCGACGCCAAGGATCACGCTGTCGGCCGTCGGCATCGCCCCCCCGGCCAGGCTGGTCCCCGATCCGCGCGGCACCACCGGCACGCCCTCCTCGCAGGCGATGCGCAGCACGGCGCTGACCTCGGCGGTCGTGCGCGGCAGGACGGCGGCCAGGGGCGGGCAGCGATAGGCGGTCAGCGCGTCACACTCATAAACGCGAAGCTCCTCGGCCGCGTCGATCACCGCGTCGACCGGCAAGGCGGCACGCATCCGGGCCACGATGCGGGCCTTCCGTGCGATGACACCCAGGTCTGGTTCCGGCATGTCCATGGCAAATTCCTCGGCTACTGGTAAGGAAATATAACCAATTTTGCCTTCTGACAAGGGAAAACCCGGTGCCTGGATCGGGATGATGTTTCCATCAAACATCATCCCGATCTCGGTTCTTGGTGGTCGCGTGATCGATGCAGAAAACCGGATTACACTTTTCCTCATCACGCTTTAACCTGCACGGATGACACTGACCCTTGCCGCCATCCCGCTGATCGACCTGATCATGCTTGGAGTGTTGATCCTGGCCTGGCTGATCGCTGGCTGGGTCTGCGAACATCCGCCGTCGGCGACCCCGTCGGTCTCGAAGTTGATGGAACACTACCGGCGCGACTGGATGCAGACCTTCGTCACCCGCCAGCCGCGCATTTTCGACGCGACCCTGATCGACAGCCTGCGGCAGGGGACCGCCTTCTTCGCCAGCGCCAGCATGATCGCCATCGGCGGCGGAGTGGCGATGATCGGCAATGCGGCGGCGGTGCAGCGGCTGACGGATGAGTTGCCCTTTTCCGGCGGGCCGGAGGTGGCGCTGAAGATGCTGCCGGTGATCGGCTTTCTCGCCGACGCGCTCTTGAAGTTCGTCTGGGCGCACCGGCTCTTCGGCTATTGCTCGATCCTGATGGCGGCCGTCCCGAACGACCCCGAAGATCCGCTTGCCTTCCACCGCGCGGGACAGGCGGCCGAAATCAACATCACCGCGGCGAGAAGTTTCAACCGGGGCCTCCGGTCGATCTACTACGCGCTGGCAGCCCTTGGCTGGCTCCTGGGGCCCTGGGGGCTCTTGACGGGGACTTTGCTGGCCACGGGCATCCTGTTCCGGCGCGAGTTCGCCTCGGTCTCGCGCCAGGTGATCCTGAGGCGCCTGCCGTAAGACGGCATCAGGCCGCCTTGGCGCCCTTGCGGCCTTCGACCAGCCAGGCCACCACGGCCAGCCCCGCCGCGATCACAAGCCAGGCCCAGGCGGGCAGGAATGGCACCACGTTGACTTCGGTGGTCAGATACGCCTCGCGCGGGGTGATGCCGATCCAGCCGCGACCCAGCGCGACCCGCCCTTCGGCGACGGTGCGGATGTCGGGAGTGCCGGGTTCCAGCCGGGTCACGCCGCCTCGGGTCGCTTCGGCCAAAGGCTGCAGCACCTCTCCCGAGGCGATGGTTTCGGCGAATTCGCGCGGCGCCGCTGGGCCGACGGCCACGACCCGCGTCAGATCGCCCTGGTCCAGCCGGTACAGGCCAAGCGCCGGGGCCTGCAAGACGGTTTCATAGCGCCCCGGGGCCACCGGCGGCATCGCCAGTTCGACGACAGTCCCGTCCGGCGCGGTCACCGTCACCGGTCCCGGTGCGGTGTCGGCCAGCGACCGGCGGATGATGGTCATCGCCTCGCCCTTCACTTCGGCTGTCAGCGTTTCCTCTTCCAGCTCGGGCTCCTTCAGCATCCAGTAGGCCAGCCGTCGCAGCAGCTCCAGCTGTGGCCCGCCGCCCTCGTAACCCCGGCCCCAGAGCCAGGCCTGATCCGAGGCAAGCACCGCGACCCGGCCCTGATCGACCCGGTTCAGCACCAGAAGCGGCAGGTCGTTCGGGCCGGACATCAGCGTCTGCCCCGCCAGCTTCTTCACCTCGATCAGGCGGAACCAGCGGCCCCATCCGCCTTTGGGGGCCGCGGCCTCCAGTCCTTCGGTCACCGGATGGCGGCGGCCGAGGTCGGTGATCTTCGGGCGAAAGCCCTGCTCGATCACCTGGGCCGTCGGCGCGACCGGCAGGATCTCGGCCAGAGGCGAGCGATACAGGCTGTCGACCGCGCCGAATTCCGGCCCCGCCGCGACCAGCACCGTGCCGCCGCCCCGGACATAGCTTACGATGTTCTCGATATAGGACATCGGCAGGATTCCCCGCATCCGGTAGCGGTCGAAGATGATCAGGTCGAACTCCTTGATCTTCTCGACGAACAGCTCGCGCGTCGGAAAGGCGATGAGGCTAAGCTCGTCCACCGGCACGCCGTCCTGCTTTTCCGGCGGCCTGAGAATGGTGAAATGCACCAGATCCACCGCCGCGTCGGATTTCAGAAGGTTGCGCCAGACCCGTTCGCCGGCATAGGGTTCGCCGCTGATCAGCAGAACGCGCAGCCGGTCGCGCACGCCGTTGATCTGCACGGCGGCGGCATTGTTGCGGTCGGTGATCTCGCCCGCCACCGGGGCGACCGAGAACTGGATCACGTTCGCCCCGCCATGCGGCAGGGTCACCGGAAGCTGCAGATCCTCGTTCAGCGGCACGGTGTAGGTTGTGGGCGCTTCGGTGTCGATGGCGATGGTCAAGGCGACTTCGCCTGCGGCGGTCGGGGGCGCTCCCACATCCTCGATCCGCAGGTCAAGCTTGAACTCTTCGCCGATGATGGCGAAGGCCGGGGCGTTCTTCACCACGATGCGTCGGTCCCAGTCGGCGGCGCGGCCGGTGAGCAGCACCTGCAGCGGCGCAGGCAGGTTCGGGACCACGCCCGCATCTTGCACCCGGCCATCGGTGATCACGATCGCGCCCGCCACCCGGGCGCGGGGTTCCTCGGCCAGGGCTGCGGACAGGGCGGTCATGACCAGCGTTCCTGCATCTTCCTCGCCGTCGCCAACCCGGCGGATGCGCAGCTCGGTGTTCGGCATCTGCGCGACTTCGGCCCGGACGGCGGCGACGGCGGCCTCGGTCTGGGCGCGGCGGTCGCCAAGGCCCTGGCTTGCGCTGTCGTCCACGATCAGGATGACGATGTCGCTGAGGTTCTGCCGGACTTCCTGCTGCAGGGCCGGATTGGCCAGCGCGAGGATCAGTGCGCCAAGCGCCAGCGCCCGCAGCCACCAGCCGGACAGCCCGCGCCAAAGCGCCAGCGCGACCACAAGCAGCGCGATCCCGCCCGCGGCCAGCAGCAGGGGCCAGCCGACCAGCGGGGCGAAGACGACAGTGGCGCTCATTGTCCCAGCCTCTCCAGAAGCGCGGGCACATGGACCTGGTCGGATTTGTAGTTGCCGGTCAGCACATACATGATCAGGTTGATCCCGAAACGATAGGCGATCTCGCGCTGCTGCTCGCCGGCAAAGCCGCGACCGACCTGCACCATCGGCACGCCGCTGTCGTCGGTGGCCCAGGCCGAGGCCCAGTCCGCGCCGCCGATCACGACCGGGGTCACGCCGTCGTTCAGGTTGCGGAACGGCATCCCGTCGGCGGCCTTGGCCCCCGCATCGGGAGAAGCCTCGACCCAGACCTGCCCGCCCTGATAGCGGCCCGGAAACTCTTGCAAGAGGTAGAAGGTCCGGGTCAGCACATGGTCGGGCGGAGCGGGTTCAAGCGGCGGGATGTCCAGGCCCTCGGCTATGACCTGCAGCGCCTGGCCTGCGGGGGTCGTCCCGCCGCCAACGCCGGTCAGGTCGGCGTCGCGGGTGTCGAAAAGGATCATGCCGCCGGTGCGCAGATACTGGTTCAGTTTGGCATAGGCCGCCTCCGACGGCCGCGCCGCCCCGGCCACGACCGGCCAGTAGAGGAACGGGAAGAACGCAAGCTCGTCCTTCTCGATGTCCACGCCCATCGGCATCATCGGCTCGACCGAGGTGCGTTGCCACAGCTTGTCGGACAGGCCAAGAAGCCCGGCCCGCGACATCTCGTCCACCTGCGGGTCGCCCGTCAGGACATAGGCAAGGACGACCGCGCTGGTCGCCTGCACCGCGAAGGCGTCGTCGGGTTTGGCGGCGTCCTGAGCCTGCGCGCCGCGCGGCAGGGTGGCGACCAGCGCCAGGACCAGCACCGCCGAGGCGCCCCGGGCAAGTCCGCGCAGGCGACCCGCCAGCCACAGTGCGGCAAGGACGTCGAGCAGCAGCAGGATCACCCCGAGGGACAGGAACTCGCCCTTCAACGCCCGCACCGCGCGCGCCTCCAGGCGGTCGACGGGCACCCCGGCGGGCCAGACGGCGGGCTTCAGCTCGGTATCCGGTCCGATCACGTTCAGCGCCACGCGACGATCGGTGCCGGCATAAAGCCCGGGCGGGTTCGCAGCCGTCGGGCCCGCGGCGATCGCCTTGGCCAGCAGCTCGCCCGCGACCCCCGGCAAGTCACCCGCGTCAGAGGTCTGGCCGAAGGCGTCAAGCACCACCTGGGGCACCCAGGTCTGGCCCGCCAGGTCCGCAGCCTCGGGCGCGGCGGGTTTGGTGGACACCGCCAGCCGCTCCAGCATCTGCACGAACAGGCCCGACAGCGGCAGCGAGGACCATTCCGCATTCGCGGTGACATGGACCAGCACCACCTGCCCCGCCCCCTGTTCGCGGCGCGTCATCAGGGGCGTCCCGTCCTCCAGCGCCGCAATGGTGCGTGCCGCCAGCTCGGGGTCGGGCTGGGCCAGCACCTGCTGGCGCACCACGACATCGGCCGGCGCGGTAAGGCCGTAGAAAGGCGAGCCTTCCGGAAACGGGGCCAGCGCCTTCGGCTCGCCCCAGCTCATCGCGCCGCCGACAGTGCGTCCGCCCTCGCGCAGACGCACGGGAAGCAGCGGGTCTTCGTTCACCCGCGCCACGTCGCTGGCGGCCAGGACCGGACCGGCAAAGCGCAGCAGAAGGCCGCCCTTGTCCAGCCAGTCCAGCAACGCAGTGCGCTCGGCCTGGGTCACGTCGGCGACATCGGCAAGGATCACCACGTCGGGATTGGCCAGCAGCGTGTCGGTCAGCGTGCCCTCGATCAGATCCGCCGTGGGGGCCAGCGCCTGTCGCAGATAGTGCAGCGGTGACAGAAGCTGCAGCGTCTCGGCGTCGGCGCCGGTCTGGATCAGCGCGATCTTGCGGCGTTTCAGACTGTCGTCGGCCAGGCTGACCGCCCCGGCGGTCCGGGTGCCTTCCAGGACAAAACGGGTGATCCGGTTGCGCAGCTCCGGCGGCAGGTCGATGGCGGCCTCGGCCCGGTCGACGCCGCCCGCGAAGGTCAGCGTCACCCGGCCAAGATCCCGTTCGACGCCGGACGGGTCGGGTCCCTGCGCGATGACATCGACCGATACCGGGGCCCCGGCGGGCATGCGCGAGGCGGCCACCATGACCTTGCCATCGGCACTCGCCGCCGGATGCAGGGCAAGGACCGGCCTGGTGCTTTCCACCACGCGAACCTCGCCGCGTTGGCGAAGGGCCGTCAGCAGGTCTTGCCGCCCCTCCTGCGCAAGACCGTCCGACAGCCAGACGGTCTCGAACCCGCCCTCGGGCAGCGCCGCGGCCCAGCCCGCGAAATCGGCAGGTGCCCAGGCCTGAGGCAACAGGCCTGCGGCGCGCCCGGCCCAGGCTTCGGCAGTCTGGAACTCCACCCGATCCGGCGGGTCGGACAGGCGGATGAGAGCGACGGTGCGCCCCTGCGCTCCGGCCTCGCCGATCAGCGCCTCGATCCGCTCCCGTCGCTGCGGCCAGTCGCGGGCGTCAGCCCAGCCGCCATCCACCGCGATCAGCATCGGCCCCGAGCCCGCCACCCGGTTCTCGGGGTTCAGGACCGGCCCGGCGAAACCCAGAATCAGCGCACCCACCGCAAGCGTCCGCAACAAAAGCAGCCACCACGGCGTCTTGTCCGTCTCGGCCTCGTCGTCCTTCAGACCCAAAAGCAGCGCCACCCCCGGAAACCGCCGCCGGATCGGCGCGGGCGGGACCGCGCGCAGCAAAAGCCAAAGAACCGGCAGCGCAAGCAATGCGACCAGAAGCCAGGGCGCGGCAAAGCCGATGGGGCCGAGGCTGAACATCTACCGCCCGCCCTCCAGCGCCGCATAGGCCCAGAGCAACGCACCCTGCGCCGAGGCCCCCGTGTGATGCGTGGTGAAATGCCAGCCAACCGCGCGCGCAAGCCCGGCCAGCCGGTCCTTGCGTTCCGCCAGCCGCGCCAGATAGCGGGCGCGCAACTCTCCGGCCTGCTGGGTCTCATGCCGCATCGAACCGCCCATCGATTCAAAGATCGTGCGACCGTCGAAGGGAAACTCTTCCTCGGCCGGGTCCAGAACCTGGATCAGCACGCCCTTCACCCCACGCTCCGCCGCCCGCGCAAGCCCCGCCTCGATCCCGGGCATATCGCCCAGGAAATCCGACAGGAACACGCCCCGCCCGTGGCTGACCATGCCATCGGTCTCCGGCGCGCCGTAGTCCTCGCCCGCCGCTTCGCCCGACAGCCGCGCCGCCAGCCGCAGAAGCTGCGCGCGGCCCGCGCGCGGATGCGCCAATCCGGCCAGCCCGACCCGCTCACCGCCGCGCAGCAGCAGCACCGCCAGAGCCAGGCCGAGCAGCTTTGCCCGGTCCGCCTTCGGCGCGCGGGACTTGTCGCCGGCAAAACCCATCGACTTCGCCGGATCGACCCAGATCGTCACCGACTGCGCCGCCTGCCATTCGCGTTCGCGCACGAAATGCGCGTCCGACCGGGCGGACCGCCGCCAGTCGATCATCCGCGCCGAATCGCCCTGATGCGCCGGGCGGTATTGCCAGAACTCATCCCCCAGCCCCGCCCTGCGCCGCCCATGCTCGCCCATCATCACCGTCGAGGCCAGCATCTCGGCCTCGGCCAGCAAGGGCGGCAGCGTCTGCCCCAGCGCCTCGGCGCGGGTGCGCAGATCGGGGGTGCGCAGATCGGGGGCTGCGCTCACGCCGCCGCCTCAAGCCGCAGCGTCTTGGTGGTCACCCGGGCGATGATCCCCGCCAGCGTCTCGCCCCGCGCCCGGGCCGCGAAGGACAGCGCCATCCGGTGCACCAGCACGGCCTGCGCCAGGTCGGCCACATCGGTGATCGAGGGCGCAAGCCGCCCCTCCAGCAGCGCCTTCGCCCGGACCGTCAGCATCAGCGCCTGGGCGGCCCGCGGCCCCGGTCCCCAGCTCAGCGAATCCGCCAGATCGCGCCCCTCGGGCTCGCCCGGACGGCAGGCGCGCACAAGGTCAAGGATCGCCTCCACCACCTGGTCGCCGACCGGCATCCGCCGGATCACGCCCTGCGCCCGGATCAGCGCCTCGGCGGTGAACACCTGGTGCGCCTCGGCCTCTTCGGCCCCGGTGGTGGCGATCAGGATGTCGCGCTCGGTCGCCCGCGTGGGGTATTCGACGTCGACCTGCACCAGGAAGCGGTCAAGCTGGGCCTCGGGCAAGGGATAGGTGCCCTCCTGCTCGATCGGGTTCTGGGTGGCGAGGACATGGAACGGGCGACCCAGCGGGCGGTGCTGGCCCGCGATGGTGACCTCTTTTTCCTGCATCGCCTGCAGGAGGGCGGACTGCGTCCGTGGCGAGGCGCGGTTGATCTCGTCCGCCATCAGAAGCTGGCAGAAGATCGGCCCCTCGACAAAGCGGAAGGCGCGGCCGCCATCGGTGCCGGTCTCCAGCACTTCCGACCCAAGGATGTCCGCCGGCATCAGGTCCGGCGTGAACTGGATGCGGTTCGCCTTCAGCCCCATCACCGTGCCAAGCGTGTCCACCAGCCGGGTCTTGCCCAGACCCGGCAGACCGACCAGCAGGGCATGCCCGCCGCACAGCATCGCGGCGAGGACCAGGTCCACCACCCGTTCCTGCCCGATGAAACGCTGGTTGATCGAGGCCTTCGCCTGCCCCAACGTCGCGCCCAGTGCTTCGATTTCCGCGACCAGCGCCTTGGTATCGGCCATGCCTTCTGCTCCTTCCGGGGTCATCACCCCGTCAATTAATCGAGTTATCCCGCCGGGCACAAATGGCAAAAGGCGACTTCACACAAATGATCGTGAGAGCAGCCTGCCCTCCGCCTCGGGTGGCGCTGGCCATTGCCACCCGGCCTGACTAGACTCTCCGCAAACGGGGACGTCGCCATGACCACCGCTTTCTTTTCCGACGAACGCTGCTTTTGGCATGGCGGTGGCAACTATGCCTTCACCTTGCCGGTGGCCGGGCTGGTCCAGCCCCTTGCGGCGGGCCTGCCGGAAAACCCAGAAACCAAGCGGCGTCTGCGCAACCTGATCGAAGTGACGGGACTCTCGCGCCGCCTGCAGATGCGTGGGGCGGAACCGGCCGCGCGGGCCGACCTTCTGCGGGTCCACCCCGAACGCTACCTCTCCGCCTTCCAGGCGGCCTCTGACGCGGGCGGGGGAGAGCTTGGGCTGCGCGCGCCCTTCGGTGCGGGCGGGTACGAGATCGCGGCCCTGTCAGCGGGCCTCGCCACGGCAGCCCTGCGGTCCGTTCTGAAGGGCGAGGCGCGGAACGCCTATGCCCTCTCGCGCCCGCCCGGGCACCACTGCACCGCCGATTTTCCCAACGGCTTCTGCCTTTTGAACAACATCGCCGTGGCGATCCGGGCCGCGCAGGCCGAAGGGCTGGTGCGCCGCGTGGCCGTCATCGACTGGGACGTCCACCACGGCAACGGGACCGAGGCGATCTTCTACGACGATCCTGGTGTCCTGACGATCAGCCTGCATCAGGACCGCAACTACCCGCTGGACACCGGCGGTGTCGAAGCGATGGGCGCGGGGGCGGGGCTTGGGGCCAACCTGAACCTGCCGCTGCCCCCCGGCTGCGGTCACGCCAGCTATCTCTATGCGATGGAAAGGATGGTGCTTCCTGCCCTCGGCCGTTTCAAACCGGATGCCATCATCGTCGCCTGTGGCTTCGACGCCGCCGCCGTTGATCCCCTGGGCCGGATGCTGGCCACGGCCGAAACCTTCCGTATGCTGACCCGCCTGGTGATGCAGGCCGCCGACCGCCTCTGCGACGGCCGTCTGACGCTGGTGCACGAAGGCGGCTATTCCGAGGTCTATGTCCCCTTTTGCGGCCATGCCGTGCTGGAAGAACTCTCCGCCGCCCCGGTCACCGCCCCCGATCCGATGGCCGCTATCCTGGCCAGACGCCAGCCCGACGCCCGCTTCGACGCCTTCGTCTGCGATTGGATCGACGATGCCGCCCGCAGACTTGGCCTGTGACGCTGCTCCGGTGAAGGATCGCCCGGCTTCTTCGTGGAACTCAAGTCGGACTCTTCTGGAACTCCGCGCCCCGACACCCGCCCGACGCGGCCCCTGACAGTCTTGACAACCCGCAAACGCCTACGGCCAACCCGTTGAAGTCCCCTACCCCGTCTCCCATGTCCTGCGTGGACACTTCTGCCGAAAGACCCGCCATGCCCCCCCGCAATGATGCTGCCCTGGCTTTCCTTTCCGCCCGCCGCTCGCGCCCGGCCAAGCTGTTCACGCTCCCCGTCCCGACCCGCGACCAGCTCACCGAAATCCTCACCGCCGCCACGCGTGTCCCCGACCATGGCAAGCTGGAGCCCTGGCGGATGATCGTGGTGCAGGGCGCTGCTTTCCGACGCCTCGCCGACCTCGCCGAAGCGCGGGCGATGGAGCTTGGCGGCGACGCCGAGCTGGTCGCCAAGGGGCGGGGTCAGTATGATCTCGGCAAGCTGGCGGTCGTCGTGATCGCCGCGCCGAAACCCTCATCCAGGATTCCGGCGGCGGAACAGCAGGCCTCCGCCACCGCCCTGTGCTTCGGCCTTCTCAACGCCGCCGAAGCCGCCGGCTGGGGGGCCTCTTGGCTCACCGGCTGGCCCGCCCATGACGCGATCTTCGCCGCTCGCGCCTTCGGCTGCCGCGATGGCGAGACTGTCGCGGGCATCGTCCACATCGCCACCCCGCCCGAGGATGGTCCCGACCGCCCCCGCCCGGACCTTTCCCGTATCGTCACCTGGGTCGATGCGTGATCTTCCCGATCTTCTCCGCCTTCCTTCTGGCCCTGGGCCAGCTTGCCGACCGCCGCTTCCGCCGGGTGGTGGGTCTGGGTGTGCTGCTGGCTTTGGCCCTTCTCTTCGCGGCCTACATCCTGTTCGTGCAGGCGATCTGGTGGCTGGCCCCGGACACCGTGGACCTGCCGGTGATCGGCCCGGTTTCGGGGGTGGAGACCTTCCTCGGCTGGGCGTCCCTGTTCCTGATGATCGGGCTGTCGGTCTTCCTGATGGTCCCGGTCGTCTCGGCCTTCACCGGGTTTTTCCTGGAAGACGTCGCCGACGCGGTCGAGGACCGGCACTACCCTGACCTGCCCCCCGCGACGGCCCTCTCGCTGGCGGCAGGACTGCGCCAGTCGGTCAACTTCCTTGGCCTGGTGATCGCGGTCAACCTGGGCGCGCGCAGCCTCTATCCCTTCGTCGGCCCGGGCATCCCGCTGGTCTTCTGGGCGGTGAACGGGCTTCTGCTCGGGCGCGAATACTTCAGCCTCGTCGCCCTGCGCCGCCTGCCGCCGTCCGAGGTCAGGGCCATGCGCCGCCGGAATCGCTGGACGCTGTGGGCCGCAGGCGCGCTGATGGCCGCCCCATTGTCGGTGCCGATCCTGAATCTGGCGGTCCCGGTCCTGGGCGTGGCGACCTTCACGCACCTCTATCACCGGCTGATGAATGCGGGCCGCTGACCCATAGGCGCCAAATCTTTTCGAAAAGATTTGCAAAATCCTTCGAAGGATTTTGGCCCCGCCCCTGCCGTCAGGGCTTGATCCGGCCGAACCAGTCCAGGTCCTGGACGGTGATCCAGCCTGACAGGATGATCGCGGCGATCAGTGCCCAGACCGGCGTCGCGATCAGCGTGGTGACCCAGGCCTTGCGCCGCATCACCTCGCCCGCCGGGGCGCCCGGGGGGGTGCCGGGGACGATGTCATTGGCCTCGTCCTGCGACTGGGTGCCATAGGGCAGCACACAGAACAGTGTCATGAACCAGGTGACGGCATACAGCACAATGGCGGCGGTGATCGTCATGCCTGTTCAAGCTCCACCAGACAGCCGTTGAAGTCCTTCGGATGCAGAAAGAGGACCGGCTTGCCATGCGCGCCGGGCTTGGGTTCGCCATTGCCCAGGATGCGCGCGCCCGAGGCACGGAGATGGTCACGTGCGGCAAGGATGTCATCGACCTCATAGCACAGGTGATGAATGCCGCCCGAGGGGTTCTTCTCCAGAAACCCCAGGATCGGCGAGGCCTCGCCCAGGGGCTGCAGCAGCTCGATCTTGGTGTTGGGCAGGTCGATAAAGACCACGGTCACGCCATGGTCCGGCTCGGCTTGCGGGGCACCGACCGTGGCCCCCAGCGTGCCGCGATACTGCGCGGCGGCGGCCTCAAGGTCGGGGACGGCGATGGCGACGTGGTTCAGGCGACCGATCATGTGACGGACCTCGCTGCGGCTTTCCCGGCTTATGCGTCCCGCGCCGGACCCATGCAAGCGGCGTGATGGTCGCAGGCGCATTAACCGGGACTTTACGCACGCCGCACACACTTGCGCCGTCCTGCAGGAGGTCCGTCATGCCCTTTCGCCACGATCCGCTGGTGCCGCCCCCGACGCCTGGCGGTGCGCCGTTGCCCTTGCAGGGCCTGACGCTGATGATCGTGGATGACAGCCGCTTTGCCTGCGACGCGCTGCGGCTGATCCTGAACCGCGCGGGCGCCCGGCTGCGCCGGGCGGAAAGCCTTGAAATCGCACGACTTCACCTGAACTGCTACCGGCCGGACCTGGCCATCATCGATCTCGGCCTGCCCGATGGCCGCGGCGAGGATCTGATTGCCGAACTCTCCGCCGCGGGCTTTCCTGTCCTGGGTATTTCCGGCGATCCCGACGGTCGGGACGCCGCGCTTGACGCGGGCGCGGCGGCGTTTGTGGAAAAGCCGATCGGCTCGGTCGCCGGGCTGGTCAGGCTGATTCGCCAGCTGACGACCGGCGTCGGTCCGGTCGAAAAGGGTGAGGAGACGCCTTCTCCTGCCGGGGATCCGGTCGCTTTGCGCGACGATCTGGCGCGGGCCGCAAGCCTGATCGCCGCGCCGGGCGATCCCGGCTATGCCAGGGCCTTCGTGCAAAGCCTGGCGCGGGCATCGGGCGATCTGGCGCTGGAGGCGGCGGTGCGGACCAGCCACACCGCCTTCGACCGGGCGCGCCTGGCCCGGATGATCGCAGAGAGGCTGGCCGCGCTGGCTTCGTCTCCGTAAGGCCTGCAGATGGACAGGTTCTAGAAGCGGAAGCCCTCGGGATAGGAATGGAACCCGTCGAAATCCGCCTTGCCCAAGGGCATTCCGGCAGCGCGCAAGGCGGCATAGCCCATCGTCAGGTGAAAGAAGAAATTCGGCAGGCCGTACAGGAACAGGAACTCTTCACCGGTCTGCTCGATCTCGGCATGGCCCGCCCGGTGACGGACGATCCGTGTCTCTGCCCCGACGAACTCCGCTGGCGACATCGCCCCCAGCATCGCCCGCGCGACGGCAAGCCTTGGTCCCAACCCCTGCGGCAGATCCGGGAGGGTCCGCCCGGCCAGGGGACAGGCGGTCCGCAGCGCGAACCCTGCCGCCGTCGCGAACTGCTGGCCAGCGGGGAAAGCATCGGCGATGCGGGCCTCCAGAGCCTCCGGCCCCGCCTTTTCCACCATCTCGGCCACGCGGGCGAGGTAGTGGCGGAAGACGGGGACGGTGGCCTGGTACATCAGGCCTCCTTCGGCAGGACGCGCAGGCGCAACTCGCGCAACTGCTCGTTCATCGGCTCGGAGGGCGCGCCCATCAACAGGTCCTCGGCACGCTGGTTCATCGGGAACATGATCACCTCGCGGATGTTCTGGGTGTCGGCCAGCAGCATCACCAGCCGGTCGATCCCCGCAGCACAGCCGCCATGCGGAGGCGCGCCGTATTTGAACGCCTTGACCATCCCGCCGAACCGTTTGTCCACCTCGGACGCCGGATACCCGGCAAGCTCAAACGCCTTGTACATGATCTCGGGCTTGTGGTTGCGGATGCCGCCGCTGATGACTTCATAGCCGTTGCAGGCCAGGTCATACTGGTAGGCGTAAACCTTCAGCGGGTCGCCGTTCAGCGCCTCCAGTCCCCCCTGCGGCATAGAGAACGGGTTGTGAGAGAAGTCGATCTTCCCCTCGTCGGTCTTCTCGTACATCGGGAAATCGACGATCCAGGCAAAGCGGAAGCTGTCCTTTTCGGTCAGCCCCAACTCCTCGCCGATCACGTTGCGCGCGCGGCCCGCGATGGGCTCGAAGGTCTCCGGCTTGCCGCCAAGGAAGAACGCCGCGTCGCCCTTTTCCAGCCCCAGTTGCAGCCGGATCGCCTCGGTCCGCTCCGGCCCGATGTTCTTGGCAAGGGGGCCAGCGGCCTCCATGCCCGACCCATCCTCAGCCTCGCGCCAGAAGATATACCCCATCCCCGGCAGCCCCTGCTGTTGCGCAAAGGCGTTCATCCGGTCGCAGAACTTGCGGCCCACGGGTTCGCCCGACGGCCCCTTTGGTGCCGGGATCGCCCGAACCTCATTGCCCTCCTGCTCCAAGAGCTTGGCAAAGATCGCGAAGCCTGACCCCCGGAACTGCTCCGACACATCCTGCATCCGGATCGGGTTGCGCAGGTCGGGCTTGTCGCTGCCGTACCACTTCAACGCATCCCGATAGGCGATCCGCGGCCAGTCGGCATGAACCTTCCGACCCTTGCCGAAGCTCTCGAACAGCCCCTGCAGCACCGGCTGCACGGCGGCGAAGACGTCGTCCTGGGTGACGAAGGACATCTCCACGTCGAGCTGGTAAAAGTCGGTGGGCGAGCGGTCGGCGCGCGGATCCTCATCCCGGAAACAGGGCGCGATCTGGAAATAGCGGTCGAAACCCGCGACCTGGATCAGCTGCTTGAACTGCTGCGGCGCCTGCGGCAGGGCGTAGAACTTGCCCGGATGCAGCCGCGACGGCACCAGGAAGTCGCGCGCGCCTTCGGGGCTGGAGGCGGTGATGATCGGCGTCTGGAACTCGGTAAAGCCCTGGTCCCACATGGCATTCCGCAGCCAGCGCACCACGTTCGACCGCAGCATCATGTTCTGGTGCATCGTGTCGCGGCGCAGGTCAAGGAAGCGGTAGGTCAGCCGCGTTTCCTCGGGGTACTCCGTATCGCCAAAGACCGGCAGCGGCAGCTCCTCGGAGGCCCCCAGCACCTCGACCTCGGTCACATAGACCTCGATCTCGCCGGTCGGGATCTTCGCGTTGACCAAGGACGCATCCCGCGCCTTCACCCGGCCATCGACCCGGATCACCCATTCGCTGCGCACTGCCTCCAGCGCCTTGAAGGCGGGACTGTCGCCGTCGCACAAAAGCTGCGTGATCCCGTAATGGTCGCGCAGGTCGATGAACAGCACGCCGCCATGGTCGCGCACCCGGTGGACCCAGCCCGACAGCCGGACGGTCTCGCCCACATGGGCCCTGGTCAGCGCGGCACAGGTATGGCTGCGATAGGCGTGCATCATCACTCCCCTTTCCAGGGCCTCAATTTCCTCGCGCCGATACACCTTGCCGGACCGCCCAAGTCAACCCCGCGCGGCCAGGTAGGGTGGGCAATACCGCCCGCCCTAAGGCTGAAACACCGCCGGGATCAGCCCACGCAGCGCATTCCCGACCCAGAGCCGCACTTTCGGCAGGTCCCCGGCCATCAGCACCTCCTCCGGGCACCCGACCTCCGCCCGCAGGACCCCTGGCAGAAGTCCGCTCGTCAATGGAGGCGTGCGCATCCCCTGCCCCCTGTCGAAGAAGACCGTGGTGATCGAGCCATCGCAGACCTCGCCGCGCTCGTTCAGGAACAGAACCTCGTCGCGGCCCGCGGGCAGACACGCCCGCGCCCGGTCATAGGCCGCACGCCGCGTGGATTTCACCCGCAGCCAGGGGTCGTCCGACTGCAACCGCTCCGCCGCCAGCCCGACCCGCCATTCCGGCTTTGCGGGCGGCAGGTGCGCCACGGACCAGTCGACCGCGCGGTTCCGGTCCAGCGTCAGGCGCAGCCGCGCCGGGTGATCCGGTCCCGCCACCGCGATTTCGGGACAGTTCCAGCCTAGCATCGCCGCCGACCGCCGCAGCCGCGCCAGATGCAGCGCCCAGCGCGGCGCGGCGCGGCCATCCCACAACACCGTCTCGATCAGCCTCAGTCCCGGCTGACGGCCGCCTTCACGAAGCGCGCCTTCCACAGCGCCTCCTCCCATTCGCCATCCACGGTAGAGCCATGCGTCAGCCCGCCGCCCACGTTCATCACGATCTCGGAGCCGCTGACCGACAGCGTCCGGATCGCGACCGAGAAATCCGCCTCGCCCGCAGGCGACATCCAGCCCACCGACCCGCAATAGACGCCGCGCGCAAAAGGCTCCAGCTCGCGGATGATCTGCATCGCCCGGATCTTCGGCGCTCCGGTCACGCTGCCGCAGGGGAACAGCGCCGCCAGCAGCCCCGGCAGGGTTGCCGGGCGCTCAAGCACCCCCTCAACCGTCGAGGTCATCTGATGCACCGTCGCATAGCTCTCGACGGCGTAAAGAGCGGGAACCTTCACACTGCCCACCTGCGACAGGCGCGAGATGTCGTTGCGCAGCAGGTCCACGATCATCAGGTTCTCGGCCCGGTCCTTCTCGGCCCGCCGAAGCTCTGCGATGATGGCGCCATCCTCCGCCGCATCCTTGCCCCGGGGGCGCGTGCCCTTCATCGGTCGGGTGACGATCCTTCCCGCTTCGACCTTGAAGAACAGCTCCGGACTGCGCGACACCACGACCGGCCCGATGCCCAGATCGACATAGGCCCCATGCCCCACCGCCCCTGTCCGCCGGAACGCGCCGTATAGGCCCAGCGGAGTCCCCCGGACCAGACGCGCCGTCATCGGGAAGGTCAGGTTCACCTGATAGCAATCCCCCGCCGCGATGTAGTCGAAGACCTTTCGCGCCCCGCTGCCATAGGCGCGGCGGCCGGTCCGGGGCCGCGGGGCGGTCATCGAGGTCAAGAGCCCTTCTGCCGCCGCCCGCGCCAGGATGGCCTCGGCGGATCCCGGTGCCTCGAACACCCCCAGCGCGACCAGGGGGCCGGCACGGCGACGCGGCATCAGCCGGGCCAGTTTCGGTTCCAGAACATAGCCCGCCTCATAGGCGACGTAGCCCGCAATCCAGGCCCCCGTCGCCCGTGCCGCCTCGGCCCGGGCAAGGGCTTGCGCCACCTCGCGCGGTGCATGGGCGACAATGATCTCCCGCGGCGCGGAAAACAGCGCCGGCCGGTCGCCAGGACCATGTTCGATCAGGATCAACGCGACGCCCCTTCCGGTTTCCACGACCCAGATAGGCCCAACCCGCGGACCCCGCCAGCCGGTTTCGGCCCCGGTCAGGCCCGGAAAACGACCAGACCCTGCGGAATTTTTCGACCGGACAGTCAAGGAACGCATTCGCCGCTTGATTATTGATCAAATGAGAGGTTCCCTTACGTCACGATCGGCTCCCCACATGTAGTGGGGAAGCAGGCGTCCATAACAAGAATAGCAGGACTGCGTCCAACAAACCGGTACGAAGGGGACTGAAATGGCTTCCGACGACTACAACGAACACGCCAAGCATGAGGACCTGAAAGTCCTACATGGCATGGGCTACGCGCAGGAGCTGTCACGCTCCATGTCGAAATTCTCGAACTTCGCGATCTCGTTCTCGATCATCAACATCCTGTCCGGCGGGATCAACTCGTTTGCCCAGGCGATCTCGTCGGTCGGCGGGGCCGGGGCCGGGATCGGCTGGATCGTGGGCTGCATCATCTCGGGCATGTTCGCGCTCTCGATGGCGCAGATCGCCTCGGCCTTCCCGACGGCGGGCGGGCTTTACCACTGGGCCTCGATCCTGGGGTCGCGCTTCTGGGGCTGGCTGACGGCCTGGCTGAACCTTCTGGGACTGATCACGGTTCTGGGGGCCATCAACATCGGCACCGCCTATTTCTTTGCCGGCACCTTCGGGCCGTGGTTCGGCTTCACCGGGACCGACTGGCAGGTGGTGGGTTTTGTCGCCGCGATCACCATCGCCCAGGCGATCTTCAACCACATCGGCATCAAGGCCACCACCTTCCTGACCGACATCTCGGGCTACATCATCTTCGCCACCACCGCGGTCCTGGTCGTGGCCAGCCTCTACTTCGCGCCCGCAATCGACATCTCGCGGCTCTGGACCTTCACCAACTTCTCCGGCGAGGCCGGCGGCAACGTGTTCCCGGCCAGCACCAACATCGGCTATCTCTTCCTTCTCTCGCTCTTGCTGCCGGTCTACACGATCACCGGCTACGACGCCTCGGCGCATACCTCCGAGGAGACGAAGAATGCCGCCACGTCCGTGCCGCATGGCATCGTCTCGGCGGTGCTGTGGTCCTCGATCGTCGGCTGGGTGATGGTCAGTGCCATCGCGCTGGCGATCCCCGACCTCGCTGTCGCGGCCGGTCAGGGCTGGGGCATGTTCTTCGCCACGATGGATGCGATCCTGCCTGCCGGCCTCAAGGTGGCGATCTATTTCGGCATCCTGATCACCCAGCTTCTTTGCGGTCTGGCGACGGTCACCTCGGCAAGCCGGATGCTCTTCGCCTTCTCGCGCGATGACGGCGTGCCGGTCGGCTCGAAGGCCCTGGCTTCCGTCTCGCCGAAATACCGCACCCCGGTGACGGCGATCTGGACGGCGGCGGCGCTCTGCATCCTCTATGTCGTGCTCGCGCTGTCAATCAAGGTCGGCGAGACCTCGATCTACGTCATCGTGGTCAACTCGACGCTGGTCTTCCTGTTCCTGTCGTTCACCATTCCCCTGATCGCGGGCCTCATCGCCTATGGCACGGCGAAATGGCCGACGCCCGGGCCCTGGGCGATGGCGACCGGAGTTTACAAGCTGGTGACGGTCCTGTCGGTGGTCGGGATGGCAATCATCCTCTTCATCGCAGTCGCGCCGCCCAATGAGCGGGTGCTCTATGTTGTCGGCGGCTTCATCGCCCTGGCTCTGATCCTCTGGGTCACGGTCGAGAACCGCCGCTTCGAAGGCCCCCCCACCGGCGAGAAGATCGCCGCCCGCAAGGCAGCCATCGCGGCGGCCGAAGCGGCGGTTGGCGAAAGGGCCTGACACCTGCCATCGCTGCGAGAGGCCGGGGGACCCACCCCCGGCCTCTTTCATTGCGCGTCCTCACCGATCGACCCTTGCACCCCGGCTCACCCTCGGTATAACCCCGCAAGTTTTGCGCGATGGATGGGGGCAGACATGCCGAAGCGGACCGATATCAAGTCGATCATGATCATCGGCGCCGGTCCCATCGTCATCGGCCAGGCCTGCGAGTTCGACTATTCCGGCGCCCAGGCCTGCAAGGCTCTGCGTGAGGAAGGCTACCGGGTGATCCTGGTCAACTCCAACCCCGCGACGATCATGACCGACCCCGGGCTGGCCGACGCCACCTACATCGAGCCGATCACCCCCGAGGTGGTCGCGATGATCATCGAAAAGGAACGCCCGGACGCGCTGCTGCCGACAATGGGCGGCCAGACCGGTCTGAACACCGCACTCGCGCTTGCCGACATGGGCGTGTTGGAAAAGTACAAGGTGGAGCTGATCGGCGCCAAGCGCAAAGCCATAGAAATGGCAGAAGATCGCAAGTTGTTCCGCGAGGCGATGGACCGGATCGGCCTGGAAAACCCCAAGGCCACCATCATTGCCGCCCCCAAACTGTCCTCCGGCAAATACGACATCGCCGCCGGTGTGCGCGAAGCCATCGGGGCCATCGAATACGTCGGCCTCCCCGCCATCATCCGCCCCGCTTTCACGCTCGGCGGCACCGGCGGCGGCGTCGCCTACAACCGCGACGACTATGAGGCCATCGTGAAGTCCGGCCTCGAGGCCTCGCCGGTGGCGCAGGTCCTGGTCGACCAGTCGCTCCTCGGCTGGAAGGAGTATGAGATGGAGGTGGTCCGCGACAGCAAGGACAACGCCATCATCGTCTGCTCGATCGAAAACGTCGATCCGATGGGCGTGCATACCGGCGACTCGATCACCGTCGCCCCGGCGCTGACCCTGACCGACAAGGAATACCAGATCATGCGCAACGGCAGCATCGCCGTCCTGCGCGAGATCGGGGTGGAGACCGGCGGCTCCAACGTGCAATGGGCGATCAACCCGGCGGACGGCCGCATGGTCGTGATCGAGATGAACCCCCGCGTGTCGCGTTCGTCGGCCTTGGCGTCCAAGGCCACCGGCTTCCCCATCGCCAAGATCGCCGCGAAACTGGCGGTCGGCTACACGTTGGACGAGCTGGACAACGACATCACCAGGGTCACGCCCGCGTCCTTCGAGCCCTCCATCGACTATGTCGTGACCAAGATCCCCCGCTTCGCCTTCGAGAAGTTCCCAGGGTCAGAGCCCAACCTTACCACCGCGATGAAATCGGTCGGCGAAGCCATGGCCATCGGCCGCACCATTCACGAGTCGCTGCAAAAGGCGCTGGCAAGCCTGGAGACCGGCCTCACCGGCTTTGACGAAATCGCCATCCCGGGCTTGACCCGGGACCTCGATCAACAAAACCGCGCCGCCATCGTCAAGGCCCTCGGCCAGGCCACCCCCGACCGTCTGCGTGTCATCGCCCAGGCCATGCGGCACGGACTGACCGATGACGAGATCAACCAGATCACCGCCTTCGACCCCTGGTTTCTCGCCCGCATCCGCGAGATCATCGACTGTGAGGCGACCATCCGCCGCGACGGCCTGCCCACCAACCCCGAGGCGCTCCGCAAGCTCAAGATGATGGGCTTCACCGACGCCCGCCTCGCCAAACTCACCGGCCGCGACGAGGCGCAGGTCCGCCGCGCAAGGCAACGCCTCGGCGTCACCGCCGTCTTCAAGCGCATCGACACCTGCGCGGCGGAGTTCGAGGCCCAGACCCCCTACATGTATTCCACCTACGAAGCCCCCGCGATGGGCGACGTGGAATGCGAAAGCCGCCCCACGGGCGCAAAGAAAGTCGTCATCCTTGGCGGCGGCCCGAACCGCATCGGCCAGGGGATCGAGTTCGACTACTGCTGCGTCCACGCCTGTTACGCGCTCACCGCCGCGGGCTATGAAACCATCATGGTCAACTGCAATCCCGAGACGGTTTCGACCGACTACGATACCTCCGACCGCCTGTATTTCGAACCGCTGACCCTGGAACACGTCCTCGAAATCCTGCGGGTGGAGAGGCAGAACGGCACGCTCCACGGCGTCATCGTCCAGTTCGGCGGCCAGACCCCGTTGAAACTCGCCAATGCGCTCCACGCCGAAGGCATCCCGATCCTCGGCACCACGCCCGACGCCATCGACCTTGCCGAAGACCGCGAACGCTTCCAGCAACTCCTCCACAAACTGAACCTCAAACAGCCGCACAACGGCACCGCCCGGTCGCGCGACGAAGCCTTCGCCGTGGCGCAAACCGTCGGCTACCCCCTCGTCATCCGCCCCTCCTTCGTCCTCGGCGGCCGCGCGATGGAGATCATCCGCGACGACGCCCAGCTTGAACGCTACATCACCACCGCCGTGCAGGTCAGCGGCTCCTCCCCCGTCCTCCTCGACTCATACCTCTCCGGTGCCGTCGAGGTTGACGTCGATGCGTTAAGCGACGGTAAATCGGTGCATGTCGCTGGGATCATGGAACATATCGAGGAAGCTGGCGTCCACTCCGGCGACTCGGCCTGCTGCCTCCCGCCGCACCAGTTGTCCGCCGACACTGTCGAGGAACTGAAACGCCAGACCGTCATCATGGCCCTCGCGCTGAACGTCGTCGGCCTGATGAACGTGCAATTCGCGATCAAGGACGGCACGATCTACGTCCTTGAGGTCAACCCGCGCGCCAGCCGCACCGTGCCCTTCGTCGCCAAGGCCACCGATAGTGCCATCGCCAGCATCGCCGCCCGCCTGATGGCGGGGGAGCCCCTGTCGAACTTCCCGATGCGCGCCCCCTACCCCGCAGGCGTCGGCCCCGACAGCCCGCTGCCGCTGGCCGACCCGCTGACCCTCGCCGACCCGAACACGCCGTGGTTCAGCGTGAAAGAGGCCGTCCTCCCCTTCGCCCGCTTCCCCGGTGTCGACCCGGTCCTGGGGCCGGAAATGCGCTCCACCGGTGAGGTGATGGGCTGGGACCGCACCTTCGCGCTCGCCTTCCTCAAGGCCCAGATGGGCGCCGGGACGATCCTGCCGACCGAAGGCCGGGTCTTCCTGTCGGTCAAGGACATGGACAAGACCGAGACCCTCGCGGCAGCCGCCCGCGACCTTGTGGCAATGGGCTTCGTGATCGTCGCCACCAAGGGCACGGCGAAGTGGCTGGCCGACCAGAGCATCCCGTCCGAGGCCGTCGCCAAGGTCTACGAAGGCCGCCCGAACATCGTCGACCGCCTGAAGAACAACGACATCGCGCTGGTGATGAACACGACCGAAGGGACACAGGCCGTCAGCGACTCGCGCGATATCCGGCGGGTCGCCCTGATGGACAAGATCCCGTATTTCACCACCGCTGCGGCGTCAGTGGCCGCCGTGGCCGCGATGAAGGCGAGGGGCGAGGGGTATGGGGTGCGGACGTTGCAGGGGTGAGGCGCGGCCCCGGCTCTGCCGGGGTGAAAACGCTCCAGTGGAGCGTTTTCAGCGCCGAACGGCCCGAGGCAACGAGGGCCGGACGCAACGCTTAGCTGTTGAGCATAGCCATAACACTCGGCGTTTGGTCTGGAGGAGTCTCATACTTTGCCACGACCTTCTTTACTCGATCCTTCGCGCCCCAAAACAGATCGACGTTAAGAAAGTAAGTGTTCGGAGCAAGGCCGAGAGTGAAAAAGTTCCCTGATCGCGACTCCAAGTCAGTATTAATTGGTTCAAGCACTACCGACGCTAACAAGCCCCAGGCGATTGGTTCCGGGAGACGAACGCCGTTCCCCACTTTGTCGATCTGAAATTCAAAACTTCCGTCTGATTTACGTGGCAGAATCGAACAGTTTTCGCCGAGCTCGGCTTTGTTGCACAAATCCCGTGAGGGATTCACCTTGTGAATCCAGCGTGGTAGCTGTTGTGCATGAGCAAACCGAAGCCGC
>FWPV01002201.1_pt1 | contig 49077 bp, 57 predicted proteins | sample 2228371 | NCBI WGS metagenome assembly FWPV01 (sample SAMEA103939776, study PRJEB20133) | metagenome | reverse complement strand
CTTTAACCGTAGCTACTAACACATAGCAAAACCGCTTCTAGCGGTTCAAGCGCAGCGTTTCAAACCTCCACCTTTGGTGGAGGTCATGACTTTTCCCGGCGCCCGGCTTGCCTGCCTCTGCCGACCGTCATCCGGCACAGGCAGCCAGGCTCTCAGCCCGAGACTATGCCGGTTTGCGGGCGACGATATAGGGGTTCTGGCAGTATTTGCCGAACACCCGCTCATCGACGATCTCAAAGCCGGAGTTCAGCAGGCATTCGCGAAGCCCGGGGAGGCTTAACGCCGTCACGGCGGGAAACAGGCCGAACACGCGCAGAAGAGAGAAAAGGGCGCGAAGCCTCAAGGGCATATCCGCAAAACACCAGGTCTTGCTGATCAACAGGCCGCCGGGCTGGAGATTGGCGAAGATCCGGGCCAGCATCGACGGGTGATCTTCGATCAGGTGCAAGACATTGAAAGCACAGATCGCGTCGAAAGGTCCGCCGTCGAAGGCATGCTCGGCATCCGCGACCACGAAGTCCAAATTCTTTCCCGCCGGCTTGGCACGCGCAATCGCGATCATTTCCGACGAAAAATCGGTGGCCGTCCAGTGAGAGACGCCAGGCGCCAGATGAATTGCGGTGCCGCCGGTGCCGCAACCGAGCTCGAGAACGCGGTCCGTGGATTTGAGACGGGACGCGACGTCGGCCAGCATGGCTTCGTAGGCGGCAACGTCCTTGAGCGGCCGGGCGGCATAGCGTCCGGCCACCCTGTTCCAGAACTTCCGTTGTTTTGACTGGCTCATTGTTCGTCCGTTGTCAGAGGGGCAAGACGGCAGTGCCGCTCTTGTAAAGCATGTAGAAGGCAACCGCGATGATCAGTACCGCGAAGATCCGGTTGAGCAGGTTGCGCGTCTTCGCAAGGCGCGTCGCCAGCACCATGCCGCCAAGGCCGCCGATGATTCCCCCGCCGATGAATTCGCCGGCGACCTGCCAGTCGATGAGACCGGAGGCCGCATAGTTGAGGGCGGTTGCCAGGCCGAAGGTCCCGACGGCAAAGAGCGACGAGCCGACAGCATTGATCATCGGCATACCGGTCGACAGCATCAGGCCCGGCACGATCAGGAAGCCGCCGCCGATGCCGAAGAAGCCGGAGGCGGCGCCGGTGGCCAGCGCGACGCCCGCCGTCTTCCAGCAGTTCGAGCGATTGGTGCCGCCGGTGTTTGACGCGCTCACGCTGCGCGGGCGAAGCATGAGCGCGGCGACCAACAGCATCAACAGGCCGAACAGGAAGAGCAGGCTTTGCCCGTCGAACGCCTTGCCGAGGCTCGATCCGGCAAGCGCGCCGACCGTGCCCGTCACGGCAAAGACGATGGCACAACGCCACCAGACATGCCCCCGGCGGGCATGGCCGATGAGATTGGCATAGGCATTGATCGACACCGCAAGGGCACCTGTGCCGATCGCCACATGCGGCTGCGTGATGCCGACGATGTACAGCAGGAGCGGGGTGGCGAGGATCGACCCCCCGCCACCGATGAGCCCCAGGGTGAAGCCGACGAGGGCACCGGAGCCGATGGCCGCCACCGCCTGGGGAATAATGTCGATCATTCCCAGGCCGCTCCGGACAAGGCGTCGAGCGGGATCTTCAGATAGCGCTTGCCGTTGGCCTCCGGCTCCGGCAGCCGGCCGCCGCGGATATTGACCTGCAGCGCATGCAGAATGAGCTTCGGCATGGGAAGGGTGGCGTCGCGCTTGTTGCGCAGCGCGATGAAGTCCGCTTCGTCCTTGCCGGTGATATGCGGGTTCTTGCGCTTCTGCTCCCCGACCGTGCTTTGCCACAGAGGTTCGCGGCCGTCCGGCTGATAGTCGTGGCCGGTGAAGAGGCGGGTCTCGTCGGGCAAGGACAGGATTTCCTGGATCGAGGCCCAGAGCCGTCTCGCGCTGCCGCCGGGGAAGTCGGCGCGCGCCGTACCGCTGTCCGGCATGAACAGCGTGTCGTGCACGAAGGCTGCGTCGCCGATCACATAGGTGATCGAAGCCAGCGTGTGGCCGGGCGAAAAGAGGACGCGTCCCTGCATTTCGCCGATCGAGAAGCTGTCGCCGGCTTCGAACAGCCGGTCCCATTGCGACCCGTCGGCGGGGAAATCGGGCCAGTTGTATATGCCCTTCCAGAGTTCCTGGACATCGATCACATGCTTGCCGATCGCTGTCGGCGCACCCGTCTTGCCCTTGAGGTAATGGGCCGCGGAGAAATGGTCGGCATGCGGATGGGTGTCGAGGATCCATTCCACCGTCAGCCCCTTCTCCGCGACATACGCGAGCAGCGCATCCGCATTGTCCGTCGCCGTGGTCCCCGATTTCTCGTCATAATCGAGGACCGGGTCGATGATGGCGCATGTCTTCGTCGCGGGGTCGCTGACGATGTATTGGACGCTGAAGGTGCGCTTGTCGAAGAAGCCTTTTACCTCGGGCTTTGCAGTCATGCTGGGTCCTTCCTCAATTGCGGAGTTCTCAATTTGCTCAATCCGGCCTGTTGCATCCGGTTCCTTCGCACCGCAGGCAATGCGCAGGACGATCGGGGCCCCGACGCCGGCACGGGCGTCGGGGCTTTCGATGCGGTCAGGCGAGGTCCTTGACGGTGAAGTACCAGTCGGTGGTCTCAAGCCCCTCGGCGAGCCGCTTTTCCACTTCCGCCACGGTCTTCGGCGAACCGACCAGGACCTTGTCGCCCGGCTGCCAGGCTTCCGGGGTGGCGACGCCGTGCGTGAGGCTGGTCTGCAGGGCTTTGACCAGGCGAAGCACTTCCGGAACGCTGCGCCCGTTGGTCATCGGATAGTAGATCATCGCGCGCAGGATGCCCTTGTCATCGATGATGAAGGTGGCCCGCACGGCCGACGTGTCGGATGCGCCCGGATGGATCATGCCGTAGGCGGTCGCGACCCGCATCGAGAGGTCTTCGATGATCGGGAAGGTAATCTCGACGCCGAACTTCTCCTTGATGTTTTGCACCCAGGCGAGGTGCGAGTAGATGCTGTCGATCGACAGGCCGAGCAGTTCGCAATTCATCGCCTTGAACTCGTCCGAAGCCTTGGCAAAGCCGATGAACTCGGTGGTGCAGACGGGCGTGAAGTCGGCCGGATGGGAGAAGAGCACCAGCCATTTGCCCTTGTAATCGGCGAGGCTGCGGTCGCCGTGGGTCGTTTTGGCGGAGAAGGCCGGTGCCGGCTCGTTGATGCGCGGCATGACAAATGCCGGGGCAGGGGCTGCGGTTGCAGCCGCGGCAACCGGTGCCGATGCGGCGGTGGCCGGAGCAGCCGGGGTCGAGAGGGCGGGGGTCGTGTCGGAGCAGCTCATGGGAGGATCCTTCCTTTGGTTCGCATTCGAACGTGTGTCGTTCCTGTCTTGGCCACCAACATATATATTTATACATATGTGTCGCGGAAACGAATAAAACCAACCAGTCTCATCGGAGAAAACGATCGCATGAAACCGGTCCCCAACCTCAGGCACCTACGATATCTTCTGGCACTGGCCGAACACCTCAATTTCAGCCGGGCGGCGGATGCCTGTTCCGTCACGCAATCGACATTGAGCGCCGGGATCCGCGAACTGGAACTCCTGATCGGCGGTCAGCTTGCCGAGCGCACTAAGCGCCGGGTCATGCTGACCCCGCTCGGTCTTCTGGTCTGCGACAAGGCGCGCGCGCTGCTGCATCTCAGCGATGAACTCGTTAGCCTCGGGGCGGGCCAGGCGGAGAGGCTGGCCGGACGGCTGGAGATCGGTGTCATTGCGACGGTCGCGCCCTTTCTTTTGCCGCGGCTGATGCCGGCACTGCGGGAACGGTATCCGGAGCTCGAGCTCGGTTGGCGCGAAGACAGGACCGTGCCGCTTCTGGAGCGCTTGCGGGCAGGGCGTCTGGATGCCGTGCTCATGGCCTTCCCCCATGCCGTCTCCGGCCTCGAAACCATGGTCCTGTTGGAGGACGTCTATCACTTCGTCTGCCACGCCGATCATCCGCTCGCCTCGGCAAAGGCCGTGCGGATGGAGGACCTGCCGGGACTGGATCTGCTGCTGCTCGAAAAGGATCATTGCCTTCACGCCCATGCGATCCCGCTGCTCAGCGCTGCGGCAACGGGCAAGCGCAGCAATTTTTCGGCGACCAGCCTGCACACGCTTGTGGCAATGGTCGGCGAGGGGCAGGGCGCCACCTTGCTGCCGACCATCGCCGTCGAGGCCGGCCTGCATGAAGCCCATTCCAGCGTGGTCGTGCCGATCGCCGGGCAGACCCAGGCGCGGCAGATCGGCCTTTGCTGGCGCGCCCAGTCTCCGCGCGCCTCGGCCATTCGCGAACTGGGGACGTTCCTGAAGGCCGAGCTGGCACGGGCGGCCCCGGGCGCCGCCGTTTGAGCTGGTCGCCTAGAACCAGCCGAGTGCGGCCCACCAGAGATAGTCGAGCGGAATGAGCGCGACGATCGTGATCAGGGCAAGCGGGATCGTGATCCGCACCACATGGCGCAGCTTCTCGCCCGACAGCTGCATCGCCACCACCAGCGGCGCCACCTGATAGGGAAAGAAGATGGTGGAGAAGCCGACCACCTGCGTCATCAGGACGGTGTCGAGGGAGAGGCCGCTGGCCTCGGCCATGTTCTGCGCGAGCGGTGTCAGGACGGCCGGTACGGTGGGCACGCCGGCGACGAGGCCGGTGGCAATCGACATGGCCGATAGCGACAGGAAGTTCAGGAAGTCGTACCCCGGCTGCAGGGGCAGCAACACTCCCAGCCACTGGCCGGCCAGAAGCCCCAGTCCGCTGGCATTGATCGCTGCCCCGAGCGCGAGCGCCCCGGCAACGAAGAGCACGGTCCCGAAGTCAGCCGCAGCCTTGAATGTCTGAGGGTCGACGATCCCGATGCGCGGGAGCAGAAGAACGGCGGCGACGGTCAGTCCGATCCATGCGGGGTTGACGCCATGCAGGCTGTCCGTCGCCCAGAAGGCAAGCGTCAGCAGCAGGATCGCGGCCACGGAACGTTCGTGTTTGCGCGCCGTGGGCATGGTCTCGCCGAGACCGTTCTCCCTGTCCTGGCGTGCGGCCGGGGCGATCGTGGCCGGAAACAGCTTGAGCACCAGCGCGACGGTGATCAGCCCCTTGACGATCCCGAGGATCGGATAGTGCAGCAGAAGGTAGTCCAGATAGCCGAAGCGCAGGCCGTGAATGGTTTCGGCGGCGCCGGCCAGGACCATGTTCGGTATGTTCGAGGGCAGGATCGCGAAGCTCGGCATGTTGCATCCAATCGCGAGCACCACCGCAATGCCGATGCGTCCGTTCGAGCCGGGCGCGAAGCCGCAGCGATCCGCGAGCGCAAGGCCCACCGGCATCAATGCGACGGCTCGGCCGACGGAGGACGGCATGAGAAAGCCGAGCATCATGGCCAGCAGGAACAGACCGCCGATCAGGCGGGGATAGCTGGTGGTAAGCCCCGGCGCGACCACGTTTGCCAGGCGGTCACCGAGACCGGAAAGCTTGATGGCGCTGCCGATGACAAAGCCGGACACCACCAACCATACCGCGGCCGAGGCGAAACCGGAAAAGACGAGATCGGGCGGCGCAAGGCCGAAGACCAGCATGGCGGCAAAGAAGATGATCGTGGGCAGGTAGTTGGCCAGGATCTGCGTTGCCCACAGCGACAGCGTCAGGAGAACGATGCCGAGGATGGCTGCCTGGTTCCGTTCGAGGCCCGGCGGCGGAAAGGCTGCGAGAAAGAGCGCGGCCAAGAGGACGAGGGCGACAAGCAGTTGGGAGGCGGACAGGGGTTTCGGCATGAGCAGAGGTCTCGTTGGGGATGTTCAATTCATCCTAGCCAAGAGCGGCGATGTTCGTTAGATCGAAATCATGACAAGTGATGTCTCTGAAGCGCCAAACTTTGCTCCGAGTTCGACCGCGTTCGTGCTGGATGCGGACAGGCCTGTTCTAGCCCATCACCGCAGGATGAAGGCGCGCAGCTCGGTTGATCCGCATCATCATCCGCGCAGCCAGCTGATCTGGGCTTCGGACGGCGTGTGCAGGGTCACCAGTGGCGAGAATGTCTGGATCGTGCCGCCGAGTCACGCCGTGTGGATTCCCGGCAATCTGCTGCACGACGTGATAACGGAGACGGAGGCGCATTTCCGCAATCTCTACATCGATCCATCGGCCGTCGACGTCCGTCCCGGGCTTGCACAGACGGGATGCCGCGTGCTGACCCTCACGCCCCTCATGCGCGAACTGATCGTCAGGCTGTGCGACAGCGATCTGGCGGCCCCCTTCGATGAAAGGCTGCAAAGGCTCTGTGCGGTCGCCCTCGATGAAATCGCAACTCTGCCGGAGGCGCCGCTCAGCCTGCCCGGCGGACGCGACCCGCGGGTCGTGCGCCTGACCCGCCATCTCGGCCTTCATCCCGAGGACGGGCGGCCTTTTTCCGAACTGGCGCAGCTGGCGGGTGCAAGTCCGCGCAACCTCGAGAGGCTGTTCCTCCGCGAAACCGGTCTTACTCCGCGGCAATGGCGGATCCGGGCCAAGCTCCTGTCCGCCATCGAACGGCTGAACGACGGTCAGAGCAGCACCCAGATCGCGCATGCGCTGGGCTACAGCGGCGCCAGTGCCTTCGTCTCGGCGTTTCGCCAGCAGTTCGGCAGACCGCCGCAGAGTTTCCTCGGTTCGGCCCAGGAGCGCTGACCGGCGCTGTTCGGGAGCGGGGATCGGCGGCTGGAGATCCGCATGCCGTGATCACGACTGATGCCCCATCCGGGTGTTCGGCTCTGCACGGTGGGTGCGACAAACGCGTCCTCCGGAATTTTCGCTCGAAACGGTTCGTCCGGGTGGAACCTTCAGCCGCGTTGTGCGTTTAGCGGGGTCAGGAGGAGTTCGTCATGACTGAAGTCTATTGCGATGTGGTACCACATCCGAACGGGTGGGTCTTTGTCTCCGACGGCGGCCAGTCTGCCGCCTATCCCAGCCACCGGCTGGCGCTGGAGGCGGCGCAGCGACACATGCTGACAGTCGGCAAGCGGCGGGTCATGGTGCTGCGCGAGCAGGGGCTCAACGGCCGGATGAGGACGATCGGCATAACGCCTGCCTATCAGGTTGCGCGTTCGACGGGCCCCGCGCCGGAGGTCCGATAGATTCGCTCCGCAGGCTTTTCGAGGAAATTTGTCCTGCTGGAGCCCCGACTGGTCGGGGCTCTGGTGGCTTCATGCGGTCTTCAGGTCGTGGGTGATCTTCTCCACCCCCGGAACCGCCAGCACGACCTCGATGGCGCGGTCGATTTCCCTCTGGTCCGACAGCGTGCCGGAAAGGAAGATCGTCGAGCCGGAGGCCGTGACCGCAATGCGCGTTGCGTCCAGTCCCTGCGAAATGGCCAGCTGGCGGGCCACTTCGGCCTCCAGGATCTCCCGGTTTGCATGTTCCAGTTCGACCACGGGTTTCTCGTCGTGAAAACGTTGCGGCTTGAAGACCATTGCTCCCTCCACTTGCGGTGCATCCGCGATAACGCACGACACGCCCGTTGGTTCGCTCGGACGGATACGGATTTTGACATCTCTCGGTCTACCCGGATGCGGCATGCGGTAAGACCGGAGCGCCCGTCTTGTGCCGTGGTTGGCAGGTGGGAGAGCCTTCTATATGACTGGAACCGATTTGTGTTTCGACAGGGAGTGCGGATGATGGCAGGCGGCAGGGTTTGGCACGCATCACACAGCCCGGCAAGAATGCGGCTCAGGCATGGGTAGGCTTTCTCGCCTCTTCCCCACGGCCTCGATCGGTACTTATCTCGTTGCGATGGCGATCCTCGCAACGCTACCCCTGCTTGCCTTCGTCATCTTTCTGCTGTCCGAGCTGGAACGGACCGAGCTGGAGAATCTCCGCCGCGAGGCCGCACAGGATGCCCAGACCATCAGTCGCAACTTCGAACGCAAGCTCGAGGATATGTCGACCACGTTGCGGCTACTGTCCGGCGCGGCCGAGCTGAGGGCCGGCGATCTCGCCGCCTTCCACCAGCGAACCGCCTCCAGCCTCGGCGCGGGGTCCCTCTATGTTTTGCTGGTCGATGCAGAAGGCCAGCAGATGCTCAACACCCGTGTCCCCTTCGGTTCGCCGCTGAAGCCGATGTCGAATTACGAGACCCTGCAGGCGGCGCTGAAGTCGGGCGAGATCGAGGCCTCCGGCGTCTTCTTCGGATCGACAAGCCGGCAATTCGTCTTCAATGTCATTATGCCGCTGTCCCCGCAGCTGCGGGAAACGGCCGGCGCGGCGCTGGTGCTGACCCAGAATGCCGACGATCTGGCTGCCATGGCGACGACGGACATTCTCCCTCCCCAGTGGTCGGCGGCCGTCATTGACGCCAATGACAAGGTTATCGTGTCGAGCGGACCGGGAAGCATTTCCTCCGGCGACAGTTTTCCGCCGATGCTTGCCGGTCTGTTCGGCGGCCCGGGCGGGGCAGTTGCCGCCACGATCGACACAGATGAAATCATGTTCGGCTTTTCGCGCGTGGCGGCGATCTCCTGGCGCATTGCCGTCTGGGGCCCCGTCGCCTCGGCGCAGGCCTCGCTGGCCAGCACCTGGAAGAGCCTGCTCTACGGCAGCGTAACGCTGCTGGCCGTCAGTCTCGGCATCGTGCTTGTGGCGGCGCATCAGCTGCGCCGGTCCATCCGCCAGATCGCCGCCATGGCCGAGCGCATCGGCCGTGGAGAGATCGTGTCGCCGGAGATGACCAAGGTCACCGAGGCCAATCAGGTCGCAATTGCCCTCTCCAATGCCTCCTTCGATCGGGCCGAGGCCGAGGAGCGGGTACATTTCATCCTGCAAGAGCTGGTCCATCGCACGAAAAATATCCTTTCGCTGGTGCAGGCCATGCTCCGCCAGCTTGCGCGCGGTACCGACAGCGTCGACGAATTGCAGCGCGCGGTCGGCGGCCGGCTTGCGGGACTTGCCCATTCCATCGAGGCGCTCGCTCGGCAGCAATGGGGCGGCATCCCGCTGTCGACCGTCATCGAATTGCAGCTCTCGGCGGTCGCCGGCTCCATGGGGCGCATCGAAACGCGCGGCGTGGATCTGCTGGCCAATGCCAATGCGGTTCAGAACCTCGGCATGGTTTTCTACGAGCTCGGCACGAATTCGGTGAAGTACGGCGCCCTCTCCGTGCCGGAGGGCCGGGTTCTCGTCGAATGGGAAATCCTCGACGCTGCGGATGCGGAGCGCCAGCTCGTCCTGCGCTGGACCGAGACCGACGGGCCGGCGGTGGTCAAGCCCACGCGGCAGGGCTTCGGCACGACCGTGATCGAGCGGCATGCAGCAGCGGCTTTCGGCGGCAAGGTCGTCATCGACTTCGACGACACCGGTCTTCGCTGGTCGCTCACCGCGCCGCTGTCGGCCATCGAAAACCCGCTCGCCCATGGGGAAAACGGCTGAATCGCGCCACAAGCGCCGGCCGATGCTGCGGAACCTTTGCTCTTGCTCATGGGTTGAACCTTAAGCGCCATCCAACGGTGCTTTCGTTCAACAACCAGGCAGATGCGAGAAGACAATGTCCAGCAGATCCTACACCTATGATGCCGCCGGCGACATCCGCAAGGATGCCGAGCCGCAATTCGTCGGGACCCAGCACGGGGGCGACAGCGACGGCGTGGCGAGTGCCAAGCCGACGGTCATCACCGGTTCGGACGATGCCACCGTCAACAAGTGGCCGCCCGGCAAGAAGAACCCACCGAAGGACTGGGACGTGAACTACGATCCCGCCGATCGCTCCGGCCGCGAATAGGTGAGGCGAGGCATGTCGCGGTTCAGCCGTCGATGCGCGCATTGGCGCTTGCACGCTGCCGCGCGGCATCAAGGATGGCGCGGATTTCCTCCGACCTCTCGGCGCCGGATGCATAGCCCGCCGAGGGCGTGAGGCCCGGATCCTCGGCGCCGTCGCGCAGGGTTACCTCCTGCTCGAGCGCGTCCACCACCTGTCGCAGCGCTCCCTGTCCCGCCATGGCCGCTGCCACCAGGGATACGAGAATCTCCCGGTGGGCGTTGAGTTTGCCTTCGATTTCCTGTCTCGGAAGATCTGTCATGCTGCGCTCCCTGTTCTTTCGGCCCACTGCGGTCCTCAAGGGAACAATGCAGCGGCGGAAAAGTTTCCCGGATAGTTGCGTTTCTTGAAGCTTTTCCGATTGAGGAGGTTGTTCCGTGACAGAGACTGTTCGGCCGCCGCGCTGGCGGCGCCATCCCGATCCCCGCGATCGGCTGATCATTGCGCTCTACGCCCAGCTCGAAGCCGAGCGTCAGACGCGGGAGACCCTGCGCTGGGCGATCCGCAACGGCGCGCTGAAGCCCGAAGTGCTGGAAGCCATTGCCGGCGATCCGGTTCCGGCGGCGGGCGAAGACCTGGCCGCCCTCGAGCGCAGCATCGCCCTTCGCGAAGCTGCACACACTGAACACCCCTCAAAGGAGATGTGGCGATGAGGAAATTGGCCATCCTTGTCCTGCTTGGCTTCGGCCTTGCGGCCTGCGGCGAGGATCAAACGACCGAGCAGCGGGATGCGACCCCGTCGCAGAACGAGGCCACGCCGCCCACCAAGACCGATCGCGATCCGACACCGCAGACTGGCACCGGTGGCGAGAGCCAGGTCGAGGGTAGTGGTACCACGACCAAGTAAGACCCAAGTCCGGGACAGTCCGGGAAAGCGCAAAAAAGCGAGGGATCCGGCAAACCGCCGGATCCCTCGTTATTTTGCTGCATTATTGAATGGCGCCGGTCGGCGTCGCGGCGAGGCGCTCGTACAAGGCGGCATAGGCGCCGGCGCTGCGATCCCAGGAATAATCGGCCCGCATGGCTCGCAGCTGAAGGCGCGACCAATGCTTCGGATGCCGATGGGCGTTGCAGGCGCGACGGATCGCGTGACGCAGGCCCTCCGCCGTCACCGGATGAAACTGGAAGCCGGTCGCGACACGGGCCGAAAGAGCGGCGTCATTGGCATCGATGATGGTTTCGGACAGCCCGCCGGTACGCGAGACCACCGGCACGCAGCCATAGCGCAGGGCGTAGAGCTGTGTCAGTCCGCAGGGCTCGAACCGCGACGGCTGGATGATGGCGTCGGAGCCGCCATGGATGAGGTGCGCGGTCGGTTCGTCATAACCGACGGAGACGGCCATGCGTCCCGGATGGCGTTCCGCCGTGCGACGCAGTGCCGCCACGATCTCGGCGTCACCTTGACCATGGACGATGAGCCGCCCGTCCCCGTGGAAGATCTCGTCGGCAACCTCGGCCAGCATGTCCATCCCCTTCTGCCAGGTGATGCGGCTGACCGCGGAGAAGAGCGGCCCTTTGCCCGGCTCCAGACCAAAGCGCTCGAGCAGGGCCGGCAGGTTCTTCTTCTTGTTGCGCAGGGAACGGGCCTCATAGGGCACGGGCAGGTAAGGATCCGACGACGGGTCCCAGACCTCCTGGTCGATCCCGTTGACGATGCCCTGCAACCGGTCCATGCGACTGCGCAGAACCCCCTGCATGCCCATGCCGAAGGTCGGGGTCAGGATCTCCCGCGCATAGGTTGGGCTCACGACTGTGATGTGATCGGCCGTCATCAGACCGCCCTTGAGGTAGCTGATGTCGCCGTAATACTCCATGCAGTCCAGGCTGTAGGCGCTCGGCGGCAGGCCGATTGCGCCTAGCAATCCGGCGGAGAATTGCCCCTGGAAGGCGAGATTGTGGATCGTCAGGACGACCGGAACGGCACAGTTCATGGCACGCATGTAGACCGAGGTCAGCGCCGACTGCCAGTCATGGGTATGAACGAGATCCGGCTGCCAGCCGGGCAGCGCACCGGCGGCAATTTCGGCCGCTGCGAGCGACAAGACCGCAAAGCGCTTCCAGTTGTCGGGGTGGTCCACGCCCTGGGCATCGACATAAGGTCCGCCGTCGCGATCATAAAGCTGGGGCGCATCGAGAACGAAGAGGCTCAGTCCGTCGACGGCGACATGGCGCAGGCTTGCCCGCTCGCCGAGCAGATTGTCGAACTCCATCAGCGGCGGTGCCTGCCGTGCAAGCGCCAGGAGCGACGGATAGCCAGGGACGAGGCTATGGGTATCAATGCGGAAGGCCGCGAGCGCCTTGGGCAGCGCGCCTGTCACGTCTGCAAGCCCGCCGGTCTTGACCAGCGGGTAGATCTCGGAGGCGACGGCCAGCACGTTGAGCCGGGGGCGCTCCGACGCTGCCGGGACAGGATCGGCCTCGACCGGGAGGATCGTCTCCCGCAGGCGCTGGAAAAGATGAGAGCCGGGAATGGTCGAGGCAATGTTCATGCTCGCCATCGGCATCACTCCTTGCGCCGGCTGCGAGAGGAGGTCGTCTTCCCACGCGTCCCGTCCGGGCCTGGAGCTGCGGCCTTCGATGTCTCTTCCCTCTCGGTTGCGAGCGGCTGCGCGCTGCGGATCCGTCGCTGGGCATTGGCGGTGGTGATGTCTGCGCTTTCCTGCAGGCTCCGGAATGCTTCGGCTGCTTGCTGCCAGTGGACATCATGGCGCCCGTCGGGGCGGCCTTCCTCTTCCCACAGCGCATAGGCGCGTTTCGCGATCCAATCGGTGTCAAATTCTGCCATGGTCGGGTCTCCCTAATCGCCATCTGACGAACGCGCTGCGCTGGCAATCGGTTCCGGCCGCAACCGATGAATTTGGCTGATCCGAGGAACCGTGCGGCCTTCGCGGCGTTGACCGCAACATCTGCCGAAAATCTGGGCAATACGGGCGACCAGGAAAGGATGAGCATGGCACAGCGCGTGTTCTGGAAGGGCTATCTCAAACTGTCGCTGGTGACGTGTCGGGTGTCGATGACACCGGCCGTCACGGAGAGCGCCAAACTCCGCTTTCACAACATCAACAGCCGCACCGGCAACCGTGTGGTCAGCCGCTATGTCGATGCCGTGACGGGCGATCCGGTCGAGGATGAAGACCAGATGCGCGGCTATCCGCGTGGGGAGGACGACTATGTCCTCTTCGAAGACGAGGAGCTTGACGAGGTCGCGCTTGAGAGCACACGCACGATCGACATCGAGCGCTTCGTGCCTGCCTCCTCGATCGACTGGATCTGGTACGATTCCCCCCACTATCTGGCGCCCGCCGACAAGGTGAGCGAGGAGGCCTTTGCCGTCATTCGCGAGGCCATGGCCAAGAGCAGGACAGCCGGCATCGCCCGCGTCGCGCTCTATCGCCGCGAACACGCCGTGCTGCTCCTGCCGCGCGATCGCGGCATGCTCGCCTGGACGCTGCGCTATGGTGAAGAAGTGCGTGAGGGCGATGAGTTCTTCGGGGAGGCCGGAAGCGAAGCGCCCTCGACGCGTGCCTTGACGATGATGAAGAAGCTCATCGGCGAACGCATGGAGGCGTGGAAACCGAGCCTTGTCGAGGACCCCGTTGAGGATCGCCTGCACGCGATCATCAAGGCGCGCAAGAAGTCGGCGAAGCCTGCCGCCCGCAAGAAGACCGAGCCGCCGCGCCGCGACAACGTGATCGACATCATGACCGCCTTGCGCAAGAGCCTTGCGGCAGAAAAGAAGCCGACGGGCAAGGGCCGCTAACGGGACTGGCGTCCCTTCTTGGCCGCGACGGGTGGCAGTACGGCCTCAGCCTTGCGAAAGTCTGCCCATGGATCCTGACCGGGGCCGGAAAGGCGTGCGATCGCGTTGTTGATGGTGAAATGCTGCGGCCCGATGGCAGGGCCAAGCTCGTCCCAGGACAGCGGCATCGAGATGGGCGCGCCGGCGCGGGCGCGGGGAGAGTAGGGCGCGACCGCGGTCGCCCCGCGGCCATTGCGCAGATAGTCGATCAGGATCTTGCCCTTGCGCTTGGCCTTGGAAACCGTGGCGACATAATCGGAGGGACTGTCTTTTGCCATGGCATCCGCCAGCGCCTTCATCGCCGCCTTGGCCTCCGGCCATTCCGTCTTCGGCTTGAGCGGCGCCACCACGTGCAGGCCCTTGCCGCCCGACGTCTTCACGAATCCGGTCAGTCCCATGGCTTCGAAACGCGTCCGCACCTCCAGGGCCGCCTCGATCACCCGTTCCCAGGAGACGCCGGGGCCGGGATCGAGGTCGATATTGACCATGTCCGGAGCCTCCAGGGCGTCGAGCGTCGCGCCCCAGGGGTGGATCTCCAGCACACCGCCCTGCACCAGGCCAATCAGGCCCTCCAGATCGCGAATGAAGACATTGGGTTCGTCCTCCGGTTCGGCCGGATCGGGCGCGGTCAGGATGCCCTTGCGCATGCCGCGCCAGGCATGCTTCTGGAAGAAGCAGCTGCCACCGACGCCCTCCGGGCAGCGCAGCAGAGCCAGCGGCCGATTGACGACGAAAGGCGCCATGCGCGGCCAGACTTCGATGAAATAGTCGGCAAGGCCCGCCTTGGTCACGCCGGCGTCGGGCCAGTAGATCCGATCGGGATGGGTAAGATTGACGATCCGCTTGGGTTCCGGCGTCGTGGTCTCCATCTCGCTCTCCCGCACCACGTCCTTGGCCGCCTTGTCTTCGCGCAGCCCGCGAAAGGAAGCGTGCCTCAGATGCGCATCCGCCGTCCAGCCGCGAAACTCGATCTCTGCTACCAGTTCCGGTCGCACGAAGACGACATCCTTTTTCTGGAGACCGGTCAGCTTGTCGGCAAACGGGCTCTTTTCCTGCCGCAGGGGTTCCAGCCGCGCCATCAGCCGGCGCGCGACATCCTCGGTATAGCCGGTGCCGACCCGGCCGATGTGTACGAAGCGTCCCTTGTCATGGGTACCCATGACGAGCGAGCCAATCGCGTCGGCGGTGACCGACGACGGCACGTAACCGCCGATGACGACCTCCTGGCGGGCGGAGCATTTTGATTTCACCCAGTCGCGGCCGCGACCGGAGCGATAGGGCGCATCCGCCACCTTCGAGACGATCCCCTCGAGGCTCAGGCGACAGGCATGCCGCAGAACAAGGTCACCGCTCTCGTCGAAGTGCTCGCTGAACTTCAGCCGCCTGTCGGCTCCCGCCATCAGCCCCTCCAGGAGGGCCTTGCGGTCTCGCAATCCCGCTGCCCGCAGATCGAACCCGTCCAGATGCAGGAGGTCGAATGCGAAGAAGTAAAAGCGATCAGTCCGGTCCTCGCTCAAGTCCGCCTGAAGAAGCGCGAAATCGCTGGTGCCGGAGCCGTTCTCGACGACGATCTCGCCGTCAATGACGGCCTCGTTTGCCGGCAGATCCGCAAGCGCCTTGACGATCCCGGCGCCGAAGCGTTCGCTCCAGTCAAGGCCGGTGCGGGTCAGAAGCCTCGCCTTGCCTTTCGAAAGATGGACCTGGACGCGGTAGCCGTCGAGCTTGATCTCGTGCAGCCAGCGCTTGCCCTTCGGCACTTGCTTGACCGCGGTCGCCAGTGCCGGTTCGATAAAATCCGGCTTGGCGCCTTCTACCGCGCCCTTGATGTCCTCCGGACGGACCGGCGACACCGCGGTCGTCGCCTTGTCTTCAGTTACAGTGGAAGCGCTCCCGGACTTCTTGCTTCGCGTCTTCCACGTCTTTTGCGCTGGGTCTGAACCGATCTCCTCGACCGTCATGCCGCTCTTGGCGGATTCCGGGCGCTCCTCCAGGATATCGGGATCATCCGGCGCCCGCGCGGCCTCGTCCTCGCCCTTGATCAGCAGCCAGTTCTCGCGGGTTTCGCCGTCCTTGCCCGCCATGCGGACCAGATGCCAGCGGCCGGAGAGCTTTTCGCCCTCGAGTTCGAATTCGAGATGGCCCTTGCGATAGCCCTTCTTCGGATCACCGATCGGCTTCCAGCGCCCGCGATCCCAGACGATGACGCTGCCGGCACCGTAGTGGCCCTTGGGGATCGTGCCTTCGAAATCGCCATAGTCAAGCGGATGATCCTCGACATGCACGGCCAGGCGCTTCTCGCCTGGAACAAGGCTCGGGCCGCGCGTCACCGCCCAGCTCTTGAGCACCCCGTCCATCTCAAGGCGAAAATCATAGTGCAGCCGGCGGGCGGCGTGCTTCTGGATGACGAAGCTGTCGCCCTTGCTGCGCACCGCCTTGCCCTTCGGCTCCGGCGTCGCCTTGAAGTCTCGTTTCCGGTTGTAGAGGTCCAGCGACATGGCTCAGCCTGCCTTTCGCCGCGGAGCGGATGTCTTCCGCTTGGTCTTCGCCGCTTTGGCGCGACCCGCTGGCGCCTTCCGCTTTGCGCCGCCCTTGGTCTCGACACCGGCGCTCTGGCGCAGTGCCTCCATGAGATCCGTGACGTTGGAAGCCTTGCGTTTGGGCAGACGCTTGGGCTTGCGCCCGGCGATCTTCGCCTTCACCAGCTCGATCACCGCCTCCTCGTAGCGGTCCTCGAACTCGGCCGGATCGAATTCGCCCGATTTGGTCTTGATGATGTGCTGGGCGAGATCGAGCATTTCGCCCTCGATCTTGATGGCGGTAATCCCGCCGAACGTCTCCTTGGCCGGGCGCACCTCATAGTCGAAGTTGAGCGTGGTGGCGATCATGCCCTTGCCATGCGGCCGGATCATCAGGGAGCGCACGCGACGGAAGAGCACTGTCTGCACCAGCGCGGCAACGCCCTTGGCTTCCATGGCCTCGCGCACGAGGTCATAGACCTCGATCGCCTGGCGATTGCCCGGGGCGAGATAATAGGGCCGCTCGAGAAAAACGGTATCGACCTCGTCGCAGGCAATGAAGCGCTTCATTTCCAGCGTCTTGTCGCTGTCAGGCACGGCCTCTCGGATCTCTTCGGGGCTGAGGATTACCGACTGGCCTTCGCTGGTGTCATACCCTTTGACCAGCGCATCATTGTCGACGCTCTCGTCGGTATCGGCGTCGAAATACTCCCGCCGCACCCGGTGACCGGTCTCGCGATTGATGATGTGGAACGAGACGCGCTCCTGCGCGGTGACGGCCGAATAGAGCGCCACCGGGCAGGACAGTTCACCAATGACGAGATCGCCTCTCCAGATCGCTCGCGCCGCCACTCTGACATCTCCCTGATTGGGGCAGGAACGGGCGGCGAAAGCCTTTGTTCCCCGTGCGGCGGGCGGCCCGTCCGCCCTAGGTCAGGGCGTCATCGCGGCGCTGAGCGCTGCGCGGCAGTCTTCCTTGAGCACGGTCTGGTTCTGCTGCAGGCACTGGGCGACGCGGCCGCCGCCATATTCGATGCCCTTGCAGTATTGCTGGATGTCGGCCTTGCAGGCGCGGATCACCTTGTAGGCCTTGGCGCGCATTTCCGGCGTCGGCTCGCTCTGGGCCTGGGCGGGAGTGATGCTGAAGGCGAGGGTGGCGGCAAGGATCGCAGCCAGGGTCACGGCCAGCATGGCCAGCGCAGGCAGGTGGCGCAAGAGAAGTCTCGACATGGTTCGGTTCCTCCGGGTTGGTTGGGCTTGCAAGAGTGGGGACCCGGCGGCGGGGCAGTGGAGAAAGACCCGCCGCCGGGCATCATGAAGGCGGGTGGGGGGTCACCAGCGGACTTCGCCTTCACGATAGGCGATCCCGCCGTTCGGCCCCGTGGTGGTGCTGGAGCTCTGGCAGGAATGGGCGGACGGATCGCAGGTCACGGAGCCGCTGCGCGTCATGGTGTTACCGTAAGGGCTGGTCCGGGTGACGCTGCGGCTGCAGCTGTTGCCGGAGCAGGAGCCGCTGCCGGTGATCGTTGACGTGCCGTGGTTTGTGGTGACGGTCCGGTTGCGGCTCCAGGCACTGGCCTCGGAGACGGTCATGACCGTCAGCGTCGCGGCGATCAGTCCGGTGGTAATCTGCTTCATCATGGTATGATCCTCGTCCTGGGTGCCGACTGAGTGCGGCAGGTGATGACGAGCAAATTGGGGACGAAATGTAGGGTCTGATTTTCGCTTGGGTGTCGTTTCGTAACGAAGCGCTGTCGTCCTGTTGCAATTTGTAGCAGAGCGCTCGAAGCTCTTGATCAGCCGAGGGCTTGCCCGCATTCTCGCGGTCATGACGAGCCATCCGATCAGCCAGCCGCAGACCATCCTGATTGTCGACGACGATGCCGATATCCGGCGGCTCGTGGCCGATCTCCTGCGTCGTGAGGGCTACCGTGTGGAGCTGGCGGAAGATGGCGCCGAGCTCGATGTCGTGCTGCGCCGGACGCCTGTCGATCTGTTTGTCCTCGATCTGATGCTGCCGGGTGAAGACGGGCTCAGCCTCTGCCGCCGCATCCGCGCCGATCAGGATACCCCGATCCTGATGCTGACGGCCAAGGGCGACGAGACCGACCGGGTGATCGGCCTGGAGCTCGGGGCCGACGACTATCTTGTCAAGCCGTTCGGCACGCGCGAACTGCTCGCGCGCATCCGCGCCCTCCTGCGCCGTGCCGGCCAGAAGCCGCGGGCGCCGGCCAGCCGGCGTTTCGCCTTTGACCGCTTCGTCGTCGATCTCGACGCCCGGCTCCTGACGCTGGAGGATGGGTGCCCGGTGCCGCTCACCAGCAGCGAATTCGATCTGCTGGCCTGCTTCGTCACCCGCCCGCGCCGCGTGCTCTCGCGCGACCAGATCCTTGACTGGACCCACGGCCGGCTGTCCGATCCTTTCGATCGCACTGTCGACATTCTCGTCTCCCGCCTGCGCAAGAAGCTCGACGCGGCGAGCCCCGGTTCGGGCCTGATCACCACGGTGCGCAACAACGGCTATCTGCTCACCGCCGTGGTCCGGCAGGTGCCCTGATGGTGCGGTTCAGCCTTTCCGCGCGGCTCGTCGCGATCGTCGGCACCGCGCTTCTGTCGGTCTGGGTCCTGCTTCTCACCTCGATTTATCTGACCAACGGCCTGCGCAGCGCCGCCGCCCTGCCATCGCCGGGCCAGGTCGCGGCGATCGTCGGTCTGGTGCGCCAGGCGGCCCCGGACGAACGGCGGCTTCTGCTGGACGCCCTGAAATCCGCCATTCTCGACCTGCGGCTGGTCGACGGGCTTGCCGCCTCGCAAGCCGGGCTGGATGTCGATGTCATGTCGGAACCGCGCTTTGCCCCCTATCGCGAGGCGCTCGGCGACAATTTGCTGGCCGTGACCATGCTGGCTCGAAATGGCGAACGCTCAAGACTGCCCCGTCTCTTCGGCGGCGACAACAATCCCGTAGAATTCGCGGTGTCGCTCGATGCCGGTGAGGTCCTGATCCTTGAAACGCGAACCCCTTTTCTCGTCACCGCCTTCGGACTGCCCGTCGGGCTCGGTGCCGGCCTGCTCGGCTCGGTTTTCGCCCTGATTGCGCTCATCGTTCTTAACCGCGAACTGCGGCCGCTGCGCCGGCTGGCTGCGGCGGTCGACGAGATCGATCCAGCCGCCGCGCCCGTGCCGGTGCCGGACGTCCGCTTCAGCGCCCCGGAAACCCGCACGCTCGTCCAGGCCTTCGCCCGCCTGCAGACACGGCTGCATTCGATGATCGCCGCCCGTCTGGCCCTGATCGGTGGTATCCAGCACGACGTGCGCACCTTTGCCACCCGGCTGAGGCTGCGTGCCGAGCAGATCCCCGACGAGGCGGAACGCGACCGCGCCATCGCCGATATCGGCGACATGATCCAGCTGCTCGACAATGCGCTTCTCGCCGGCCGCGCCGGGGTCGGCACCCTCGACGAGGAGCTGCTCGACATTGCGCCGATCGTCGAGGCCGAGATCCTCAACAGCGACCTGCCGGTGCAGAGCCGCTCGCTTTCCATCGCTCCGCGGGCTGAGCATGCCCAGATGATCGGCGATCGCCTGGCGCTGCGCCGCATCGTCGCCAACCTCGTCGGCAATGCCGTCAAGTATGGCCGCGTCGCCCATGTCGGCCTCGATGTCGATGGCCGCTCGGTCGTGCTCACCGTTGACGACGAGGGGCCCGGCATTGCCCCGGCCGACCGCGAAACGCTGTTTGAACCTTTCGTGCGCCTCGACGCGTCCAGGGCGAGAAAGACCGGCGGCGCCGGCCTTGGCCTCGCGGTCGTTCGCAACCTCGTCGAGGCGCAGGGCGGTACGATTGTGGTCGCCGATGCGCCGGGCGGCGGCGCCCGCTTCGAGGCCCGTTTCCCGCTTTTTTCCGCCGCGGCGACCGCCGAGCGATGAAACACTAGACCGGGGCGGGCATGCGGCCTGCCATGCAACCGCCCGGGCCGTCAAATTCCCTTGCCGTTCCGGGGTTTATGGCGCTCGTTGAAGATTTATTAACCTTCGCGCAAGAAATTAACCATAGAGAATAAAGCATACGTCGGAGTGGGACCTGCAGCGCGCAGGTTACCGTCGGGCATGACGCCGTCCCGCCGTACCGGTTTCAGTCCGGTATCAAGCATTCATTGAAGGGGTTCCTCGAACAATCTTCGGTGAGCGCGGATCTGGCAGTTGCGCCGTTTCTGGCACGCCTTGTTCCGCCATCCCGTCGACTTGTCAGGATGAAGTCTAACGGGCCGCCGCCTTGGTCGGGCGGCCGAATCTGGGGATTGGCAGTGGGGCAGGTTTCGCCGGCAGATCGGGCGGCAAACGCACAGGCGGGTAGCCTGCGCGACCGTCTGCGCTTTGCCGGCCTCGAGGAAGCCGATTGCGATCTGCTGAGGCGCTATCGCCACCTGCTCGAGCCGAACCTCAAGACCGGCATCCGCGATCTCTTCCAGCGCCTGCAGACCGTTCCCGACGCCTCGCGCAATTTTACCAGCGAACGCCAGTTCGACCGGCTCCATGATCTTCTCGCCTCCCACTGGGACGTGCTGACGGATGCGCGCTTTGACGCGCTCTATGCCGAGCGCGTCAAGGTCCTGGCCGACACCGAAAGCCGCATGGGCCTCGATCCCCGCTGGCACATCGCCGGCCATGCCGTCGTCATGGAGCATCTCCTGCAGGCGGTGATGGCCGATCTTTCCGGCCTCGGCCTTCTGCCGTCGAACCGCAAGCGCCAGCGCGAGATCGGCGACCTCGTCGGCGCGATCGTCCGCCTCGTCATGGTCGATGTCGAGATTTCGGTATCCCTGCGCTTCAACGAACTGCGGCTGAAGCATCACCGCGATCTCGGGGCACAGCGCGAGCGCGACCACCTTGAGGTCGAGGAACTCTTCGGGCCCGTCTTCCGCGCGCTGGCCGAACGCGATCTGACGGTGCGCGTTCCTGCCGATGTCCCGGAGCATTATGCCGCGCTCGCCGCCTCGCTCAACACGGCAATCGAGCAGATCCAGGCCATGGCGGTCGAGGCGGACGAAAAGCTTACGACCGCATCAACCACCACCCAGGCCTTTGCGAGCGCCGCCGGCGAACTCAGCGGACGCGCCGAAAGCCAGTCCGCCCGCCTGGCCGACGCCCTGCACGCGCTCGAAGCGGTCGCCGGTGGCGTCCGCGACAGCGCCTCCAAGACCCGCGAGGCCGAGGACCGCGTTTCGGTCACCCAAAAGGCCGTCGAGGCGAGCGGCACGGTTGCCGGCCAGGCGATCGCCGCCATGTCCGATATCGAGGCTTCGGCCGAGCAGATCGGCCAGATCATCGGCTCGATCGACGAGATCGCCTTCCAGACCAATCTCCTTGCCCTCAATGCCGGGATCGAGGCGGCCCGCGCCGGCGAGAGCGGTCGCGGCTTCGCGGTCGTCGCGCAGGAAGTGCGGGCGCTGGCCCAGCGCTCGGCCGATGCCGCGCGCGAGATCAAGACGCTGGTTGCCACCACCAAGTCGCAGGTCGATGCCGGTGTGGATATTGTCGGCCGCACCCAGCAGGCGATCGGCGACATCGTCGTCCAGGTCGGCGGCATCAGCGAGACGGTGTCCGGCATTGCCCGCGCCACCGACAGCCAGGCTGGTGAGCTGGCTTCGCTGACCGGAATGGTCGGCGGGCTCGGCGGAGAGATCGCCGACAGCGCCGATTTCGCCCGCCGGTCGAGCGCCGGTTCGGACGATCTCCACATGGTCATCCTCGAACTCGGCCGCACAGTCCGCTCCTTCCGCTACGAGCGTCAGACGCGCATGCCGGCGGGCGAGCGCGGCGACGCCCGCGCATCCCTGAATGCCTCGCGGGCCGCGCCACTGACGATCGCGCAGGCCGAGCCGCAGATAGAGGAATTCGATGATGATTTCACCTACCCCGTCCACATCGCAGGGCTTGGAGGTTGAGGGGATTGTTTACCAAGTTCGGCTACACAGGATCTATTGGGGCGGGCATTGCGACCATCGGGAAGGCGGAAAACCATCCGCAACCCGGTCAGGGCGGTCGCTTGCAGCTGGGCCTCGGAGACAAGGAAAGAACTGATGGCAGCTAAGAAAGGCGAACAGAAGAGCTTGAAACTGTCCGCTGTGCTCGACCTGAACGAGGCCTCGAATCTGAAGGCCAATCTCATGTCGCTGCGCGGTGACGGACTGGCGATCGACGCATCGGGCGTCGAGCGTATCGGCACCCAGTGCGCACAGATTTTGGTGGCCGGGGCCAAGGCATGGGAGGCGGACCAGAAACCCTTCTCCTACCAAAAGGCTTCCGATGCCTTCCTCAAGACACTTCAACTGATAGGCGTGAACGTAGATCATCTGCTCGCCAAGGAGATCCGGCAATGAAGAAAAAAGTGCTTACCGTGGATGATTCCCGAACCATTCGGAACATGCTCCTGGTCACCCTCAACAATGCAGGCTTCGAGACCATTCAGGCCGAAGATGGCGTCGAGGGCCTCGAAGTCCTGGAGGAGTGCAACCCGGACGTCATCGTCACGGACATCAACATGCCGCGTCTCGACGGCTTCGGCTTCATCGAGGGCGTTCGGCGCAACGAAAAATATCGCGCTGTCCCGATCCTCGTACTGACGACGGAAAGCGACGCGGAAAAGAAGAACCGCGCTCGTCAGGCAGGCGCGACCGGCTGGATCGTCAAGCCTTTTGATCCGACCAAACTGATCGATGCCATCGAGCGTGTAACCGCCTAAGCCGGGAATTTCTCCTATGGATATGAACGAAATCAAAGAGATCTTTTTCCAGGAGTGCGAGGAGCAGCTCGCCGAACTGGAATCCGGTCTTCTGAAAATGAATGACGGGGATCGCGACCCGGAGACGGTCAACGCCGTGTTCCGTGCCGTGCACTCGATCAAGGGCGGTGCCGGTGCCTTCGGTCTGGATGACCTGGTGGCCTTCGCGCACGTCTTTGAGACCACTCTTGATTGCGTTCGTTCCAACAAGCTGGAGCCCGGTCCGGAAGTCATGAAGGTGATGCTCAAGTCGGCGGACGTGCTCGCCGACTTGGTCAGCGCCTCCCGCGACGGCGGCAGTGTCGATCCCTCGCGCTCCCACGGCCTTGTCAAGGAGCTTGAGGCGCTCGCCAATGGCGAGCTGCCGCAGCCCAGCGCTGCCGCTCCGGTCGCTGCTGCCAAGCCCGCGGCTGCAGCCGCTCCGGTTGCGCCCGCCCCGACCGATGACAGCGGCTTCCAGCCGATCCCGTTCTCCTTCGACGACGACTTCGGCACCCCGCCGCCGGCCAAGGAGACCTTCGACGTCACCTTCAAGCCGCGTCGCGAACTCTTTGCCAAGGGCAATGAGGCCACCCTGCTGCTGCGCGACCTGTCGCGCATCGGCGAGATGAGCATCCTGTGCGACACGGACAGCCTGCCGCCGCTCGACAGCATGGATCCGGAAGCCGCCTATTTCTCCTGGAAGATCCAGATCACCACGGACAAGGGCGAGGAAGGCATCCGTTCCGTCTTCGAATTCGCCGAATGGGACTGCGAGCTCGAGGTCAAGCCGCATGAGGATGCCAAGGACGGCGAGGCCGGCGAAGAGCCGCCGATGGTGCCCGTTCCCTTCGATCTGTCGATCCTCGACGACGCCACCGAAGACAACACGGTTGCCGCCGCCGTCGAGGCTGCCGAAACCGCAAGCAATGTCGTGACGATGGCGGCAAGCGCTGCCAAGCAGGAAAAGAAGGAAGCGCCTGCTGCCGCGGCCAATGCTGCTGCCGCCGCTGCCGCCCAGAACAGCGCCGCCGCCGGCCAGACCATCCGCGTCGACCTCGACCGCGTCGATCGCCTGATCAACCTCGTCGGCGAGCTCGTCATCAACCAGGCGATGCTCTCGCAGAGCGTCATCGAGAACGACACCAACGGCACTTCGTCCATCAATATGGGCCTCGAAGAGCTGCAGCAGCTGACCCGCGAGATCCAGGACTCGGTCATGGCGATCCGCGCGCAGCCGGTGAAGCCGGTCTTCCAGCGCATGTCGCGTATCGTTCGCGAAGTGGCAGACATGGTCGGCAAGTCGATCCGTCTGGTCACAGAAGGTGAAAACACCGAAGTCGACAAGACGGTTATCGACAAGCTCGCCGAGCCGCTGACCCACATGATCCGCAACGCCGTCGACCACGGTATCGAAAGCCCGGAAAAGCGCGCCGCCGCCGGTAAGAATCCGGAAGGCACGGTCAAGCTGACCGCGAAGCACCGTTCGGGCCGCATCGTCATCGAACTGGTCGACGACGGCGCCGGCATCAACCGCGAACGCGTGCGCCAGAAGGCCATCGACAACGACCTGATCGCTGCCGACGCCAACCTGACGGACGAGGAAATCGACAACCTGATCTTCATGCCGGGCTTCTCCACGGCCGACAAGATCTCCGACATTTCCGGCCGCGGCGTCGGCATGGACGTGGTCAAGCGCTCGATCCAGGCACTTGGCGGCCGCATCTCGATCACCTCGCGTCCGGGTCAGGGCTCGACCTTCACCATGAGCCTGCCGCTGACGCTCGCCGTTCTCGACGGCATGGTGGTCACGGTGGCCGGCCAGACGCTCGTCGTTCCGCTGACCGCGATCGTCGAGACGCTACAGCCCGAGGCTCAGAACATTCATTCCTTCGGCGCCAACCAGCGCCTGATCTCGATCCGCAACTCGTTCTGCCCGCTGGTCGATGTCGGCCGCATCCTCAACTTCCGCAGCACCCAGGCCAATCCGATCGACGGCGTGGCTCTGCTCGTCGAGTCCGAGGGCGGTGGCCAGCGCGCGCTGATGGTCGATGCCATCCAGGGTCAGCGTCAGGTCGTTATTAAGAGTCTTGAGGCAAATTACACCCACGTGCCGGGCATCGCCGCGGCAACGATCCTCGGGGATGGCCGCGTCGCGCTCATTCTCGACGTCGATGCCGTCGTCGCCGCTTCGCGCGGTCAGTCGCTGAAACAGGAAATGTCGTTAGCTGTCGCAGGTTAGTACCATGTCGTATGCGGTCAAAAACTTGGTTGAAGGGGGGCGGGAACTCATTGCCTTTCGCATCGGCGATCAGGAGTTCTGCGTCAACATCATGTCGGTGCGCGAGATCCGTGGCTGGACTCCCGCAACACCGCTGCCGCATGCGCCTTCCTATGTCATGGGCGTCATCAACCTGCGCGGCGTCGTGCTGCCGATCATCAATCTGGCAGCACGGCTCGGACTCAAGCCGATCGCGCCTGACGCGCGCCACGTGATCATCGTGGCGCAGGTCGGGTCCAAGATCGTCGGTCTTCTCGTCGAAGCCGTGTCGGACATCCTGACCGTCAGCGACGAAAACATCCAGCCGATGCCGGAGGTGACCTCCGACCTCGAAAGACAATATGCCCGCGGCATTCTCGCGATCGACAAGCGGATGATCTGCCTCATCGAGCTTGACGCCCTCTTCCCAGACGCCGAAAGCGAGGCCGCATGACCGGTGCCGTCCATACATCCCACCGCCATTTGGAAGACGAGGTTCTGGCCAGCGGCGAATATCCGCTGACCCGCCGCGACCTCAACGAGATCGCTGCCATGATCTATTCCGATGCTGGGATCTCGCTCAACGAATCCAAGGCCTCCTTGGTCTATTCGCGCCTGTCGAAGCATATTCGCAATCTCGGCCTGTCCGGTTTCCGCGCCTATTGCAGCCTGGTCGCCTCGCCGGAAGGGGCCCAGGAGCGTCGCGAAATGCTGTCGCACCTGACGACCAATTTCACCCGCTTCTTCCGCGAGAACCACCATTTCGATCACCTGCGTGACGAAGTGCTGCCGGCGCTGATCGCCCGTGCCAAGGCCGGCGGCCGCGTGCGCATCTGGTCTGCGGCAAGTTCCGACGGTCAGGAACCCTATTCGATCGCGCTCACGGTCTTCCAGGCCTTCCCGAACGTGCTCGACTACGACTTCAAGATCCTGGCGACCGATATCGATCCCAAGATCCTCGCGATTGCCCGCCAGGGCGCCTATGACGAGCAGGCACTGGAAACGGTGTCGCCGGCCATGCGCAAGCAGTGGTTTCGCGAAGTCGAAATCAACGGCCGCCGCAAGTATCAGGTGGATGACAAGCTGAAGCGCCTGATCACCTACAACGAGCTGAACCTGATGGCCCAGTGGCCGTTCAAGGGCATGTTCGACGTGATCTTCTGCCGCAACGTCGTCATCTATTTCGACGAACCGACCCAGCAGCGCATCTGGTCGCGGTTTGCCGGCCTGCTGCCGGAAGGCGGTTACCTCTATATCGGTCACTCGGAGCGCGTATCGGGCGACTCCAAGAACCACTTCGACAATATCGGTATCACAACCTATCGCTATACCGGCAAATATGTGGGGGCGCGCACATGAGCAGCCCCGCACGCGTTCTCGTCGTCGATGACAGCCCGACCATGCGTGGGCTCATCACCGCCGTCCTCAATTCCGATCCGGAAGTCAGCGTCGTCGGCCAGGCCGGTGATGCGATGGAAGCCCGCGCCGCGATCAAGCAGCTCAATCCCGATGTCGTAACCCTCGACATCGAGATGCCGAACATGAACGGCCTGGAATTCCTCGACAAGATCATGAAGCTGAGGCCCATGCCGGTCATCATGGTCTCGACCATGACGCACCGCGGCGCAGAGGCCACGCTGGCGGCCCTGGAGATCGGTGCCTTTGATTGCGTCGGCAAGCCGGTCCCGGGCGATTCCCGCCCGTTCATCGACCTCGCCGAGAAGGTCAAGGCCGCGGCGCGCTCGCAGCATCGCTACCATTCCGTGGCCAAGATGGCGCCCGTCGCGCCGACCCCGGCGAATGATTTCCGCGTCGGCCGCAAGATCGTCGCGATCGGTTCGTCCACCGGCGGTGTGGAAGCGCTGATCGCCGTTCTTCAGAAATTCCCGCGCAATTGCCCGCCGACGGTGATTACGCAGCACATGCCGCCGACGTTTACCAAAAGTTTCGCAGAACGCCTTAATCGTCTCTGCGCCCCGGTCGTGGAGGAAGCGATCGACGGAGCCAGACTTGAGATCGGCAAGATCTATCTCGCCCCCGGCGGCGACCGCCATCTTCAGGTGGTCAATGCCTCTGCACCGAGCTGCCGGCTGGTCGATCGACCGCCGGTGAACGGACATCGTCCTTCGGTGGACGTGCTGTTTGATTCGGTTGCGGAACTGGCGGGACGAAATGCTGTGGGGGTCATCCTGACCGGCATGGGCCGCGACGGGGCTTCCGGACTGCTGAAGATGCGCCACGCCGGTGCGCGCACGCTCGGCCAGAACGAGAAGACCTGCGTTGTCTATGGGATGCCCCGCGTCGCCTATGAGCTGGGCGCCGTCGAGCAGCAATTGCCGCTTGGTTCCATTGGGGAGGAGATCCTCAAACTTACTGCCGCCCGAAAAGAAGGTATCGAATAAATGTCTCTAGCCGAAAAAATCAAAGTTCTGATCGTCGACGATCAGGTGACCAGTCGCCTGCTGCTGAGTGACGCCTTGACCCAGCTCGGCTTCAAGCAGATCACTGCTGCCGGCGATGGCGAACAGGGCATGAAGATCATGACCGAACAGCCGCATCACCTGGTCATCTCCGACTTCAACATGCCGAAGATGGACGGACTGGTCTTCCTGCAGCACGTTCGCACCAATCCAAACACCAAGAAGGCGGCCTTCATCATCCTGACCGCCCAGGGCGACCGTGCTCTGGTGCAGAAGGCGGCTCAGCTTGGTGCCAACAACGTGCTGGCAAAGCCGTTCACGATCGAGAAGATGAAGGCCGCTATCGAAGCGGTATTTGGAGCGCTGAAATGATTGACGACAGTGCAGCTCGGCGCGTTCATATCATCCAGGGGGAGTACAAGGTCGTCAACGATCCCAACGTTGTCCTGTCTACCATCCTGGGATCGTGCGTGGCTGCCTGTTTGCGTGACCCCATGGCGGGTGTCGGCGGGATGAACCATTTCCTGCTGCCCGGCTCGGCAAACGCTGGATCCGGTGGCGGGGATGCAACCCGCTACGGCGTCCACCTCATGGAACTCCTCATCAACGGCCTCCTGAAGCAGGGGGCCCGTCGCGACCGCATCGAGGCCAAGGTCTTTGGTGGGGCCAAGACGATCGCGACGTTCTCCAACGTCGGCGAACAGAATGCGGCCTTCGCCATGCAGTTCCTGCGCGACGAAGGCATCAAGGTGGTCGGCTCGTCTACGGGCGGAGAGCACGGCCGCAAGCTTGAATACTGGCCGGTCAGCGGCCGGGCACGGCAGTACCCGCTGACGGGCGCAGAAACGCAGAAGACGGTGGCGCTGGAACAGCGTCCGGCACCTGTAGTGAAACCTGTCGAGAGTTCGATCGAATTTTTTTAAGTATTGGAAGCCGGATGCCAAAAGAAAACATAGCGGAGAAGGCCATCGTGGAAGAGGCATTGCCGGAAATCATGATGCGCGTCGTATCGGAACTGCACGATGTCGCCTATCTGATCGAGCGCATCGAGCCGCAACTGCTCGAGCTCGGCGGTGCCAAGGTGCTTGAGCAGCCCGACAGCATCAAGGTGCTGCAAGGCATTGATCTCGCGGTCCAAAAGGCCCGCGGTCTGGCGGAGTTCATCGATACCATCACGGGCTCCATCCCGGCCGATTGGGCTGTCGACATGACGACGGCTCTGAGCCTGGTCAAGCTTGCGGAGATGCAGAAGGCACTCGGTTCCGGCCTGCGCCACGGTCATTCGCAGCCGCTCACCAAGGCTGCCGGTGATTTCGACTTCTTCTGACGCCGGGGCGCGCAAACCGCGCCGCCGCGACCCCCACAGATTTTGAAAGGATTTGCCGCGATGAAGGCGGCATTCCGACCGCTACGAAACGTTCGCACAAGTTTCGATTTCTAGTGTCTCGCCAAGGGCAAAAGCCCCAAGACCCTTCTTGTTGATGGTGCGAGACAGAATGAATCTGTTAAATCAATTACTTCAAGTCTCTAAGAACTTGGCGTCACTGGGCCAGACCCGGCTCTTGGCCATGGCCGGTATTGCCATTGTTTCTTTCTCGCTCGTCATTGCAGCAGCGATCTTCGTCAACAAGCCGGCCTACGAGACCCTCTATGTCGGTCTCGAAACCACCGATCTCAATCAGGTCAGCATCGCATTGGCCGAGGCTGGCATCGATTTCGAGGTCGGCTCCGACGGCAAGAGCATTCAGGTCCCGGTCGGCATGACCGGCAAGGCCCGTCTGTTGCTGGCCGAACGCGGCCTGCCGAACAGCACGAACGCCGGTTACGAGCTGTTCGACAATGTCGGTTCACTCGGTCTGACCTCGTTCATGCAGGAAGTGACCCGGGTGCGCGCCCTCGAAGGCGAAGTCGCCCGCACCATCCAGCAGATCAGCGGCATCTCCGCCGCCCGCGTTCACATCGTCATGCCCGACGTCGGCAATTTCCGCCGCGGCGAGCAGAAACCGACCGCATCGGTCATGGTTCGTGCTTCCACCGAAACCGGCCGCAAGTCGGCAGCTTCCATTCGCCATCTCGTTGCCTCATCGGTCCCGGGTCTGGATGTCGAGGACGTGACGATCCTCGATTCGACCGGCCAGCTCCTTGCCTCGGGCGATGAGAGCGGCGGTGCGGCCAACCGTTCGCTCGGTGTCGTTCAGTCGGTGCAGCAGGAAATCGAATCGAATATCGACAAGGCTCTGGCTCCCTTCCTCGGCCTCGACAATTTCCGTTCCTCCGTCACCGCCCAGCTCAACACCGACACACAGCAGATCCAGGAAACGATCTACGATCCGGAATCCCGCGTCGAGCGCTCGGTGCGCGTGACCAAGGAAAACCAGAAGTCCCAGAGCAAGCAGGCTGATTCGGCCGCCACCGTGGAGCAGAACATTCCGCAGGGCGACGTGCAGGGTTCGACCGGCGGTCCGCAGTCCTCCGACGAGCAGGACAAGAAGGAAGAACAGACCAACTACGAGATCAACAGCAAGACGGTCGCGACGGTCAAGAACAGCTACACCGTCGAGAAGATCTCGGTCGCCGTTGTCGTCAACAAGGGCCGCATCGCCACCATGGTCGGCGAACCGGTCGACCAGGCCAAGATCGACGCCTACCTGGCCGAGATGCAGAAGATCGTCTCCACCGCTGCCGGCCTCGATCCGAACCGCGGCGACCTCGTCACTCTGACGGCCATGGACTTCCTGGAAAACCAGCTGCTGCAGGAATCGGCTGCCGGTCCGGGCTTCATGGAAACCCTCAACCGCAATCTCGGCGGCATCATCAACTCGCTTGCCTTCGTCGCCGTCGCCTTCCTCATCGTGTGGATGGGCATCCGTCCGATGGTCCGCGCCGCAGGCGGTGGAACGGCTGCGGTCGCCGGTGGCACCGAAGAAGCCGCAGGTCTCGAACTTCCCGACTTCTCGCCGGCGCTCGGTGGCGCCCCCGGAGGCTCGCTCATGGAAGGCTTCGGCGCCGACTTCGGCTTCGACAGCACCGACGACCTGCTCACCATGGATGACGATGCCAATGGCGGCTTCAACCGCCGGGTCAAGGAAGGGCCGGAGCGTCGCCTGTCGCGGATGGTGGAAATCTCCGAAGAACGGGCCGCCAAGATCCTTCGCAAGTGGGCCGTCGACAAGGCAGCCTGAGCGGCAACAAAAGAGCAATGACAAGACCGCGGCGGACATCCGGCGCGGTCTTCGCATTTAGGCGGCTGCGGCGGGCGCATCGGCCGCGCGCAAAGGCCAGCCGGGTGCGCGCGGGGGCGCGGCGGCCGGCGGCCTGAGTGAGCGTTGCACAATATCCAAGTTTGGGCTGTAACGTTTCCTGGCTGTGATCTTTGGCTCTTTATCTTCTACCATGACTGTGATTCGTTAGCTGACAAGAACGAGCGAAGCGGCATCCGGATGACGGCGGGAGTCCGGGTGTTTGTCGCGGAGAAAACGCGATCAACGTTTCGTCCTTGAGGGGGCAACAGAATGGACGCGGAGCTATCCGGGGATACGATCGGGAGCAGAAAGGCGCCTGCGGTGGCAGCCGATGCACCGCCTCGGCTTTCGTCGCGCGATCAGCTGATTCGCAAGCTTGCCATCGCTTCGCAGGCGGGCCACATGAGCGCGAGCCTCGCCATCCTGAGCGATTATGTCGGGGCCTCGCACTTCCTTCTCGCCCGCTACGACCTCGTACAGGAGCACGGGCTGAACTTCGTCGTGTCCTCCAACTGGCCCTTCGATCTGGTGAGGCGCCTGGAGAGCGAGATCGAGGCGACCTATTCCCGCTCCACCGAACTCGAGAAATGCCTGTCCGTCCTGCAGCCGAAGTTTGATCTGCTTCCAGACGACGCCGACGTCCCGCTCGGCACCAGCCGGCAATATTGCTCGTTGACCGTCAGCGTCGGGCGCACGCGCCTGGCGCTGATGCTGCTGTTTCGGGACAATCTTGTGCTGTCGCCCGAGCTGCTGCGCGAGGTCGGCTTGCTCGCCGGCTATTGCGTGAGCCTGTCGAGCCGCAAGGCGCAGAAGAGCGACCGTGACTTCGAGCTCACTGAGCGCGAGCTTGAGTGTCTCTTCTGGATCGCCGAGGGCAAGACCAGCGACGAGATCGCCACCATTCTCGGCATCTCGAAGAACACCATCAACAACTACATCACCAGCGTGATGCGCAAGACAGCGACGAAGACGCGTTCCGAGGCGATCGCCTACGCCGTACGCAACAATCTCGTTTGAAGGAAGGGTAAGTGCAGGCATGGCGTATCCGGAAGGGCCGTTCGATACCGTAAGGGAGGATTTGAGGGCTTCGACCTCCCGTCAGGTGACGTCCCGCTCCGACATCTTTCCGAAGCTCGTGGCGCTGCAGCGCGCGCTGCACGCCCGTGGTTTCGCGGTGCTGCGGGTGACGGGAACCGGCATGCCGTCCAAGCGGCGTCTGCTGGCGGAATACGAGAACTGGCCGGCGGCCCACGGCATGGCGAGCGAGCCGTTCACTGCCGCCTATTCCGAAATTCTCCTCAACCACATCGAAGCCTCGCTGCTTCCGGTTATGTGGAGCGCGCAGGAGAAGGACAGTTTCGCCGAGGCATCCGATTTCGTGCCCTTCGTCGTCCACCTCGCGCCGCGTGTCCTTGCCTTTTCCGGGATCGCCTTTCCCGTAAGGCTGGGCGCCGTCGGCAATGGCTACATCGTCTTTCCGACCACGGGGGCGGTCGACCTGCCGGGCGAGGTGATTCTCGACGTGCATGGGCGCTGCTGCAAGCTGATGACCGAGATCCTGCAGCTGGACGAGCGCCGGGCGATGCCGTCGGAGGCCTTAAGCGAGCGCGAGATCGCCTGTCTGCAGCTCGCCGGAGACGGACGAATCAGCGAAGAGATCGCCGATCACCTGAAACTCTCGGTGCACACGGTGAACGCCTATCTGGGATCGGCGACGATCAAGCTTGATTCGGTCAATCGAATCCAGGCGATCGCCAAGGCGATTCGCCTCGGCTACATCACCTGAGATTGCCGACAGAGCTTAGGAATAGAGCGAATCGGAGCGGGTCTTGACGAAGCGGGCTTCTTGCAGCCTGCGCTCAAGCATGCGGGTGTTCTCGTCCGGGTCGCCGGAAGGCTGCTGGAAGGCGATATGGTTGATCTCGAGGCCGGCATGCTCGTCGGCAAGCTTCAGCTGCGCGTAGATCGTCACGTCCTTCGGCTTGATCTCGAGATCGAGAACGACCTCCGGCTGACCGCCCCATTCGAGCCGGTATTCGCCGCCTGCGCCGAAATTCACCGTTCCGGGATGGAAATAGAGCTCGGCCGCCGACGAAACGAGATCCGCGATGTTCCCGTGCAGCTCGAAGCGCAGCAGGGAAATCAGGTCCGCCGCATCGAGCAGGCGCAACTCCGTGGCCACGGGGCTGATCGCTTCGGCCACGATGCGTTCACGCTGGGAGGTGTAGGGGCATTTTTTCATCGCAGTTAGCGCACCCGTCTCTTCTGCGCCTTCGCGGCGTAAACCCGATGGACGAGTTCCGCGACGGCTTTGTAAAATATCGACGGGATGACACTATCCACCGAGACTTGCGCAAACATGGAGCGGGCAAGCGGCGGGTCCTCAAAAATGGGGATATCGTGTTCGCGGGCAAGCTCGCGGATCTTGAGCGCGACGAGATCCTGGCCCTTCGCGACCACCACCGGCGCCTCGTTCTCTTCGCGCACGTAGCGCAGCGCCACGGCAAAGTGAGTCGGGTTGGTGATCACCAGCGTCGCGCGCGGCACGTTGCTGATCATGCGACGCCGTGCCCGGTCGCGCGCGATCGAGCGCTGGCGGGCCTTGACGATCGGATCGCCCTGCGACTGCTTGTGCTCGTCCTTGACCTCCTGCTTCGTCATGCGCAGCTGGGTGTACCAGTGATGGCGCGTCCAGAAGAAGTCGACGACGGCCAGGACGAAGGTCGCAAGCAGAATGACGATCATGATCTTCTTCATGATCGTCGCGAACTTCACGAACATCACCTGCGGATCGGAGAACATGGCATCCAGCGTGCCGAAATATTCGGATCTCAACGCGAACACCATGATGGTGGCGACGATGATGATCTTGAACAGCGACTTGCCGAACTCGACCAGGCCGGTGACGCTGAACAGCCGCTCCCAGCCTTTGGAGAGCGACACGCGCGAGGCCTGCGGCCGGATGCGCTCGAGCACGAAGCTCGGCATGTGCTGCAAGACGTTGGAGCCGACGCCGAACAGCATGATCAGCGCTACGGCCGGCAGCAGCAGCGCGCTCGATTCCCAGCCGAGATGGGCAAACAGCGATATGACGTCGGTGGCAGAGTTGATCGACCACTGGTCCGGCTGCTCGAAGAGATCGCGCAGCGTTTCGCCCATGCGCGCGACACCGGCCGGCAGGAAGAAGACGAGATAGAGGTAGAAGGCGAGCGCCGAGGCGAAGATCGGGACTTCGCGGGATATGGGCGTGTTGCCCTTCTCCGCGGCGTCCCGCATCTTTTTCTCTGTCGGGGCTTCTGTTTTGCTGTCCTTGTCCTGATCGTCGGACACGCCATTTCCCTCGTTTGTCCCGTCGGTCGAAGCGGGCCTGCCACCGGAACCCCTTGCTGGGAGTAAGGGGGACGGAACATCCCCCGCCGCGATCTTGCCGCCTGGAAAGCCGCCGCAACCGGTCTCCGCTCGGCGCAACGCTAAACGCCCGCCGATTGGCATACAATCGGCGGGCGCTCAAAGTCACGGTTTTTTAACGATCGCCCGGATCTCAGGCGGCCTGCTGGTCGCCTTCGGTTTCCTTGAGCTGGATCTGGCCCGCATTGGCGAGACGGATCGCTTCCTGGGCGACGGCGCGGCGGGCAATCGCGATTTCGCGCGGATTGATGCCGGTCGTGCCGCTCTGGAGATCCGATTCGATCATGCGGCGCGAGCGCGGGCTGATCGCCGACAGCACGCATTCCTTGATCTCGGCGGTGGCGCCCCGCAGCGCCATCGTCAGGATGTCGCCGGAGATGTCGTTGAGCAGCATGACGCGGCTGCGCTGCGGCATGACCAGAAGGTCTTCGAACAGGAAGATCTTCGGGCGAACCTTGTTGACGGCTTCCTTGCTGATCGATTCGAGCGAGTTGAGCAGGGTATCGACTTCCGGCTTGGCCAGCTCGTTCATCAGTTCGGCAACCTTGGCCGAACCGGTCGAATTGCGCTCGGCCTCGATTTCGGCGATCAGATCGTGAACCCGGTTCTCGATGATCTGAGCGGCCTTCGGGCTGACGCTCTTCAGGTTGACGGTTCGGTTCATGATGTCCGCGCGCCGGCTCTCGGGAAGCTTCAGCAGCACCTTCGCGCCAAAGGCCGACGGCAGCATGGACAGGATATAGGCCACGGTCTGAGGATGCTCGCGCATCAGGAACTTGGCGATGAAATCCGGATCGGCATCCTGCAGACGGTCCCAGATCGAGGACTCGTAGGCCTGGAAGGCGGTGCGGCGACCGAGCAGGCCGTCGACCTCTTCCGGCGTCAGGCCTTCTTCGAGGATGCTTTCGATCGCCTTGGCATTGTCCATCAGACCCGTGCCTTCGGTGAACAGGTCCTCGAACTCGTTGACGAGCTCCTGCAGTTCATCCGGCGGAATGGTGCGCAGCGTCTGGGCCGAGGCGATGATCGTCTGCAGTTCGGCCTGGGTGAAGTATTTCAGCAGCTTTCCGGCCACGCCCTTGCCCATGGCGAGCAGCACCGCGGCTGCCTTGTCCGCCTGGGACAGCGGTTTGCCCGTCATGGCGCCGCCGAAATCGTCAAAGTCCATCATGGTCTTTCCTCTCTGGCCCGGGTCAGGGGTCAGGACATCTTGCTACCCATCACTTCTATCAGTTTGACGCCGAAGCGCGTATCGTCATTCTCCAGAACGGTGATCTCGCCGCGCGCGATGCGCCGGCCGTTCACCATGATCTCGACCGGCTCGCCGATCTTCTTGTCGAGCGCGATGATGGCGCCCTCTTCGAGATTCATCAAGCCCGAGACCTGCATGCGGCTGGAGCCGAGCACGATCTGGACATCGATCGGGATGTCCATGATGAGGTCGAGATTGGCGGTCAGCGCGCTGCCGGGTTCCGCCGGTACGCTCGACGGAGCCGAGAAGGAGGCGTCGCCGCCGAAAGAGGAGCCGCCGAAAGCGTCGCCACCGCCGAAATCGGTGGACGGCGCGCCGAGCGTACCGCCGAAGTCGCTCTCGAAGGAGGACAACGGGTCTGTCTTGGTCTCGCCGAGACCGAATTCATCACCGAGGCCGCCACCGAAATCGGAGCCGATATCCGGCAGGGTGCCTTCGGCATCATTCTTCAGCACGCCGCGCAGGTCGTCGATCGCCTGGTCGAAATCGGTGTCGCTGCCGGGCATCGCCAGCGCGTCGTCTTCGAGATTAGGTGTCTTCTTCGTAGCCATGGATTGATTATTCCCGTTGAAACTTGCCCCAACCTGCCTTGTCGCCAAAGCCTGCTCGGAAGGCCTAGCCCATCAAATGCTTCAATATTTCGTCTTCGCTGCTGACATTGTCCTTCACCCGCACGGTGTAGTGTTCACCGGCCCGGCCGAATTCGCAGCGGTACATGTCCTTGCCGTTGGCGCTGACGTCGACCATGACGTCGCCCTTGTCGCGGAAGGGAATGACGTCGCCGGCAACCAGACGGGAAATGGTGTTGAGAGTCAGCGTCTGCAGCCGGATCTTGGCCTGCAGGGTCACCTGCGAGCGACGCACCTGTTCGGCGATCTGCTCTGCCCATTCCTTCTTGTTGCGTGACATCTGGTTCTTCGATTTCGGAACCGTCACCACCGTCTTCAGCAGCGCCTTCTGCGGAACGACGAGGTAGAATTCGGAGGAGACCGGGCCGAGATCGATGCGCATTTTGATGGTGGCAGCATACTCGTCGACGTGGTCACTGTCCGGCTTCGGCCGGTCCTCGGCATTGTGCGGCTTTTCGATCAACGGTTCGAAGCCGCCCGGTGCATTCACCGCCGAGCGCAGCACGTTGGCGATCTTGTCGAACACCATCGAGGAGAGATCGATCTCGATCTGGGACAGAGGCCGATGGATCGGCTCCTCGATCGTTTCAGGAAGCGCGCCCAGAAGGTTTTCCATCAGGGTGATGATGAAGCTGTTGCCGCAGGCCAGCACGAAATGCGGGCACCAGTTGCGCAACTGGGTGTCGGCCAGGACGACATTGTCGCCGAGATCGGCAATCAGGTCGCTCATCAGGCCGGTGCTGTGCCCGGCATAGGCGACTTCCATCGTCAGGCCGGTCTCGCTGTGGAAGATGTCGGGCAGGAAGCCCGCATAGACGTCGCCGAATTCCGAGCAGAGCTTGGCGACCGTCGCTCGGTCGCCGAGCGCCCCGGTCAGGCGCGCCAGCAAGGCCCGGTCCATCACGGGCTCGGGTTGGGTGTTGAGTTCGGTCATCGTCATGCCGCCTTGTTCTCACCGCCCGGGTTCATCATTTCCTGTTCGACCGCGTCGATCGAGGGCCGCTCGTGCGACGAGATGGTCTTGCGGCCGTATTCGAGAGCCACCTGCGGAACGGAACCGTTCATGTAGGCGAGCAGCGTCTGCTTCACGATGATGTAGAGACGATGCTGTTTCGTGCGCACGCCCTTGATCTGCGCGATCAGCGGGTTACAGACGGAATAGGACAGGAAGATGCCGAGCATGGTGCCGACGAGGGCGGCGCCGATGAGACCGCCGAGAACTTCCGGGGACTCGTTGATCTTGCCCATGGCCTTGATGACGCCGAGAACCGCCGCAACGATACCGATGGCCGGGAAGCTGTCGCCCATTGCCGTCATCGAGTGATAGGGCTTCATCTTGTCGTAGAGGATGGTGTTGATTTCCTCGTCCATCAGCGCCTCGATCTCATGGCTGCGGGCATTGCCGATGATGATCAGGCGGACATAGTCACAAATGAACGACGTCAGTTCCTTGTTCTTCAGGACCGTCGGAGCGGCCTGGAAGATCGAGGATTCGTCGGGGTTGTCGATATGGGCTTCGATCTCGTTGCGCGACTTGGTCCTGAGATCCCGCATCAACGAGTAGAGCACGCCGAGCACGTCGAGATAGTCGCGCTCCTTGGGAACCTTGTACTTGAAGGCCTCGCCGAGCGCCTTGCCGGTATCCTTCACGACCTTCATCGGGTTGGCCATAATGAAGCCACCCACGCCGGCACCGCCGATGATCACCAGTTCGAACGGCTGGATGAGGACGTCGAGATGGCCGCCCATGGCCATGAATCCCCCAAGGACACAGCCGACGGTTATGACAAATCCGATAATGATATTCATAGTGTGCCCGCATCTGAACGTTGCTTTTCAGCACAAGCGTTACGGGTCCTGCCTTGCGTGAGGCTGAACCCCGGGGCGTTGACGGTTTGTGAACCTACAGACAGCTTCGCGCAAGCCATTTGCCGCAAGAAGGGCGATAACGGACGCATTTTCCGATTGTCCATCGAAAGGCGCAACGACCGTGACGACGACTTATACGAGCTATCAGCAGATTACGCAGAATATCGACAAATCGATCGAGCGCGTCGCCAAGGCACCCGACGTGGCGCGCGAGACCGAGTACTATCTGGCGAATATCGGCAACATCAAGTCCGTCGACGAATTCATGGCCGATACGCGTCTCTATAACTACGCGCTGAAGGCGCACGGACTGGAAGACATGGCCTATGCCAAGGCCTTCATCCGCAAGGTTCTGACCGAAGGCGTCTCCAGCGACGAGGCTTTCGCCAAGCAGCTGACCGACAGTCGTTATGCCAACCTCGCCACCTCGCTTAACTTCGAGGCCCATGGCACGGCGGCGACGTCGTTTGACCGGGCGCAGAAGGGCGTGGTCGACCTCTACATGCGCGAGACGCTGGAGCAGCAGGCGGGCAACGACAATACCGGCGTGCGCCTGGCGCTTTATTTCGAGCGCAACGCCTCGAAGATCACCTCGGCCATGGACATCCTCGCCGATGATGCGCTGGGCCAGGTGGTGCGCACGACGCTGCAGCTGCCAACCGAATTCGCCGCTTCCAACATCGACAAGCAGGCGGAGTTTCTCGAGCAGGTGCTCGACATCGAAGACTTCCAGGACACCGAGAAGACCGGCAAGTTCCTGGAGCGTTTCACCGCGATGTGGGAAATGGAAAACCCTTCGGAAAGCTACGATCCGCTGGCGGTTTTCGGTTCCTCGTCCGGTTACGGCATTTCGCCGGACCTTCTCATTTCCATCAATTCCTTGAAGCTCGGAGGCAGCTAAGTGCAATCCGGATTATACGTATCCCTGTCCTCGCAGATGGCGCTTGAGCGCCGCCTGACGACCATCGCCGACAACATGGCCAACCTCAACACGGTCGGTTTCCGCGCGACCGAGGTCAAGTTCGACGAGGTTCTGAGCAAGACGCAGAACGACATCAACGCGAAGATCGCCTTCGTCAACCAGGGCAACGACTACCTGTCGACCAAGAACGGCGAGCTGTCGCAGACGGGCAATACCCTTGATTTCGCGATCAAGGGCGATGCCTGGTTTGCCATCGACACCCCGGTCGGCCAGGTCTTGACCCGGGACGGACGCTTTACCATCAAGGAAACCGGCGAACTCGTCTCGGTCCGCGGTTATCCGGTGCTGGATGCCGGCGGCGCGCCGATCCAGCTCAACCGTGCAGGTGGCCCGCCGACCGTCGGCGCCGACGGCAAGGTCATCCAGGACGATCGCCAGGTGGCGACGATCGGTCTCTTTACCGCCGACATCACCAAGGGCTTCGTCCGCTTCGAAAACAGCGGCGTGTCGATGGTCGACGAGCCGCAGCCGGTTGTCGACAATCCGGAAGTCTCGGTCATGCAGGGCTATCTGGAAAACTCCAATGTCAACGGCATTGGTGAGATGACCCAGCTCATCCAGGTGAACCGCGCCTTCGAGAGCATCAGCTCGCTGATGCGTGACAGCGAATCCTCGCTGAGCAGCGCGATCAAGGTCCTCGGCGGCTCGAACTGAGCCTGAGAACGTCCAACCGTGGCGGAAGAGATGTCGCACATGCCGGTGCTGTCCCCGAAACTGACCCAGATGGCCAGCCTTGCGGCCCGCTATGCCAATCCGGAATTCTCCGTGACGCAGGGCGGGCATGTGCGCACGATCGCCGCCGGCCACTACACGGTTTCCGGGTTGTCGCGCCACCTGCGCCTCGGCGAGTTCGTCGCCCATCGCAGCCGCACCGGCATTCATCTCGGCGAGGTCATTCGCGTCGAGCCAGACCTTGCCTATGTCTGCCCGATCGAGCCGGGCGAGCCGATCGGCATCCATGATGTGGTGATCCGCAAGGGGGCCTTTCGCATCGCGCCCGACGACAGCTGGTGCGGGCGCACCATCAATGCGCTTGGTGAGCCGATCGATGGCGGCGCCCCGCTTTCGCCAGGGTCCGTGCGCCGCTCCATTTCCAACAGCGCGCCGCCCTCGATGACACGCAGCCGCGTCGACAAGGGATTCCGCACCGGTGTGCGGGCGATCGACCTGTTCTCGCCGCTCTGCCTCGGCCAGCGCCTCGGCATTTTCGCCGGCTCCGGCGTCGGCAAGTCGACGCTGCTGTCGATGCTGGCGCGGGCCGATGCCTTCGACAAGGTGGTCATTGCGCTGGTCGGTGAACGTGGTCGCGAAGTGCGCGAATTCATCGAGGACACGCTCGGCCCCAACATGGCGAAATCGGTGGCCGTCGTCGCAACCAGCGACGAGAGCCCGATGCTGCGCAAGATGGCGCCGCTCACTGCGATCACGATTGCCGAGCATTTCCGGGATCGCGGCGAGAACGTGCTGTTCATCGTCGACAGCGTGACCCGCTTTGCCCATGCCATCCGCGAAGTGGCGACCGCCGCCGGCGAGCCGCCGATTGCGCGCGGCTATCCGGCCTCGGTCTTCACCGAACTGCCGCGGCTCCTGGAGCGGGCGGGTCCTGGCGAAGAAGGCACCGGCACGATCACCGCGATCATCTCCATTCTGGTCGACGGCGACAATCACAACGATCCGATCGCCGATTCCACCCGCGGCATTCTCGACGGCCATATCGTGCTCGACCGCAGTCTGGCGGATGAGGGGCGCTATCCGCCGATCAACCCGCTGACTTCGATTTCCCGACTGGCGCGCAAGGCCTGGACGGGCGAACAGGAAAAGCTCGTCTCCCGTCTCAAGGCGCTGATCCACCGCTTCGAGGAAACGCGCGACCTGCGCCTGATCGGCGGCTATCGCCCCGGCAGCGATCCCGATCTCGACATGGCCATCAAGCAGGTGCCGGTGATCTATGAAGTCCTGAAGCAGACGCCCGGCGAGAAGCCGGCTGCCGATGCCTATGCCGATCTGGCCAATGCGCTGAAGGCCGCCCAGGGGGGCAACCAGCCTGCCGCAGCCGCAAGAATGAGGGGTTGACCGTGACCGATTTTGACGCCGACGAACCTGTGGCACCGCCGAAGCCCCCGCGCCAGCGCAGACGTGTCTCGACGACCGACCGTGTTTTAGGCCTGACCGGGGTGGCGCTGGCCTGTGCCGCCGCCTTCTTCCCCTGGTATGTCTTCTTCAACGAGGAGAAGTTCGGCATCCGCGTCGCCGACTGGGGCCGTACGCGCGACCTGCCCGAAGGTCCCGGCCGCAACGTCTTCAGCGTTTCGCCTCTTGCCATGGTCGACAAGGACGATGAGGGCAGCGGCGAATCATCCGGAACCACCGTCGACCCCCTGGTCACCGCGACCGTGTCGAAGCTCGGCGCCGAAAAGCCCGCCTCGGATGAGATGCCGCAGGCGCAGCCCTTCCCGGGGCGCAGCGGCTTCCGGTTGCTGCATGTGGCGAATGGCCGGGCACTGATCGAGGACAATTCCGGCATGTATATGGTCCGTGTCGGTTCGATCCTGCCCGACAACAGCCGGGTGGCGACGCTCGAGCAGCGCGACGGCAGATGGGTGATCGTGACGTCGACCGGTGAGGTCTACCAGAACGACTGATCCGGCGGTGTCGCCCGCCTTCGGGCCTCAGCCTGCCTTGAGTGCCTTCTCCGACGCTTCGAGCGCGGCAAGGACGTCCGAATCGGTCAGTTGCGGGAAGGCCTCGTAGCTGAAGCCGATCGCCCCCAGCGCGCTCATCTCTTCCAGAACGACGATCTGGTCGACCTCCGGGGTCAGCAGCGACATGGCCTCCTGCGAGGCAACCGGCACGGCAAGGATGACACGGGAGGGCTTGCGTGCCCTGAGCCCCCGGACTGCGGCCCGGACGGTCGCCCCCGTCGCCATGCCGTCATCGACAATGATCGCCACGCGCCCCTCGACGGCAATCGCCTCGCGGCCCCGGAAATAGAGTTGGCTGCGACGATGGATCTCATCCAGCTCCCGGCGGGCGACGGCGTCAAACCGCGCGTCATCGACCCGCGCCATCGTGATGACGCCGTCGTTGCGAACGGTGATCGGTGCGTCTCCGTCGACGATCGCGCCCATGGCAAGCTCCGGCTGGCTGGGCAAGCCGATCTTTCGCACCAGAAGCACGGTCATCGGGGCCTTGAGCCGCAGGGCGACCGGTAGCGCTACGTCGACACCACCCCGCGGCAGGGCGACCACGACGGGTGCGCTTGTTTGGCAGTCAACAAGCGCCTCGGCGAGCCGTTCGCCGGCCTCTCTTCGGTCTTTGAACACCATGGCTCGGCACGCCTCCTTTCCGGGATCCGGCCGAAAAGCCGGGATCGTCCCGCCCGTAAGTCCCACGCAAGTTTACCGCCCTAGGTTCAGGACAGAAAATGGCGGAGAAAAGTCCATGCAACCCATCCAGCTCTTCGAACTGGCAGCCAGGCAGGCGAACTGGCTTTCTGTACGACAGGAGGTTGTGGCGAGCAATATTGCCAACGCCAACACCCCGAAGTACCTGGCCAAGGATATCACCCCCTTCAGCGCGGTCCTGGACACCACGACCACCGTGCAGATGGCGCGGACCAACCCCAATCACATGGCTCTCAGCGACCTGACCGACGACAATATCGCGGTTAAGGAGGCCGAACTCAACGACGAGATCGGCATGCAGGAGTCCGGGAATTCCGTCTCGATCGCCGAGGAATTGACCAAGACGGGCGAGATCAAGCGGCAGCACGAGCTCAACACGAACCTCGTGGCCTCCTTCCATCGCATGATGCTGATGACGGTGAAGAGATAAGATGACCGATCCATTGAGTGCAGCCTCGAAGATCGCCGGCAGCGGACTGGAAGTCCAGTCCACCCGCCTGCGCATCGTTTCGGAAAACATCGCCAACGCCCGCTCCACCGGCGACACGCCGGGCGCCGAACCCTATCGCCGCAAGACCGTGACCTTTGCGACCGAACTCGACCGCGCCAGCGGCACGGATGTGGTCAAGGTCAAGACAATCGGCGTCGATGATTCCGACTTCATCGAGGAATACGAGCCGGGACATCCGGCGGCGGATGCAAACGGTGTCGTCAAGATGCCGAACGTCAACATCCTGATCGAGATGGCCGACATGCGGGAAGCCAACCGCTCCTACGAGGCCAATCTCCAGACCATCAAGCAGACCCGTGAGCTGCTGTCCCAGACCATTTCACTGCTGAAGGCCTCGCAATGATCGATCAAATCCAGAACGTCGGCTCGCTCACCAAAGTCTCCGGCCTCGGCGCGGTTTCGACGGATGCCGTCTCCTCCACGACGACGACTGTCGGCTCCACCCCGGGCAGCATGACCGGCGTCAGCTTTGCAAGCGTCCTCGGCGACATGGCGAACACGACCGTCAGCAACCTGAAGCAGGCGGAAGTCGCCTCGTTCGAAGGCATGACCGGCAAGGCCAGCACCCGCGAAGTGGTCGATGCGGTCCTGGCGGCAGAGCAGTCGCTGCAGACCGCGATCGCGCTGCGCGACAAGATCGTCTCGGCCTATCTCGAAGTAACGAAGATGCAGATCTAGAGAATTTGAGGACGAACACATGAGAGCGCTCGCCATCGCAGCCACGGGCATGGATGCCCAGCAGACCAATCTTGAGGTCATTGCGAACAATATCGCCAATATCAACACGACCGGTTACAAGCGCGCCCGCGCCGAGTTTGCCGACCTGCTCTATCAGACCGAGCGGGCGCAGGGCGTGCCGAACCGCGCCAACCAGGCGATCGTCCCGGAAGGTGCCAATATCGGTCTCGGTGTCCAGACCGCTGCGGTGCGTAACATCCACACCCAGGGCGAGCTCGCACAGACGTCGAACGAGCTCGATCTCGCGCTCGTCGGTCGCGGCTGGTTCCAGATCCAATCGCCGGACGGCACCACGCTTTACAGCCGTTCGGGCGCCTTCAACACCAATGCTGATGGCCAGCTGGTGACGATCGACGGCTATACCGTCGTTCCCGGCATCACCGTGCCGCAGGATGCCAGCGAAGTCGTCGTCTCGCGGACCGGCCAGGTCCAGGCGCGCATCGGAAACAGCTCCGACTTCACCGATCTCGGCCAGCTCACGATCGCGAACTTCGCCAACGAGGCCGGCCTGAAGCCGCTCGGCGATAACCTTTTCGCCGAGACCGCGGCCTCGGGTGAGGCGATCGTCGCCGCCCCCGAAGATCCGGGCTTCGCCTACATCAAGCAGGGCTATCTGGAATCCTCCAACGTCGATTCCGTTCGCGAGATCACCGACATGATCTCGGCCCAGCGCGCCTACGAAATGAACTCCAAGGTCATCCAGACCGCCGACGAGATGGCTCAGATCGTCAGCAAGAACCTGAAGTAAGGACGGAGGCAGGCAAACATGACGTTTCGCCGGATAATGACAACCCTGGCAAGCGCGGCGGTCGCGGCGACCGTCGCTGCGGTCCTGTCGACCACCGCGCTGGCGCAGGGCTTCGCGGTCGTTCCGACCCAGACCATCTATCCGGGCGAAACCCTGTCTGCCACGCAGCTCGAGGAAGTCGCGGTCACCAATCCGAATATCGCTGGCGGCTATGCCCGCTCGATCGCAGAGGTCGAGGGCATGGTGTCCAAGCGCACGCTGCTGCCGGGACGCACGATCCCGGTCTCTGGCCTGCGGCCGCCCTATGCGATCAACCGCGGCGCCAATATCCGGCTGACCTTCACGATCGGCAATATGACGATTTCCGCCTCCGGCACGCCGCTCGCCGACGCCGCGGTCGGTGACGTCATCAAGGTCCGCAATCTCGATTCCGGTGTGATCGTCACCGGCACGGTTCTCGCGGACGGAACAGTACAGGTGATGGCGAAATGAAAACTTTCCGCTTGTCCAGGATCGCGCTCGCCGTTGTCGCGGCGATGCTGTGGCCGACCTTCGCGGCTGAGGCCGCCGGTTCGCGCATCAAGGACATCGCCTCCCTGCAATCGGGTCGCGACAACCAGCTGATCGGTTACGGCCTGATCGTCGGTCTTCAGGGGACAGGCGACAGCCTGCGCTCCTCGCCCTTCACCGAGCAGTCGATGCGCGCCATGCTGCAGAACCTCGGCATTTCCACGCAGGGCGGCCAGTCCAACGCCAAGAACGTCGCCGCCGTCATGGTGACGGCGACGCTTCCGCCGTTCTCGAGCCCCGGCAGCCGCATCGACGCGACCGTGAGCTCGCTCGGCGACGCCACCTCGCTTCGCGGCGGCACGCTGGTCATGACCTCGCTCACCGGCGCCGACGGTCAGATCTATGCCGTCGCGCAAGGCTCGGTCATCGTCTCGGGCTTCAATGCGCAAGGCCAGGCGGCAAGCCTGCAGGAAGGCATCACCACCTCCGGCCGCGTCCCGAACGGGGCAATCATCGAGCGCGAACTGCCGTCGAAGTTCAAGGATTCGGTCAACCTCGTCCTGCAGCTTCGCAATCCGGACTTCACGACCTCCATCCGCATTGCCGACACCGTCAATGCCTTCGCCCGCGCTGCCTTCGGCGCGCCGATCGCGGAAGCCCGCGACAGCCAGGAAGTGATCGTGCAGAAGCCGCGCACGGCCGATCTGGCCCGCCTGATGGCCGATATCGAGAACCTGCTGGTCGAGACCGATTCGCCGGCCAAGGTCGTCATCAACGAGCGCACGGGCACGATCGTCATCGGCGCCGAAGTCCGCGTCTCCAAGGTCGCCGTCAGCTACGGCACGTTGACCGTGCAGGTCACCGAAACGCCCCAGGTCATCCAGCCGCAACCCTTCTCGCGCGGCCAGACGGCGATCCAGGACCAGACGGACATCATGGCCGCCAAGACCGGCGACAAGATCGCCATCGTCGAGGGTCCCGATCTCAGGACCCTGGTCAGCGGCCTCAACAATATCGGCGTGAAGCCCGACGGCATCATCGCGATCCTGCAGGGCATCAAGTCGGCCGGCGCACTGCAAGCGGAGCTCGTCCTGCAATGAAGATCATGATTTCTCTCCGATCGCCGTTATCCATGCGCAATCTCGCGCTCGTTGCCGCCGTCGCACTTCTGCCGATGACCTCCGGCAGCGCGCAGGAGCAGAAGCCGGCGATGGACAGCGCGACCCAGGCCGAGATCCAGCAGTTCTGCACCAATATTGCCGACCCGGCGCGCGACCAGCGCTACCTCCTGCAGAAGCAGGAACTGGAGAAGCTTCAGGCCGATGTCGACGAGCGCATCGCCGTACTGGAGAGGCGGCGCGCCGAATACGAGGACTGGCTGACCCGGCGCAACGAGTTCATGAAGCAGGCGGAAGCCAATCTCGTCGAGATCTACAAGAAGATGAAGGCGGACGCGGCAGCGCCGCAACTGGAGGAGATCAACCCGATCCTGGCCGCCGCCATCATCATGAAGCTTCCGGCCCGCCAGTCGAGCCTCATCCTCAGCGAAATGGATGCCGACAAGGCCGCCATGGTTGCGGCCATCATGTCGAGCGCCGCTGACCCGACTACTTCCAAGGACCCGTCATGATCAAGCGTTCCCCGGCTTTGCTGGCCGTGCTCTTCCTCGCCGGATGCCAAAGCCAGACCCTGAAGGAAATCGGCAACGCCCCGTCGATGAGCCCGATCGGCAGCGGTCTGCGCTACAGCCAGACGCCGCAGATGGCCCTTTACCCGAAGCAGCCGCGCGCCATGGCGAGCGGTTATTCGCTGTGGAGCGACAGCCAGTCGGCCCTGTTCAAGGACGCGCGCGCACTCAACGTCGGCGACATCTTGACGGTCAACATCCAGATCAACGACAAGGCTTCGTTCGAGAACGAGACGGACCGCAGCCGCACCAACAAGAGCGGCATGAACTGGTCGACCAGTGCCGACTTCTTCGGTTATAAGCCGCCGGAAACCACTGGCGAGCTCGGCTCGGGATCGAACACCAGTACCCAGGGCAAGGGATCAACCGAGCGCTCGGAAAAGTTGACGCTTCTGGTCGCGGCCGTCGTCACCGGCATTCTCGAGAATGGCAATCTGCTGATCAGCGGCTCGCAGGAGGTCCGGGTCAATCACGAGATCCGTATCCTGAACGTCGCCGGTATCGTGCGGCCGCAGGATGTCGATGCCGACAATACCATCTCCTACGAGCGGATTGCCGAGGCGCGCATCTCCTATGGCGGCCGCGGCCGCCTGACGGAAGTCCAGCAGCCACCGGTCGGTCAGCAGGTCGTCGATCTGTTCTCGCCGATCTGAGGCATAACAGGACAAGCGGGCAAGAAACGGCGGACAAAAATGGAACAGGCCGAAGGCGAAGAGCCGAAAAAGAAGTCGGGAACCGTGATGCTGATCGCGGCGATCGCCATCCTGACGCTGGTCGGCGGGGGAGGGGGCTGGGTGATCGGTTCCATGATCTCCCCGAAGATCAAGGCCGTCGAAGACGCCAACAAGGCGGCCGAGGCCGAAAAAGCCGCGGAGGCGGGCGGCCATGGCGGCGGCAAGGAGGAGGAGGGCCTGCCGCATGTCGCGACCGAAGCGAACGGAATCGTCCAGCTTGAGCCGATCACCACCAATCTTGCCTATCCGTCCGAAAACTGGATCCGCCTGGAAGTGGCTCTCATGTTCAACGGGGCGCCGGATCCGAAGATCGCCGAGGATGTGCACCAGGATATCCTGGCCTATCTGCGCACGGTTTCGCTACAGCAGATCGAAGGTCCGCGCGGCTTCCAATATCTCAAGGATGACATTCAGGAGCGTGTTGACCTGCGCTCCGAAGGGCGCGTATCGAAGGTGATGTTCAGGACTTTTGTAATCGAATGATTCGGTTCCTTCTTCTTGCCGCCGTCATGATGACGGTGCCGGAATTGGCCGTGGCACAGCAGCTGCCGACGGATCTCTTCAACGCGCCGATCGACGGTTCGGTGGCTGCCTGGATCATCCGGACCTTCGGGTTGCTGACGGTCCTGTCGGTCGCGCCGGGCATTCTGATCATGGTCACGAGCTTCCCGCGCTTCGTGATTGCGTTCTCCATTCTGCGTTCAGGGATGGGACTGGCCTCCACGCCCTCCAATATGATCCTGACCAGCCTTGCCTTGTTCATGACCTTCTATGTCATGGCGCCGACCATGGACCGCGCCTGGACCGAGGGGGTGCAGCCGCTTCTGGAAAACCGGATGACCGAAGCCCAGGCGGTGCAGGCCATCGCCGAACCCTTCCGGACCTTCATGACGGCAAACACTCGTGACAAGGACCTGAAGCTCTTCGTGGATATCGCCAATGAGCGGGGGCAGACGTCTGTCACCGGCGACAAGATCGACTATCGCGTTCTCGTGCCCGCTTTCATGCTGTCCGAGATCCGCCGCGGCTTCGAGATCGGCTTCCTGATCGTTCTGCCCTTCCTGGTGATCGACATGATCGTCGCAACGATCACCATGGCCATGGGCATGATGATGCTGCCGCCGACCTCCATTTCGCTGCCGTTCAAGATTCTTTTCTTCGTCCTGATCGACGGCTGGAACCTGCTCGTCGGCAGTCTCGTACGCTCGTTCGCCTGACCTGCGACCGCTGAACGTAAAGAACTCTCCGAATCTGGCCGGTTGAGCCCCCCGCGTGCCGTTGCGGGACTATGAAATTAACCATCCCGCCTCGCGTTTCCGCCCGTGCTTGAGATATCCTTGTTGAAAATCAGCAGCTTGCCCGCGATTCGGAGTTTTTTCGCCGAATCCCCGATGATAACGACTTTTTAACCAGTTGCCTTCAGGTGACGTTAAAATCCTTGCTGTTTTCTAGCGGTCAGAGGCGGATTAATTCAAAGACCAATTAATTGACATGACGTCGACCCCCTCTGCCGGATCGAAAACCCGGCATGTCCCTCTCTCGTATCTTGTTTCCAAGGGGACACTCCAATGACTAGCATCATGACCAATTCGGCCGCTCTGGCCGCCCTCGACACCCTGCGTTCGATCAACAAGGGCCTGAACGAAACCCAGAACCGCATCTCGTCGGGCTACCGCGTCGAAAGCGCCTCCGACAACGCTGCCTACTGGTCGATCGCCACCACCATGCGTTCGGACAACAAGGCTCTCTCGGCTGTTTCCGATGCCCTCGGCCTCGGCGCTGCCAAGACCGACACCGCTT
>FWPV01002200.1_pt1 | contig 49081 bp, 41 predicted proteins | sample 2228371 | NCBI WGS metagenome assembly FWPV01 (sample SAMEA103939776, study PRJEB20133) | metagenome | reverse complement strand
CTTCGCTCACGCGGCGTTGCTGCGTCAGGCTTTCGCCCATTGCGCAAGATTCCCCACTGCTGCCTCCCGTAGGAGTCTGGGCCGTATCTCAGTCCCAGTGTGGCTGATCATCCTCTCAGACCAGCTACCCGTCGTAGCCTTGGTGAGCCGTTACCCCACCAACTAGCTGATAGGCCGCGGGCCCATCCCAGGGCGGAGGCCGAAGCTACCTTTGGTCGGCCCACTTGTGTGGGACGACATCGTCCGGTATTAGCCCCGGTTTCCCGGGGTTATCCCAGTCCCTGGGGCAGGTTACCCACGTGTTACTCACCCGTTCGCCGCTTTCCGGGAGCCGAAGCTCCCTTCACGCTCGACTTGCATGTGTTAGGCACGCCGCCAGCGTTTGTCCTGAGCCAGGATCAAACTCTCCGTGAAGTTCTGCGACACGGGCATGCGCCCGGATCTGACTACCAGGGAGAGCTGATTCGCTCTCAAAGTGTGTCTCGCTGACCGCTTGCGCGGTCGCGGACGGGGCCAAGGAACGTCGTCTCTCAGAGGGAGACAACGTCCTTGCAGATTCGTTGCTGGTGGATCGGTGGGAAGACCGATCCGACAACGCTGTTCAGTTTTCAAAGACCACTGCGCCCTTGGGCGCGGCGGGGAAGATTAGCACCACCCTGCGGTGCCGTCAACCACCCCTTCACAATAAAACAGCCGCCTCACTCTCCAGCACAGGCGGCTTACGAAGCGGCGGCTATCGCACTCGCCTAACCGCTCGTTGTCCCCTCAAGACGTGTGCTGTCGAGCAGTTGGTGTTTCATCGTGAGGCCAGTATTCTAGACCCCTAGCCCGCGCTTGTCAATGCCGATTGCAACGCTGGGCCAGTACTGCGCAGATGCTTGAGTGGCGAAGACACTTGGGCTCGGCGGCACCGTTTCCCCCCGGGGCCGTTGCCCACCAGCAATGGCCTCATTCCTCCGCGAGCCTGCGTATCCCGCCTGCTACCTTCAGCAGCTCTTCCTGCGGAACACCCCGCCCAAACACCCCGTACCACAGCCCATGTTTCTGCCACTGGATGAGAATCCCTTCATTGACCTCGAAAAGCTTCGCCGGGCACCCAGCCACTGCGGGCACCGTCTCCCCGGGGGTCTCCCCTACGTCACCATGGAAATTCTCCAGCACGACAAGCCAGCCTTGTGGCAAGCGATAGAGGACCTCCACCTGGGCGTCAGCCCCCTGCCCGATCACACGCGGATTGTCATAGCGAGGGCCGTTGTACTCGCTCGGGTCTCGGAGTTCCGTCATGGGCCACCACGACTCGGCCAATTCGGCCCCCGGAGGTAGGTAGGTCGGGTAGAACATCTCCAAGAGCGGGTTGGCCTCGGCCAGGGAGATGAAGAGTTCGTCGACCGCCCCGCCCATCCCTTGATTCTGCGTAGTGGTCGGGGCCAACGAGTCGGTCGCCGACACTTGCACACTGTTCTGTGGCGGAAGATCAGATAGAGCTGTTCCCGGTGTGGCCTCTCCTCCGCAGGAAGCCACCAGCAGCAGCGAGCAGAGAAGCGACAACACCCCGACCAGCCGCCACTGCCAATGCCTCACGCGCATCTCGCCTCCCTCCCGTCGTTCTCCAGTCCAGCGGCCCCGCTCCCGAACCTCTGACCGCGAGCCGGCGCCCATCATAGCGAACAACCATCTGCCGACTGGTAAGACTTTGGTTGTATTTCTGCCCCACTCGGTCGCCCGAGCAGCGGGTAGACGCTCTTGGGCGACTCTCACGTCGAGTCCCGGTCGGACGGCTACCCGGTCAGACAGCTAGGGCGACCCTCCCTCGCGCGTGGCCGACTCTACGCGCTTCAGCAGGACCACACCTTCTTTCGAGTAGATCGGTACGAAGCCCTCGTCAGCCAGAGTAGGCCAGATCTCGGCCGCCGGACCCTGCATCCGGTCCGGTCGTTCGAGGACGTATTCGACCCGATCCGCTTCTGGCAGCCGCTTACCCCGCAGCGAATTGTCGCCCCAGTAGGCAGCCCAGAAGGGGGTAGGATAGTCATAGATCTCCTTGCGGTGGGTGAGGTGGGTAGTGAATCTGGAGCGAGCGCATACCACGGCATCCTCGGGGATGAGAGCTATCGCCTCTCGCAAGGCTGCGGCTTCAGGCCCCTTGGGGTCGGGGACCCCTTCGGGCACCTGGGACCACTGGAACGGGCCCCATAGAGCAGCCGACCACATGGCGGCCACACAGAGCCCGACGGCCAGAATCCGTCTGCCCACCAGTACGGGAGCTTTATCCAAGGCAAGAACCGCCGCCGCCATCAGCGTAGCGATAAGCAGACTGGTGTAGTGGTAGCGGATGTTGTATTGGTAAAGAAACGTCGACAGCAGGTTCATGACCAGAATCGGCACCGCCACCAACGTGAACTCGCTCAACACCGGCAGCAGCAGCAAAGGCGCGAACAGCTGCACCAAGTACTTGATCTTGTCCGCGCTCAGCATCTGAGCCGCCACCTGCCAGGGCTCCTGCTACGCTGTCGTCATCAGACCTTTCAGGCCGCCGAAGGGGATGCGGAAAGCATCCAGCTTGGCTGGTCCGACCCCACTGAGAGCCGGCTGCACAAAGAAGACAGTGACGATGAACCAGAGCGCAGCGAGGTACACGGTCGCCATCCCTATCCGCCGGTCATATTTGAGGGCCACCCATAGCCCCAGGGGAACCACCAGGAAGGGGACGTCTTCCTTCACAGCCAGAAGCAGGACCACCAGGGCCAGGAACGGGCGCCACCGGCGTTCAGACACGAAGTAGACTGCACCCAAGAGAAGCGGCACTTCGAAGCTGTCCGGATGAAAGTTCTCCAGGTTCAGCCACCCTACTGCCGGCATCAAGAGGAAGCCGACCACCGGAAAAAGGGCGAACCACGAACTGCTGAGAGCCTTACGAGCCAAGAGCAACACCGGGATCGCCGCCACGGCAAGAGCCAGGGTCTGGCTCACCAGGAGGACGTGGGCCGAGGGCCATATCCAGTAAAGCGGTACCAGCAGGAGGAGGATGTAAGTAGCGTGGTCACCGAAAAGGTTCAGCCCCATTATGGTCACAAAGGGCGCTTGGAAGCGACTAAGCAGCCACACCCCCTGGTCGAATATGCCGAGATCGAACCCCGGGGAAAAGAAGGCCTCGAATTTCCCGATAGAAAAGCGCCCGAAGTAGAGAGCATAGGCTAGCATCGCCAAGACCAGGAGGATGCGAGGCACGGTCTCGTAGCGCCACAGGTCTGGAGAGGAGGGGGGCTGAAGGCCCCCCCAGGCATCGGTTTCCACTCCCGCGCGTCTGGTCCAGGCCGATCTGTTTAGGCGAACCAGTCCGCGCATGGGCCACCGCCTACCTCAGGCGGAGGAACTTCCGTTTGCCTACTCGCAGCACAGCACCGCGCAACTTCTCAGGACTCAACTCCGCATCGGCATCAGCCACCACCTCGTCATCGATGCGCACCCCCCCTTGCGTGATCAGGCGACGGGCCTCGCTATTGGAAGCCACCAGCCCCACAGCCGTGAGCAGCCTGGGCAGCCAGACCCGACCCTCCTTCACGGCCTCCGCCGGGAGATCCCTTTCTTCGACGATCTCGGGTTGCTCCTTATCTTTGAAGATACGGTCGAATTCGGCCCTTGCTTTTGCGGCCGCCTCGCGCCCGTGGTAGAGAGTCACCAGCCGCTCAGCAAGGTCTCGCTTGGCTTGCGCCGGATGATAGGTGCCCTCCTCCAGACGCCGCTCCACTTCCCTTACCTCGCGTACGCTGGCACCCGTCAGCAGTTCGAAGTAGGGCACTATTAGGTGGTCTGGGATCGACATGACCTTGCCGAACATCTCTTGCGGAGGATCGCTGACGCCGATGTAGTTGCCGTATGACTTCGACATCTTCTGCTCGCCGTCGGTCCCTACCAGCAGTGGCACGGTAAGGATGCTCTGAGGGGGCAGGCCGTACGCTTCCATGATGTTCCGCCCCATGAGCAGGTTGAACTTCTGGTCGGTCCCACCCAACTCTATGTCAGCCCGCACGGCCACGCTGTCGTAGCCCTGCAGCAGCGGATACATGAATTCGAGCATCGATATGGGTTCGTTCTCCGCATATCTCTTCGCGAAGTCGTCCCGCTCCAGCATGCGAGCCACCGTGGTCGTCGCGGTAAGCCTAAGGACTTCGTCCATACGCAGAGGCGCCAACCAGTCACCGTTGCGGGTGAGCTCCACCTTGTCCATGTCCAGGACCTTGGCGGCCTGCTCGACGTAGGTGCGAGCGTTGGCTTCGATCTCCTCAGCGGACAACCGGGGACGGGCCTTTGAGCGCCCAGATGGATCTCCCACCTTGGCCGTGAAATCTCCGATGATGAGAACCGCCGTATGCCCGAACGCTTGGAACTGCGCCAGCTTTCTCAGAACAACAGTGTGCCCCAGGTGGATATCGGGCGCGGTAGGGTCGACTCCCAGCTTGACCCGAAGAGGCCTACCCTCCTTCCGAGCCTTGATCAATTGGTCGAGCAGAGCTCCCTCGGGAAGGACGTCCACACTCCCCAAGAGCAGCTCCTCATACTCTGCCCAGATCTCGCTCGGGACCTGAGTCCCGCTCATTCCGTGTACCATGCCTGACCTCCCGCGCGGCAGAATATCACGCCCAGCCTTGGGCCGGTGTAACATCGAAGCACCATGAGGTCTGCAACTATGACGACCCCGAGCCCACGCCCAGGTTTCGGCCGCAGATTGCTGCGCACATTGTTTCTGGTCGCTGGACTGGCAGTGGTAGCCTTCCTCGCTCTCATTGCGGGAGCCTACGTGGGCATCACGCGCAGCCTCCCCCCCTTGGATCTGGAAGCCTATGCAGCCGAGACGCCGCAAGTCACCAAGATCTTCGACGCTTCGGCTTCCCCCGTCCTTCTGGCGGAGTTGAGAGGACTCGACAAGAGAACCGCCCTCACGGGAGACCAGATCCCGCAGGTCATGCGGGACGCGGTCGTGGCGATCGAGGATGAGAACTTTTACGCCCACAGCGGAGTCAGTGTCTTCTCGATCCTCCGATCAGCCTGGGCGGCTCTACGAGGAACACGCGTGGAATACGCAAGCTCGACTATCACCCAGCGCCTGGTCAAGAACGCCTTTATCTCCACCAGCAGCGCGGCGGACCCAGAGCTTGCGGAGACCGCCTTCGCCTATCAGCTGGAGGGCAAGTGGTCCAAAGAGAAGATATTGAACGAATTCCTCAACGTGGCGTACTTCGGCGAAGGAGCCTATGGATTGGCAGCAGCCGCCCGTACCTATTTCGGTGTGGAAGCGGAGGAGCTGGACTTGGCCCAAGCTGCTTTATTGGCCGGGCTTCTGGGGGCCCCGTCAGCCCATTCGCCTTTCCGGGACCCGGAGGCTGCTCTTGCCCGGCGCGACCTGGTCCTCAACAAAATGTACCAACAGAGGTACGTCACCAGCAGCGAACTTCAGAAGGCCCTCGCTCAGCCCCTCCGACTGGTAGCGAGTAGACCGACAGCAGACTCGAACCGGGTGAATGATGCCGCCCCGTCCCCTTGGGTCGAGCTCATCCGGGAGCAGCTGGTAGCTCGCTACGGAGCCTCTGCCGCACTCAGGGGAGGACTGCGCGTCTACACCAGTCTGATCGTGGACCTGCAGGAGGCAGCCGAAAAAGCGATCACCACCGTGCTAGATCGCCCTGGGGGCCCTTGCGCGGCCCTGCTCTCACTGAACCTCGACACAGGAGGCATCGTGGCCCTAGCGGGTTTCGGGGACTCTTCCGCTTGGAAACTGGACGGCAGCGGTCCCGCCGGAACTGAGCTTGGAGGGGCCGTCCTTCCTTTTGTGCTGGTGACGGCCCTCGAGCAGGGACTCAGCCCCGACACCGTGCTGGAGCCACAGCCAGGACCTCAGGCGCAACCAGTCGCGAGCGAGCCCTCGCCGCCGGAGGAGCCCCTCACGCTCGCGGCCGCTGTGGCAAGCGCTTCCGTTTCGGCTCTGACCTCAGTGATCGAACAGGTGGGCCCAGCTGCTGTGGCTAAGACCACCCGGGCAATCGGGCTGTCCGCTCTCTCGGGCTCCGAGACGCCTTCGGCGTTGGCCCAGGGAAGGACTACCGGTCCCGTGAACTTCATGGAGCTGGCTCTGGCCTATGCCGCCATTGCCACAGACGGCGAAAGTCTGGAGGCTTCGTTGACTTTCGATCCCTCGCGCGGTGATCTGCCAATGTCCATAGTCCGCGTCGTCGATCACGCTGGGGCTCTCATCGATCAGAACGAAGCTTCCCGCGCGCACGTACTTGATCCCGGACTGGCGGAGATCGTCGCGGCACTACTTGAGCAAGAGCTTGCCAGCGGCGCCGCGCGGGCGGCCGCCCTCGGCCGCCCCGCGGCCGCCCAGGCTGGTACCAGCGCCGACGAGGGTGACGCATGGTTCATAGGCTGGACCCCGCAACTGCTCACAGTCGTGTGGGTAGGCTATGGCGAAGAACGCCGCCCTCTCGTCGATGTCTATGACACCGGGGTCACCGGCGTGGAGCTCGCCGCTCAGATCTGGAACTTGTTCATGACCGAGGCCCTCTCCGAGGTGCCGCCTACCTCTTTCTCCAAGAGCTACCTGCAGCGCTACGTCACCCTGGAGGTATGCGAGGAGTCGGGGCTGCTTCCGGCCCAGTTCTGCCCTTCCACCATGAAACGGCTGTTCCGGGCAGACAACATACCCGTGGAAGTGTGTCCGCTGCACTCACCCAAGGAAGTCCCAGTGCCCCGAGTGGTGGGGCTTCCGGTGCAAAAGGCGGTCGAGGTCCTTGCTGCCGCGCGCTTCCTCACCAGTCAGGTCCTGGACCGTTCCTCCCTCCAGCCCACGGGGACAGTGGTCTCGCAACGTCCATCGGCCGGCTCCTTGTTGCTCGAAGGTAGCACCGTGGTACTTGTGGTCTCGACCGGGGAGAACCGGGCCGCCGTGCCTGACGTGCGCGGCCTACCGCTGGAAGAGGCCCTGGCCAAGCTGTCTGCGGCCGGGCTCCGCGGCGCCAGTACTTACGTCACCGACCCTGCCCCCGCCGGCGTTGTACTCAGCCAAGACCCCCTTCCCGGGAAGATCGTGGCCAGAGGTTCCCTGGTGACTCTGACTGTGAGTTCCGGTCCGGCGGAAACCCCGCCCACGAGCTAGCGCCCGGCAACGGTCAGCACCCTTCAGTGCCACCACGACTGAGGCAGTCAGTAGTTGCCGCGACTGGGCGCCGCCGGTCGGCGCCGCGCCCCTACCTAGCGCGCTTTGCCAGCGGCGACCTGACAACTAAGCCCGGCTCACCCGGATGAAACCGGAGCACGGGATGATCTCCACCCCCTGCCGCTCGTACTCGTCGACGATGAGATTCATCCCTAGGGAATCGGAAGCGGTGTGACCCGCGATCACCACAGTGAGCTTCTCTTCCTTGGCGCGTTTGCGGTGGTCTTCCCCCATGTGCATTCCTACGATGGTCCCCACCCCGGCCTCGGCCAGCTTGCTCAAAGACTCCACAGGACCTGAGGTGCCTCCTGTCATATCCACCATGATGCGGCCGGTACGCCTCTTGCCGTCGCCCTCGAAGATGGTGGGACCGGTCCCTTCCAGCACCGCCTGGCGGTACTCGGGGATACTCTTGAGCATGTCAAGCAGCTCGTCCACCGTGGCGTCGGTACCGAGCTCATCGCAACGGGCCTGGAGATACTCATTCACCTTGTTGTCGGCGGGGGTATGGCAGCACATGTAGGGAAGGTCCAGGAGGCGCGCCGCGGCCAGCGTGCGTTCATTGTTGCGGGGGTGAAGAGCCCGCATGATCTCGGCCATCCGTTCCCCGAGTACAGCATCCCCATAGGCTACAGACACTCCGAACCGCCTCCACACATCCGCTTGGAGACCCATCACTTCCTCGAGCCGAGCCAACGCTCGACCTTCGGGATGATGGGCAAGCAGCAGATCGAGACGGCGGCCCTGGGCGCGCAACCGGTCGGCCAAGAGCACCTCCCCGACCTCCATGTCTATTCCCACAAGCACACTGGTGATTTCGGTGTCCGGGTCTCCCAGCAGAATCCTCGTATCGGCGTAAGGATTGACCAGGCTTTCCTCATCGAACTCCCACCGCTTGCTTTCGGGAAGCTCGGAGAAGGCCTTACGAGCGCGTGCCAGCACGAGCGCAACGCCCTCCTCGCCCCGGGGGTCGGCTGCCATCCCCGCCCGATAGGCATACTCATACATGTCTTTGAGTCTCATCTCACCGGTCCTCTCTCTCTGCTCCCTAAGCGGCTGACATGCGGGCTACCCAACCAGTAGTAGCGGAGCGGCAAATCGCACCCGCGCGAGATTCCCACCCGCACTGTGACCCCCACTGGGGGACGTAACCCGTCGTCGATAACGTACAGCCCCGAACCCTCTCCCAACCTGCGGCCGTTCAGGTCAGGGGTTATGCCGAGCATCCTGCCTACCACCCCTGGGCCCCGCGCGCCCTCAATAGAGCGGATGAGCACAGCGGCTCCCACCCCTTCTCGGTCGCAAACGAGATTGAGTAGGTGATGAACACCGTAGCTCAAGAACACATAAATGCTCCCCGGCGGCCCGAACATAGCCGAGTTGCGGCGGGTGAGCCCTTTGGCCGCATGGCAAGCGGGGTCGTCTGCGGGTAGATACGCCTCAACCTCGGAGAGGCGACCTCCACCGCGTCCTTCTCGCCAGATGATCTTCCCGATGAGATCCCGAGCCACCTCTTCGGCTGACCGCGAAAAGAACTCCGGGGCCAGCAAGCACCCGCTCGGCCGGGGGCAGAACTCATCTCTTGAACGTTCGTGCATGGTCGGCTTCCCATGGTAGCACGGCATTTTCGGCGGCCCGGCCGCGGTGCGGACCCCAGAACGACCCGGGACCAACCGGCGCTAAACCGGCACCCGCTGACTACCGCGCCGGGCGGCCTTCGCGCAGACGCTCCAGCGCCGCTTCGGCCAAGCGGATCTGTTCCGCGACTCTCTCCGGCGCAGTGCCCCCTGGGGAGATCTTCGCGGCGATGACCTTCTCCAAATCGACGACTGAGTAGTACTCCTCGTCGAAGAGGGGGCTGAGCGTCTTGAGCTCATCCAGCCTCGCCTCCGAGAACGATCTTCCCTCTGCGGCGAGAAGTGCCACCAACCGCCCGGCCAGACGGTGAGCCTCGCGGAAGGCGAGACCTTTCCGCACCAGATAGTCGGCTACGTCGGTCGCCTGGGCATACCCGCCCTCGGCAGCCTGACGAGAGCGGGTCTCGTTCACAGTCAATCCGGCGAGCATCTCCGCCATGGCAGCCAGGCACAGGTCGAGGTCTTCGCGAGTACCGAACACGTAGAGTTTGTCTTCTTGCAGGTCTTTGTTGTAGGCCAGAGGCAGCCCTTTGAGAAGACACCCCAGACCTTGCAGACGGGCCAAAAAGGCCCCGCTCTTGGCCCTCACCAGTTCCGCGGCGTCGGGATTGCGCTTTTGCGGCATGATGCTGGAGCCGGAAGTCCAGCTCTCCGGAAGCTCTATAAAACCGAACTCCTGAGAGCTCCACAGCACCAGTTCCTCGGCCAGGCGTGATAGCTGGAGTCCGCAGGAAGCAGCCAAGGCCAGATAATGGAAGGCGACATCCCGTGCGGCCACGGCATCCATGGCGTTCGGAGCCACTCGCGCAAACCCCAACTCAGCCGCCACCCCCTCTCGGTCGAGAGGATAATTGACGCCGGCCAAGGCCCCCGCACCGAGCGGCATCCAAGAGAGCTCCTGCCAGGCTGCAAACCGCTCACACTCGCGCTGCAAGGCGAAGAAGTGGGCAAGCAAGTGATGAGCAAACAGTACCGGCTGAGCTCGTTGGAGATGAGTATAGCCGGGAAAGATCGTCCTCTCATGAGCACGAGCTTGTCGTAAGAGCACCTCCAGCAAGCGCAGGATGCCGCTCCGATGTCCTGCGACCGCGTCTCGCAAGTAAAGGTGCAGATCTAAAGCCACCTGGTCGTTGCGACTGCGACCGGTGTGCACCTTTCCGCCTACCGGACCTACTAGCTCGACCAGGCGCCGCTCAATAGCCATGTGGATGTCCTCGTCTGCGAGGCTCCAAGCGAACCGGCCCTCAGCTACCTCCCGCTCGATCTCCTGGAGGCCGGCCAGGATCTCCTCCCGCTCGGCTTCACTCAACACGCCGATCCGAGCCAACATGCGGACGTGCACCATGGAGCCCTTCACGTCGTAGGAAGCGAGGACGTGGTCAAAAGGAATGGACGCGTTTAACCTCTCAAAAAGAGGCGCCTGTTCTTCCCGGAAGCGGCCTCCCCACGGTTTGGGCGTGCCTCTTGCGTCCACTCCCCTGTTCTGGTCGGCGTCCATCTGCTGACTCCTGCTCACGTGCCCGCTCGGCCCCAGAGCAGCCCCTTCTAGAGCAGCCCCTGCTGCTTCCGGGCCCATACCTCGACGGGTAGGCCCCAGAGCTGGATGAAACCTTTGGCGGACTCGTGGCTGAAGGTGTCACCGGCCCCGTAAGTGGCCAGGTCCGGCACGTACAGAGAATTGGGCGAGCGCCTGCCCACCGGCATACAGGAGCCCTTGAAATAACGTAGCCGCACTTCTCCGCTGACCACTCTTTGAGTCTCTTCCACGAACGCCCGCAGAGCAGCGGCCAGAGGGCTGAACCATAGACCCTCGTAGATGAGCTCCGTCAGCCTCTGATCCACGCCGGTCTTGAAATGCTGCAGTTCCCGGGTGAGGGTGAGGTCCTCCAACTCGCGGTGCGCCATGATCAGAGACAGGGCCCCCGCTACCTCATAGGTCTCACGGCTCTTGATGCCCACCAGGCGGTTTTCCACCATGTCCACCCGGCCGAAGCCATGAGCACCACCGAGCTCATCGATCTTCTGCACTAGAACCGTGGGTGGGAGCCGCTCGCCGTCAAGAGTCACCGGAATGCCCGCCTCAAACCCTACCACTACCTCTAGCGGCTCATCAGGCGCCTGCCAAGGATCCACCGTAAACTGGTATGCATCCGCCGGAACCGGCGCCCAAGGGTCTTCCAGCTCACCGCACTCGATGGCCCTGCCCCACAGGTTTTCGTCAATGGAATAGGGGTTCTTCTTGGTGAGAGGGAGCTCGATACCGCGCTCAGCCAGGTAATCGAGAAGCTGGGGTCGCGTCATCCCCCATTCGCGAGCCGGTCCCAGAACGGTCACGGACGGATCTAGGCAGCGCACGGAGACGTCTATGCGGACCTGGTCGTTGCCTTTGGCAGTGCAACCATGTGCTACCACCTTAGCTCCGAACTCGTGGGCGACCTCCACCATCTTCTTAGCGATCAAAGGCCGGGACAGAGCCGAATGTAATGGATACTTGCCTTCGTAGAGAGCGTTGGACTTGAGTGCAGGGAACACAAAGTCCCGGAGGAATTCCTCCCGGGCGTCGAGGATCAAGGCCTCGGCCGCCCCCGCCTGCAGCGCCCGCTGGCGGGCGCCCTCGGTGTCTTTCATCCGCCCCACGTCCACTAAGACGCAGACGACCTCGTACCCGAAGTTCTCCTTCAGGTAGGGGATCAGGGCGGAGGTGTCCAGCCCTCCCGAATACGCAAGAACGCACTTCTCTTTTGCCATTTCTCTCAGCCTCCCAGCTGGATAAGGTAGTCCTGCACGGTCTTGGCGGTCTCTGCGTCCTGGCACACCACGATGACAGTGTCGTCGCCAGCCACGCAGCCGAGTATGCCGTCTTGCTCCAGTTCATCTATGACCCGGCCCACTCCAGGCGCTGCCCCTGGATCGCACCGCACCACAAGCAGATTCTGCGCGGCCAGGATGCCGCGGCTGAACTCGCGTAGCATGCGCCCACAGGCGGTAGGCGGATCCGGTCGTTCTTCCGAAGCCGGCACGAAGACATAGCGCATCCGCCCCAAGGGATCCCGAGCCTTGTGCAGACCGAGCTCCCGCAAATCGCGACTGACGGTAGCTTGGGTCGCCGAGCAGCCGGCCGCCTGCAGCGCCTCCACCAACTCCCGCTGGTTAGAGATCGGCCTCTCCTTGACTATCCGGCGGATCAACTGTTGGCGCTGCCTCTTGTTCATGGAAACCGCCCCCAACCTAAGCCCAGGTAGACCCAAGCTCGTTCACGATCTTCGTCCCCACGCCGGCATCGTCGGTCATTATCTCGAGTAGCACGCAGTGCGCAATGCGGCCGTCTATGATATGGGCAGCCTTCACTCCGCCCCGTAGACTGGTGATCACCGCCTCGACCTTGGGAATACACTCTTTCGAGACACGCCCCTCTTGGACGAGCGCCTCCACCTCATCCACTGTACACTCCGAAATGCGGGACTTCTCGTCCTGGGGGTCACGCAGTAACCCTGGGACATCGGTCAGGAAGATGACCTTCTCCGCGCGGAGGGCTGCCGCCAGGGCAGCCGCTACGGTATCAGCGTTGATGTTGTAGCTCTCCCCCGCACTGCCCGCTCCGATAGAGGCGACCACAGGAACGTAGTCTTTTTCAAGCAGCGCCAGCAGCTCGGTATTGACCTCGACCACCTCTCCCACCAGACCAAGGTCCAACAATGCCCCGTCCTCTCCCCGCTTGAGCAACTTCCGGGCCTTGAGGAGAAGACCATCGTCTCCGCACAGCCCCACAGCTGGGGCTCCTTTGCTGTTTATGAGGCTCACGATCTCCTTGTTGACCTTGCCCACCAGGACCATCTTGGCCACTTCCATGGTGGCCTCATCGGTCACGCGCAGACCTTCCACGAACTTGACCGGGAGATCCAGGCGCTTCATGTAGCCACTGATTTCGTTCCCGCCCCCGTGCACGATGATGGGCCTGATGCCCACATAGCGGAGAAGAGCGATGTCGGTGGCGAACTCCTCTTTGAGGTCGGCCGAACTCATGGCCGCGCCGCCATACTTGATCACCATGGTGGTGCCGCTGAACATCCTGATATATGGGAGCGACTCCAGTAGAGTCTCCACCCTCTTCTTGTACGTTTCGCGCATCTTCAGTCCTAAGTGTGGTACTCGGCGTTGATGGTGATGTAGTCGTGGCCCAGGTCCGAGAAGAACACGAACCAGGAAGCCGGGCCTAGACCAAGGTCAAGACGGATGTCGATCTCGGGCTGCTTCATGGCTTCCGCTAGGGCCGTCCTCTCGGGCTGTGAAAGCGGGCGAGCCGCCCCCTTCGCAAAGGTCAGGACGTCGGCCAGCCAGAGGGAGGCGTTCGGCACCCGGCGACCGGCCATGGCGGCGCCGGCTGCGCTCACTATCCGGCCCCAGTTGGGGTCACCCCCGTGCATGGCCGTCTTCACAAGCGGCGACTCGGCTATGGCCCGCGCCACGCGGGCTGCCTGAGTGTCATCTTCAGCCCCCGTGACCTTCACCTTGATCACCTTGGTCGCTCCCTCGCCGTCCGCCACGATCATCAGAGCCAAGTGGAGGAGGAGAGACCCCAGAGCCTCCTCGAACCTGACCAGATCATCCGAGGTCATGACTGCGCCCGAAGCGCCGCTCGCCAAGAAGAAGACACTGTCATTGGTGCTCATCTCACCGTCCACAGTGATGCGGTTGAAGGTGCGGTCAACCGTGCGCTGCAACAGGGACTGCGCCTGTTCACCACTGAGTTGGGCGTCGGTGGTCACCACGCAGAGCATGGTAGCCATGGCGGGCGAGATCATCCCCGCTCCCTTCACGCAGCCACCCAGCCGCACGGACCCCTGCGTGGTCTCGACGGCAAGCGCCGTGACTTTGGGGAACAGATCCGTGGTCAGGATGGCATGGGCGAATGCCGGACCTCCGTCGGGCTGCAGGGCGGCGGCGGCTTGACGCACCCCTCGGGTGGCCACGTTCGCATCGAGCGGCACCCCGATGATTCCTGTCGAGCCCACGGCCACTTGCCGAGGCGGTACGCCAAGCTCCTCGGCGCAGGCCTGCCTCATACCGCGAGCGACCGCAAACCCTGCCTCCCCCGTGCAGGCGTTGGCATTACCGCTGTTGATCACTACCGCCACCAGATGACCAAGATCGCATTCCTCGCGGTCGATGACGACCGGGGCCGCGGCGAAAGCATTGGTCGTGAAGACCGCAGCCGAGGAAGCCCGGGCTCGATACTCCGGTGCCACGGCCAGCACCGCCATGTCCGGACGCCCGCTTCCTTTGATCCCCGTCGCCAGTCCCGAGGCCAGGAAACCTCGAGGATAGGTGACCCCGGGTGACCCGGTCTCTCTTTCCACCAGGCTCACCCCTGCGGGGAACTTGAGAAGACGCGAGGTCAGCGGACTCTTCACGACCGGATGCTCGGCTCCGATGGCGCTTGCTGGAGAGCTCATACTCTCCTCCGCAGACCGGCATCTTCTGGTAGACCGAACATGATGTTCATGTTCTCCACTGCCTGTCCCGAGGCCCCCTTGACCAGATTGTCGATGACAGTGAAGACCTTCACCACTCCAGCCGCTTTGTCCTCGCGCACGGTCAGGCGACAGTAGTTGGTGTAGACCACCTCGGACAAAGCCGGAGCATGATCGCAGACCTCGACAAAGGGCTCGTTCTGGTAGTAGGCCCGGTAGCGGTCAAGCCAAGCCTCCGTCCCGATAAGGCCGGCCTTGGGGCGGAAATAGAGCGTGCTCAGGATTCCACGGTCGACCGGCAACAGATGCGGGGTGAAGGAAAGCGGTACAGGGCGGCCGGCGGCCAAAGCGAGCTCCTGGGCCATCTCGGCCGTGTGGCGGTGACCTACCTCGCTATAAGCCTTGAAGTTCTCATCAACCGAGCAGAAATGGGTCTTCTCCGTGGGGGTTCGTCCTGCCCCCGACACCCCTGACTTGGAGTCCACGATGACCCCGCTCTCGTCTATCTCGTCAACCACCGGGAGCAGGCCGAGCAGCATTCCTGTCGGATAGCAGCCCGGATTCGCCACTAGGCGAGCTTCGGTTATGTCGGACCGGTAGCGTTCTGGGAGCCCGAAGACTGCCTCCCGGACCAGGTCCTCCCGGGGGTGCCTGAAGCCGTACCACTCTTCATAGTCCCGAGGTTCCTTCAGCCGGTAGTCGGCACTCAGATCCACCACGCGACAACCCGCGTCCACCAGCTCCGCCACCACACTATGAGCCTCCCCGTGCGGGTAACACACGAAGACCACTTGCGAACCCTGGACCGCCTCGACGGAGTATTCGCAGTAGGTCCCCTCCACCCGCAGATGCGGGAACACCTCGCTCACTCTCTGTCCCACGTACGACTTAGAGGTGAGCGTCCTGACCTGTACGTGGGGATGACCGTGCAGGATGTCGGTAAGGACTGCCCCTGTGTACCCTGTGGCCCCCACGATACTCGCCGTTATCACATTCCTGCCTTTCCGCCCATGATTGCTCATTTCATTGTATCAATATACAAGGCTTTGCAAATCTTTGCAAGAGGAGACGAATCGTGAGCGACGAGACGGGGACGCTTCGGTGACTACGCCTTCCTGCCGTCCAACAACGTCAGGAACCCTGCTCTCTGATTGTGCTCGGCGCCCCCATGCCCAGGCTCTGCGAGCAGGTCCGGCCCTAGCGGCGAATGCTTCGGCGCCTAGCCGCGCAGCTCCGCCCCCAGCTCATTGCGTAGACGCGCAAGCATCCTAGCCCGCAGTTCGTTGACCTCCTGTTCGCTCAGGGTCCGGTCAGGAGAACGGAAGCTAAGGTGCAGGGCCAGGCTCTTCTTGCCCTCGGGAACCTGCGCGCCCTCATACAGATCGAAGACCCTCACCTCTTCCAGTAGCGGACCGGCAGCCTCCCGCACGCGGGCCACCAACTCAGCCGCTGGCAAGCACTTGTCCACCACCAAGGCCAGGTCTTGCTCGACAGGGGGGAAGGCCAACAGATCGCGAAACAGCGGAATCTCATTCGCACCCTCAAGAAGCCGCTCCAAATCAAACTCGGCTGCCGCCGCGGGACCGCGGAGATCGTAGGCTTGGAGCACCAGGGGATGCAGCTCCCCGACCCAGCCCAGCGTCGAGCCGTCCGCTGAGCAGAGGAAAGCGCTCCTACCCGGGTGGAGGAAAGGCGCTCGCTCGCACTCCTCCCCCTGCGGTGCCCGGAAGCGAAGCTCACAATGTAGCCCGTCAGCCAACCTTTCCAACAGGCCTTTGACAAGGAAGAAATCCACCGTCGCCTGGGAACGGAGCCAACCAGCGGGTTCCCACGGGCCCACACAGAGGATGCCGCAATGCAGATCCTCCCGGGGCAAAGAGGCGCCTTGGGGAATAAAGACCCTACCCACTTCGAAAACGTGCACCCTCTCTTCGCGGACGGCAACGTTCCGCTGGGCGGCGGCCAGCAACCCCGGCAACAAGAGGGTACGCATCATGCTCTGCTCGGCACTGAGAGGGTTGGCGATGCGGACGCCGTCCCTCAACGGATCACTCGGGGACAGGCGGAGACGGTCAGGCCACTTGTCATCGGTGAAACCGAAGGTGATGACCTCAGTGAGGCCCGCGCCTACTAGCAAATCCTCCGCTCGCCGACGCAGTCGTTGGGAGCGATCCAGGCCCCCGTGGCCTTCACGCCTAGCCGGCAGCGTGGAGGGAAGCCGCTCAAGACCATGGATGCGGGCGATTTCTTCGATGAGGTCTATCTCTCTTTCCAGATCCCGACGGAAGGACGGCACCTCCACGTCAAGCTCCTCGCCTCCCGCAGTCACCCGACAACCTAATCGCTCCAGGATAGTCTTTGCTTCCACCTTCGGAATCGCGGTGCCCAGCACGCCGGCCACGCGCTGGGGACGCAGTCGGAGGAGCCTGGGCCTGCTTTCGTACGCCCGGGCGTCGATCGTGCCTACCGACACCTCGCCCCCCGCAAGCTCCACGATCAAATTGCAGGCCATGTCCAGGGCCAAAGGCACCATCTCCGGGTCCAGGCCCTTTTCGTAACGAGTAGAGGCTTCTGAGCGGAGACCCAGCACCGCCGAGGTCCGCATGATGGACGGGCCCGCAAAAGTAGCCCCTTCCAGAAGCACGTCGGTGGTGCTCTCGCTTATCTCACTTTCCTCGCCGCCCATGATGCCGGCGACCACAGAGGCCCGCTCCGCATCGGCGATGACCAACATGTCGGTAGTCAACCGACGAAGCTCGCCGTCCAGAGTGACGATGGTTTCTCCAGGGAGAGCTCTGCGCACGATGATCCGGCCTCCGCGTATGGTGCGAAGATCGAAGGCATGCAGCGGTTGGCCCAGCGCCCACAGCACGTAGTTGGTGACATCCACCACATTGCTGATGGGACGCAGCCCAGCATGAGCCAGCCGGGCCTTGAGCCACAGGGGCGACTCGGCCACCGTCACTCCCCGGATGACCCGCGCCGCGTAACGAGGACAAAGATCCGGGGCCCGGACCTCGATGGCGATGTCCTGATCGATGGTCCGGGTGCCCCAGGGAACTGAAAAGGCGAGGTCTTCCTCGAAGGGTACCCCGGTTATGGCAGCGATCTCTCGAGCCAGGCCTCTCACTGAGAGGCAGTCGGGCCGATTGGGGGTGACCTCGACCTCGAGTACCCAGTCGGACACTGGGAAATGAGCTGCGAGGAGCTCGCCGGCCTGCCACTCCGACGGCAACACCATTATCCCGGCACTCTTGGCGGCCAGGCCCAACTCCGCCTCTGAGAGGATCATGCCCGAAGAGATCACGCCCCGTAGTTTGGCTTCCTTGATACGCGTACCATCCGGCAAGACCCCGCCGGGGAGTACCACCGCCACCGTCTGCCCCGCGGCCACGTTGGGGGCACCGCAGACGATCGTGCGCGGAGCCGCCTCGCCCACCTCCACCTGACAGACCGAAAGCCTGTCCGCCTCCGGATGCCGCTGGCAGTCGACCACCTTGCCAACCACGAACAAGCGGAGATTCTCCTCCTCTCCGGGAACACCGGCAGTCGTAACCCTCTCGACTTCAGTGCCGGTCATTGCCAGCCGGGAGGCCAATTCCTCCACCCCGAGCTCGATGGCGACGTACTCTTTGAGCCAAGACAAGGGTGCTTTCATGAGGACTCCCCTAGAACTGACGCAAGAAGCGGAGGTCGTTATCGAAGAAGAGCCGGAGATCGTTGACTCGGTGCTTGAGCATGGCTATCCGCTCGATGCCCATGCCGAAGGCGAAACCGGTGTAAAGCTCGGGATCATAGTCAACGAACCCGAACACATTGGGATCCACCATGCCAGCCCCCAGGATCTCCAGCCAACCCGTCTGCTTGCAAAGCCGGCAGCCCGCACCGTCACAGATCATGCAGGAGACGTCAACCTCGACGGAGGGCTCGGTGAAGGGGAAGAAATGGGGGCGCAGACGAACCTTGAGGTCGGCCAAGGTGACCCCCTCGTCCACCACCAGGCCCTCCACTTGGTGGAACATCGGGGTATGGGTCGCGTCGGAGTCGCGGCGGTAAGCTGCCCCGGGGACGATGATGTGGACCGGCGGACGGTGCTTCTCCATGTAGCGCACCTGCATCGGAGAAGTGTGCGTGCGCAGAAGGATGCCTTCGCTGACGAAGAAGGTGTCGTGCAGCGAACGGGCAGGGTGGTCAGCCGGAGTGTTGAGAGCCTCGAAGTTGTAGTACTCGGTCTCCACTTGCGGACCGTCGGCGATCTCGTAGCCCATGCCTATGAAGATGTCCTCGATTTCCCGGCGAGTCTGAGTGATGAGGTGAAGACGTCCGAGCGGCGAATAGAGCCCGGGAAGGGTGACGTCGACACGGTCGTGCTCCAAAGCTTGGGCGAGCTGCAAAGCCTCCAGTTCCCGCTGACGTTCCTCGGCCTTCGCCTCTAGTGCCCGCCGCACTAGGTTGCCCACGCGGCCGACCTCCGGCCGCTCTTCGACAGGAAGCTCGCCCAGTGAGCGCAACAACTGAACCAACCGGGCTTTACGCCCTAGAAAACGCACTCTAGCCTCAGCCAGCTCGGCCAGGTCAGCGGCACCGCTGATGGCGGCAAGACCGTCCAGGTAGATAGCCCTCAGGTCTTCCCGGGAGATCTGCTCTAGTATGGGATCGTTCTGCTCGATCACTGCTCCTTCCAGAACGTCAATCCTAGCGGAGTCAGGCCCCGTCTGCCAACTGGTCGGAGCGGCGGGCTTGAGGCTCGGGGGTCTGGCCTTGGTCATTCCCCGGGCTCATGCGGGCCTTGGCCGCCTCATATGCGAACACGGTGCCAGCCATGGCTACGTTCAAGGAGTCGAAGCTGACCTGGGGGATAGACACCCGTCTGGCCCCCGGCCAGGGATGAGACGAACCCTCCCTCTCTTCCCCCAGCACGATCACCACAAGCCCGTCCCGAGGAAAGAGCTCCACAGAGGGAACCAGCTCCAGGTCGCCCCGCGGGTCGGCCACGACGAATGAGCAGGTGAGATCTCTCTCCCTGGTAACGCGGTCCAGGTAGGCTTCGAGATCAGACGGGGTCACCTCGCTCACCACCGGAAGCAGGAATTGCGCGCCCATTCCAGCACGCAGGGCCTTGGGCCCAAAGGCGTCGGCAGTACCCGGCGAGCACACCACGCCGTGAAGGCCGAAGGCCACCGCACTGCGACACAGGGTGCCCACGTTCCCGGGATCACCCAAACCGTCCAGGTAGAAAACGATCCCGCCCTCAGGGGGGAGGGAGGACAGATGCCAGGCCGGCTTCCTGCAGAGGAAGATCACGTCAGCCGAGCCACCCAACGAACTGGCGTAGTCGAGCGTCTCCTGACTGCACAGCCCGATGTTCGGCGCCCCAGGAATCCCCGGCTTCTCGGTCTCCACCTCGGCTCGAGCTCTCAGCGCGCGCGGAAGAGCGGAGAAAAGCTCCTTCCGCACCAGAACCTCTGTGATCTCGGCCCGGGCCGCGAGGGCCGCCTCCAGCAAGTCCATGCCCTCACAGACGATCAGACCCCGCTCGCGCCGCCATTTCTTCTTTTGCAGTTTCCGCGCAAGCTTGACTGCGTGGTTATGCCGCCCGGCGATCTCGCGGATCACAGCGCTCCCCTAGCTTGGAACAGGGGGCAGAGTTCAGGCGGCTCCCAGCGCCTCCTTGGCCCGAGCCGCCATCTGAGCAAATACTTCGGGCTCCCGCACAGCCAGATCAGCCAGGATCTTCCGGTCGATCTCGATGTTGGCTTCCTTCAGGCCATGGATCAGCTGGTTATAGCTCAGGCCGTGCTGCCGTGCTCCCGCATTGATGCGGGTGATCCAAAGCCGCCGGAACTCGCGCTTGCGGGCTCTGCGGTCCCGGTAGGCATAAACGCCCGACTTGAGGGACTGCTCCTTTGCCCGGCGATAGGATGACTTCTTAAGACCCCAGTAGCCCTTGGCCTCGTCCAGGACCTTGCGGCGTTTCTTGTGGGCATGGACACTTCTCTTGACGCGGGGCATCGCTACCTACCTTCTTCAGACCCCGAGAAGGTCGCGCACCCGGCTACTGTCCTGCGCGGCGAGCGGGGCATCCTTCCGGAACTTGCGTTTGCGATTGGCGGACTTCTTCGTCATCAGGTGGCTGCCAAAGGCCCGGCGACGCATGAGCTTGCCGGTACCGGTCACCTTGATCCGCTTCTTCGTACCTTTGTGGGTCTTGTTTTTCGCCATTTTGCTTCCTTACTAGTTGCGCCGAGGAGCGAGCATCATGACCATGTTCCTGCCGTCAAGACTGGGTTCCGACTCGATCTCAGCGATGTCAGCCAGGTCCTCAGCCATACGCCGCAGCAGCTTCTCCCCTAGATGAGGATGCACCAGCTCTCTACCTCGGAACATGATGGTGAGCTTGACTTTGTCTCCTTTTCTGAGGAAGCGCTGCACATGGCCCTTCTTGGTCTCAAAATCGTGGTCGTCGATCTTCGGCCGCAGCTTGATCTCCTTGATGCTGATGATCGTCTGCCGCTTGCGCGCTTCCTTGGCTTTCTGCTCCTGCTCGTACCTATACTTGCCGTAGTCCATCACCTTGCAGACCGGCGGGTCGGCCATGGGGGCCACTTCTACCAGGTCGAGGTTCAATCTGTCGGCGTAGTCAAGTGCCTCTTCCAGATCGACGATCCCCACCTGCTCGCCGTCAGGCCCGATCAAACGGACCTTGTCTGCGCGGATCCTCTCATTGATGCGAACTGTATCGGCTATGTTGCCTTGCACCTCCCCCGGTGCTACCGGTCCGTCGCCACTCCTTCCACAAAAAAAGCGGTGACACCACCGCTTCCAAAGCCGCGACCGGCCTAGCCAGGCCATTCATAAGCTATGCTCAGACCTCCGAGCCACTCCAGCTGGAGGTGGGAAGGGTGGCTTCCTCTTTATGTAGCCGGGAAGTATAGCTGAAGAAAGCCCCGCCCTCAAGCGCTCTCGACCACCGGCACCGCGCACTCGCCGGCGATCTTAGCAGCCCCCTCCGCCAAGGAGAAAGCCACGGTCTCCTGGCTTCCCCGCTTACGGACAGCCAAGGCTCCCTGCTCTAGTTCCCGGTCGCCTACCACCACCATGAAAGGCACCTTGCTCATCTCGGCTTCGCGTATCTTCTTGGCGACCGACTCCCCGCGCCCGTCCAGTTCCACCCGCAGACCTGCTTGAACCAGTTTCCTGCGCACCATGTCGGCATAGCCGAGATGGCGATCCGCCACCGGGATGACGGTCACCTGCACCGGAGAAAGCCAGGCAGGCAGGGCGCCCCCGTAGTGCTCGATCAGGATGGCAAGGAAGCGCTCGATACTGCCCAAGACAGTGCGATGGATCATCACGGGACGGTGCCGCTGATTGTCCTCTCCCACATATTCCAGGTCCAGGCGCTCGGGCATGGCGAAGTCGACCTGGCAGGTCGCGCATTGCCAGGTACGTCCCATCACATCTTCGATGTGGAAATCGATCTTGGGTCCGTAGAAGGCGCCTTCTCCCGGGTTGAGCGCATAAGGAAGTCCGGCGCGCTCCAGCGCTGCCGTCAAGGCCCTTTCCGCCGTCTGCCACATCTCGTCGCTTCCGATCGATTTCTCGGGCCGGGTGGACAGCTCCACCTGCACCCGGTCAAAGCCGAAGGTCCGGTACATGCGCTCGACCAGCTCGATGACCCCGAGTACCTCATCCTCCACCTGCTCAGGCAGGCAGTAGATGTGGGCGTCGTCTTGGGTGAACATGCGCACCCGGAAAAGACCCTGCAACACCCCGGACAGCTCGTGACGATGCACCACGCCGAGCTCAGCCATACGTAGAGGCAGATCCCGATAGGAGCGCTGCTCACTCTTGTAGATGAGAGTACCCCCGGGGCAGTTCATGGGCTTGATGGCGAAATCGACCTCGTCGATCTTGGTGAAGTACATGTTGTCCTTGTAGTTGTCCCAGTGCCCGGAACGTTCCCACAGCGTCCTTTGCAGCATGATGGGCGTCCTGGTCTCCTCGTACCCGGCAGCGATATGTTCACGCCGCCAGTACTCAAGAAGAGCATTGATGACCCTCATGCCCTTGGGATGGAAGAAGGGAAACCCGGGCCCTTCGTCGTGAAAGCTGAAGAGCCCCAATTCCTTCCCCAGTTTGCGGTGGTCGCGCTGCCGCGCCATCTCCAGCCGAGCCAGGTAGTCCTCCAGGTCTTTCTTGGAGGAGAAGGCGGTGCCGTAGATGCGAGTCAGCATGGGCCGATCGCTCTTGCCCCGCCAATAAGCTCCAGCTACGGAAAGCAAGGCCACCGCTCCCACCTTACCGCTATCCGGCACGTGGGGACCGCGGCAGAGGTCCACGAAACCGCCCTGGCGGTAGATGCTGATGACCGCGTCTTCAGGCAGCTCGCGGATGAGTTCCAGTTTGTAGGGCTCGTCCGCGAACAAGGCTTCGGCCTCTTCCCTGCTTATCTCCCTGCGTTCGAAGGCTTCCCCCTGCGCGATGATCCGCTCCATTTCCGCGAGCAGAGCCGGCAGCTCGTCCTCTCCCACCGGCTGGGGAAAGTCGAAGTCGTAATAGAAGCCGTCTTTGATGGCGGGCCCGATGGCGACCTTGGTGCCCGGGTAGAGTCGGGTGGCCGCCTCGGCCAGTATGTGCGCTGCGGAGTGACGCATGACCTCCAGTCCCTCGGGGGAAGAGCCGGTCAGGATGGTGACTCGGTCTCCGTCCTGGAGGGGCGTGCTCAGGTCCACGATCCTCTCCCCCACCTTGGCAGCGACCGCCGCCTTCGCCAGTCTGGGCCCGATGGCGGTGGCCACGTCGAGGGCGGTAGCCCCCTCCGCCACCTCGAGACTCGACCCATCCGGAAGCAGCACTATCATGGACCCTCGCACGAGCCAGAAAGGACCTACGGCAAAGAAAAGTGGGCGCTACTGGATTTGAACCAGTGGCCTCTTCCGCGTCAAGGAAGCGCTCTCCCCCTGAGCTAAGCGCCCATCACCGGCGCATGATACAGCCGGCGCTTTCGACTGGCAAGTGCGCGCGGTCAGCGCGCAGCCGCCTGCAAACTGGACAGATCGCTTTCGGTGAGCGCGCTCAGAAAGGCCGTCACCAGGTCACCCGTTTGCTTGACCCTGCTTAGGTTGCAGTGGGCGGCCGTGTCGCCAGCCGTGTGGTACTGCGGGTCCTCCCGCCACTGAAGCCACGCAGCAGGGATACCACGCAGCTCGAAGGGCTCATGGTCGCTATAACCGTAGGGTGAGGGGTCACGCAGGTAGGTAAGGGACAGGCCCCGTTGTTTTGCCGCCTTAAGCAGCAAGTCGCTGAGGACGTTAGGTCCCCTCCCCATGGTGCGCACGTGAAAACGGTCGCCGAACCCCACCATGTCCAGTGAGATCATCCCCACCAGATCGGCCCAGCCCTGAGCGGACAGACCGGACGCGTAGGCGCGCGAGCCGTAATGATGATGATCGCGGTTGCTGTCGATCATCTCTTCGGCGCCGAAGAGGACGAACACCGTGGTCGGAACCAGCCGCACCTCATGAACGCAGCGAGCGATCTCCAACACGGTCGCCACCCCCGAGGCGTTGTCGTTGCCTCCCGGTGAAGGCGGCTTGCTGTCAAGGTGCGCCCCGATGACAATGGTCAGGGAGGAAGCCCCGGGCTTGACGGCAACCACATTGCGGCTGACTCGGCCGTTCGGGAGAGGCACCTCGTCCGTTCTGGGGTGGTACCCCAGACCGGCCAGATATGCCGCGGCATAGTCAGCCGCTTCTTGCTCGCGAGGGCTGCCGGCAAGCCGCGCACCCAGGTCGTCAGCGAGGTGGAAGAGGTGGACTGCAGCCTTCTGCTGGTCGAACACCTCGGCCGATGGCAAAGAAGGGTCCCAAAGTTCGCCCACCACCTCTACTGCGTCCAGATTGATGGCGCCGACCTTTGTAGCCGAGGGCCCAGGGTCGGCCGCCACCAGCTGCACCGAGTGATTGCCGGGAAGAAGACCGCCGCTCGTCCAAACCCGTTGCCCATAGCGGGGACGAGGGCTGCAAAGGTCCACCGTAGCCACCTGGATGCCGTCCAATATGACCTGCATGCGCCCGTAGCTCGGCCCCGTGGCGGCGATGACGCTGATGTGCACACCCCAGAACTCAAGGCGGGCAGAGGCGCCAGGGACCGGCGAGTGCTGGAAGCTCCTTCCCGAAAAGGCAGTTCCGCTGTGCTCCAGCCAGGCAGGCTGATACTCGATACGGAGGTCCTTGTCTTCCCGGCGACTTGTAGCGGCCAGGCCGCCACTGATGTAGCCGGGCAGGCCCTCCACCTCCACTGCGTCGATACTGATGCCGTGATCCGCAGAACTATGTGGGCTCTGAGCGAAGTCCACCACGTGAAGCCCCAGGGGCAGTCTACCGGTCGAGAAGACCCGCTGCTGGTGAACCCAGGCCGGAGCGCTGAGATCGAGAAGCACCGGGGGTCCCCCATCGACCCTCACCTCCGCAAGTCCTGCCCCAGGGCCTTTGGACGACAGCAGGTCAAGTCTCGTCCCATAGAAGGGCACGGCCACCGCCGCCTCGGGACTCAGCGCCTGGCAATAGCCTCCCGCTGAAGCCAGGGCGCTGTTCACTGCGGTCCACTTTCCTTTGTAGAGGAGCCGGCCGTCATCCTGCTCAAAACGAGTGGGCCCTTCCGCCGCCACTGGGAGGGAGAGGGAAGAAGTGGCAACGGCCTGAGTCGGGCCCCTCCCCCAAGGAAGAGTCAGCAGTTGCACCCCGGCAAGCACGAGCACCAGCAGCAGAAGGCCGAGCCACCGACCCCGCCGCGGGAGAAGACCAAACCAGCCGCCCCGGCACGGGAGAAGACCAAACCAGCCGCCCCGAATCCGCGGGCGTGTACCAGACCGAGGGGAGGTTTTGCGGATCGCCAGGTTCAAGCCGACCTCTGAACCGGGAGGCTGCGGGGACCGGTGATTGTCGGGGTATGCGGCAATGCGCCTCAGAACTCAGTCAAAGCGACAACCAAAGACATGCCGACAGCGGCTTGGTATGAGAGTAGCAGAAGGATGACGCCCTAAGAGGCGACGACCGGAGTCGAACCGGTGTAGCGGGTTTTGCAGACCCGTGCCTAAACCACTCGGCCACGTCGCCCCACGCTGGGCCAAAACAAAATGGAGCGGATGAAGGGATTCGAACCCTCGACCTTCTGCATGGCAAGCAGACGCTCTGCCAGCTGAGCTACATCCGCCCGATAACCTGGAGCGGGGGCATTATAGACCAGGCTCCCTCAGGTTGCAAACGGCCCCGCCGCGTCTGTCGAGGCCGCATGGAGACCTGCCGCCAAGCCCTGATCAGGACGAGGAGCCGAGGCCGCGTCGAGGGCCGCGTTCACCAAAGCATCGGCGGCCGCGTTCTCCTCGCGGGGGACGTGTTCGATGCGAAAGCGCCGGAAACTCCGAGCCAGCGCAAGGGCCTGCTCGTAGAGCGGCCGCAGACCGGCGTTCTTGACCTGATATTCCCCCCGCATCTGCTTGACAAGGAGCTCAGAGTCGGCCCGGACCTCGATCTCCTCGGCCCCCACCTCCCGGGCCATCTCGAGTCCGGCCAGAAGAGCCTGGTATTCGGCCACGTTGTTAGTCGCCACCCCGATCGCCTGACCTCGGGTACGCAAGACCGACCCCCGGGCGTCCTCCAGCACCACCCCTATGGCGCTCGGGCCAGGGTTGCCTCGAGACCCTCCATCGACCCGCACCTTCACGTAGTCCGGCGTCGAACTCAGCTGACCGCCGGTCCCAGGGCTGGCTCCGCCCCCGGTCACACTCTGCCACGGCGGCTCACAGCAATCGGAGAGCACGACCTTCACCCCCTCCTTCTCCGCCAGCGGCTGGAGCTCTTCAGCCGTCCATCGCCTGAGAGCCCACCACTCCACCTCACCGTGCGGGATGGAGACCAGAGCCAGGCCGGAGGCGGCGGCCGCCTCAGCGTCATGGTAGCCGAGATCGCCCGTGACAAACACATCAGCGACAGCGGCGGCCGCCGCCAGGAGACTCCTCCCGCTGCCCGGTGACACAGCCACCCGCCGGACCTTCGTCTCCCGGCCGGGCGCCCAGTGACAATAGCTCAGGCCGAAACGGTCCTTCACCATCTGGGCCAGGGCGGGGACTTCCACAGGCTCCGGCAGCTCGCCCACCCGCCCCAGGCCGGCCCTAGGGATGACATCTTCCACCGGATAGATATCAAAGGCCGGTTCTTCGTAAGGATGGGCTTCTACATAGGCGGCGATAACGGCGCCCAGCCGCGCCCGCGGCACGACGGTCTCCCAGCGCAGCTCCGGAGTGCGCTCCGGCACTGCCACCGAGCCGATAGCAGGATGAGCGCCCGGCTCTGCCGTGAACCAGCCCGTTCCTTCCACCGCGTAGGCACATTCTCGGTAATCACCTATCCGGCCAGCGCCGGCGGCAAACACCGCCTCACTCACCTGCGGCACAGCTTCAGGCGGGATGAAGCCGACCAGCTTGTACCAACCCGCCGCCGCTCGCTCCAGGGGGACCGCCTTCTGCAGCCCTAGGGCGTCCGCGCAAAGAGCAGCCAGCCCCTTGGGCGCCGCATCCAGATTGGTGTGCCAGGCCAGGAGGTTCCTGTCGGTTCGCACCAACCGTCGCACAAGTCGTTCTCGCGGGTCTGCATCGGTCAAATGGCTCAGGGGAGAGTAAAGGAGGGGGTGATGAGTGAGGATGGCATCACAACCGCGGTCCTCCGCTTCAACGAGGACGGCGGCAGTGAGCTCGAGTGCCACCAGCACCCGCGCCACGGAGGCCGACGCTGAGCCGACCAACAGACCACAGTTGTCCCCCGGTTGGGCCAACGATAAGGGCGCAAGGCGGTCCAACAAGACCATCAAGTCGGAAACCAGCACCAGGACTCCTCCCGCGCGGCAGTTCTCCATCGAAGTGGGCCCAGCAGGACTCGAACCTGCGACCGGCCGATTATGAGTCGGCAGCTCTGACCAACTGAGCTATGGGCCCTTGCGCCCGCTAATTCTACCCTGTCGACCTCTCCAGCAAGAAGACACCATACGCGGCCCTCAGATTGGGCCAGAACCGCAGCGGCGCTCTGACCCCGACAAAAAATTCGCGGACGATGCGGATGCCCTGCTCCCGGGTGAAGATACGGAAGTCCTTGATGGTCAAAGAGTGGATGTTGGGCGTGTCGTACCACTGATAGGGGAGCGACTCGGTCACCGGAGCCCGACCTTTCACCAAGAGTTGCCAGCGCGCTTTCCAGTGACCGAAGTTAGGGAAGCTGGCGACCACATAGCGCCCTACTCTGAGCGCCTCGTTCAAGACCGTCACCGTCTCTTTGGCTTCCTGGAGAGTCTGGCTCAGAATGACGTAATCGAAGCTGCCGTCGGGATAGTAACCCAGGCCCTCATTGAAGTCGCCGTGATATACGGTCACGCCTTTGGCGACCGCGTCGTAGACCTTGTCCTCCACGATCTCGATGCCGGTGCCCCGCACTTTCTTGCGGTCCATGAGCATCCTGAGTAACGTGCCGCGACCGCAGCCCAGATCCAGCACCCGGGCTCCCGGAGCGACCACGTCTACGATGAAGAGGTGGTCCCAGCGGAACCCCTCGGCATTGCGGGGCACCCCGCTAGGCAAGCCGTACCCCTCTCAGCCGCGCGGTCGTCTCCAAGAAGTGATAGACCAACCGGGTGAGGTCTTTGTTGTCAAGCAAGAAGGCGTCGTGGCCGTGCGACGAACGCATCTCCACGTACGAGCAGTCAAGGCCGCTGCCCTTCAAAGCGTGGACGATCTCCTTGGATTGATACGGCGGATACAGCCAGTCGCTACTGAAGGCCACGATCAGGAAGCGCATGTCATCGGGCAAGTCCCGGAAGACCTCCACCAATACCCCCCGACCGGCGCACAGGTCGAAGTAGTCCAACGCCTTGGTTATGTACAGATAGGTGTTGGCATCGAAGCGCCGTGTGAAGACCTCTCCCTGGTAGCGCAGGTAGCTCTCCACCTCGAAGTCCAAGCTCAGGTCGTAGCCCACCGACTCCTTGCCCCGCAGACGCCGCCCGAACTTCTCGCGCATGGACTCGTCCGACAGATAGGTGATGTGACCAATCATCCTTGCTACGGCCAGACCGGCATCCGGGGGGTCGCCGCCGTAGTAGTCGCCGCCCTTCCAATTGGGGTCGGCCATGATGGCCTGCCGTCCCACCTCGTTGAAGGCTATCTGCATGGGCGAATGCTTGGTCGTCGAGGCGATCGCGATACAGGAGGCGACCTTCTCCGGGAAGGAGACCGCCCACTCCAGCGCCTGCATGCCTCCCATGGACCCACCGGCTACCGCCAGCAAGCGCTCGATCCCCAAGTAGTCGATGAGCAGCTTCTGCGCCCTTACCATGTCACCGACAGTGACCATGGGGAAACTCAGCCCGTACTCCTTGCCGGTCGCGGGATTGATGCTGCTCGGTCCACTGCTGCCCTTGCAGCCCCCGATCACGTTCGAGCAGATCACGAAGTAGCGGTCAGTGTCGAAACCCTTCCCGGGACCGATCATGGTCTCCCACCAGCCCGGCTTGGTGTCTCCAGGATAGTAGCCGGCAGCATGAGCATCGCCCGAAAGCGCATGGAGGATGAGTACCGCATTGGAGCGGTCTTCATTCAAGCGCCCATAAGTCTCGTAGGCGATGGTGACCGGAGCCAGGACGGCACCTGACTCCAGCTGCAGTTCGGGGAAGGTCACTGACTGCAGCTCGACATACCCCACAGAGGGACCCAGGGCCTGTTCACTTAAGACGTAGTCACTCATAGCGAAGTAGGATTATATACATTTGCGGCTGCAGCCGATCAGCCGCGGTAGCGATTGGTGATGGGCAGGCGGCGGTCCTTCCCGAAGGCCTTCGGAGTGATCCGCACCCCGGGGGCTGCTTGCCGTCGCTTGTACTCATTACCGTCGATCATGGCGATGACGCGCTGGACCGTGGCCCGGTCCAGGCCCCGGGCTACGATCTCTTCCAGACTCTCATCTCGCACGACGTAGGCCTCGATGATTTCGTCCAACAAGTCGTACGGAGGAAGGGTGTCCTGATCAGTCTGTCCCGCTGCCAGCTCGGCTGAGGGCGCCCTCTGGATGGTTGACTCAGGGATGGGCGGCATTCCCTCGGCGCGGGCGTTCCTATAAGCAGCGAGACGATACACCAGCGTCTTGGGCACATCTTTGAGAACGGCGAAGCCCCCCGCCATATCGCCGTAAAGCGTGGCGTACCCCACCGCAGTCTCGCTCTTGTTCCCCGTAGTCAGCACCAGCCACCCGAAGCGGTTGGACAAGGCCATCAGTAGATTCCCCCGTATGCGCGCTTGGATGTTCTGCTCGGTCACCCCTGGCTTGTCCGGGTCCAGGTAGTCGGCCAGACACGCCAAGTACGAGCCGTATACCCCCTCGATGGGGATCTCGTGGTAGCGCACCCCAAGACGCGCAGCCGTCTCCCGGGCATCATTCCGCGTGCCGGCACTTGAATAACGGGAAGGCATGGAGACTGCGTTGACCCGATCTTTGCCCAGAGCGTCGGCGGCAATGCAGGCCGTGAGGGCCGAATCTATCCCCCCGCTGATCCCCATGACCACCTGCTCGAACCCGTTCTTAACCACGTAATCCCGCACCCCTAGGCAGAGGGCTTCGTAGACCTCAGCCTCCGGCTCTAGACATTCGCACACTGCGGGTCGCCGGCCGTCCGAGCTTAGCCCCCTGACTGAGTCACCACCCTCCGGCCAGTCCCGGCCGCCGCCCGCTACGGTGCCCGGGCGCGGACCGGCCAACGGGAGCACCTGCAGCTGCCAGGCGAAGACAGGAGTTTCCGGGTGCCGGTCTTGAGCGCGTTCGCGCTCCGCCTCCTGCGCGGGCTCCGCCTGGGCCGGCCCCTCCAGGTCGGCCACCAGCAGTTCCTCGCCGAACTGAGCAGCCCTAGCCAACAGTCCGCCCTGGGGGTCGTAGACGAGGCTGTGGCCGTCAAAAACCAGTTCATCCTGGCCACCCACTCCGTTCACGTAACAGACGTAGGCCCCAGCCGCGCGGGCCCGTTCGGCCAACATGTTCTCCCGTTCTCGGCCTTTGCCCAGGTGGTAGGGCGACATGGACAGATTCACTACTGCCCGGGCTCCGCCCGCCCATGCCGCCATCTCCGAGGGCCCCAGGGGCTCCCAGATGTCTTCGCAGATGTTCACCCCGACCCGCCACTCCCCCAGCTCCAGGACGACTACCGTGTCGCCGGGAGTGAAGTACCGCTTCTCGTCGAAGACGCCGTAGTTGGGCAGACGCAGCTTGTGATACAGCCCGGCCACCTTGCCGTCGCTGAGAACAGCCGCGGTGTTGTATACCCGCCCCTCTTCCAAGGTAGGAACGCCCACCACCGCGCACAGGTCCACACACGCCGCCGCCACCCGGTCGAGCATCGCTCGACACTCCGCCAAGAAATGGTCCTTGAGCAGCAGATCCTCGGGGGGATAGCCGGAGATGGCGAGTTCCGGAAAAACCACCAGGTGGGCCCCCGCCGCCCGCGCCCTGTTCAACCACCGGGTGATGAGGGCAGCATTCTCCTCCAAAGCCCCCACGGTCAGGTCGATCTGAGCAAGAGCCACTCGCAACACCGGCTCACGCCCCCTTGAGTAGGGAGACGACCTCCTGCGTGACGCGCTCCAGCAGCTCGCGGTCGCCCCGCGTCTCCACGTTCAGACGTACCAACGGCTCGGTGTTCGACATGCGGACATTGAAACGCCAGTCCGCAGATTCCACACTAAGGCCGTCGATCTCCTCCATGCGCAGCCCCTCCCCCTGGTAGCGGGCCCGTACAGCGGTCAGGGCCGCGGCGGGGTCAGGAAGACGCAGGTTGATCTCTCCGCTCACCGGGTAGCGGGCGACGCGCTCGGCCAGCAACTCTGAGAGCGGCCGCCCCGTCTCGCTGAGTATCGACAACACCTCCAGCCAAGGGATCATCCCGGAGTCACAGTAGAAGAATTCGCGGAAGTAGTGATGCGCCGCCATCTCCCCTCCGTAGGCGGCGTCCACCTCCCGCATCTTCTGCTTCATGAACGCGTGTCCGCTTTTACTCACCACTGGCCGACCACCCTTGGCCTCCACCATCTCGACTGTGTTCCAGACCAGTCTGGGATCATGCACGATGGCCGCCCCCGGATGTCGCTGTAGCGCCCTCTCCGCCAAGAGGCCGACCAGGTAGTACCCTTCGACGAACTGACCCTTCTCGTCGAACAAGAAGCAGCGGTCGAAGTCTCCGTCCCAGGCTACGCCAAGATCCGCCCCTTCTGCTACGACCGCCTCTGCCGTCACCGCCCGGTTCTCCGGCAGCATGGGATTGGGGACCCCATTGGGGAAGGAGCCGTCCGGTTCGTGCTGCATCTTGACCAGCCGGAGAGGAAGAAACGGTTCCAACAGGTCGACTACGGGGCCTGCCCCGCCGTTCCCAGCGTTCACCACGACCTTGAGGGGACGCAGCTTGGCGGGGTCAACATAGCTGAGAAGGTGCTCAACGTACTTCGGCCGCAGGTCTAGGCGGGAGATGCTCCCCACGGGGCCAGCGGTCCCAGGCGGAGCCCAGTGGACATTGCCATCCCGCCGCAGCATCTCCATGACCAGCTCTTCCATCTCGGCAAGACCGGTATCGGCACTGATGGGGCGGGCTTGCTCGCGGGTGAATTTCATGCCGTTGTAGTCCTTGGGATTATGGCTGGCGGTGACCATCACGCCGCCGTCGAGCTCCAGAGAGCCCACGGCGAAGTAGACTTCCTCGGTGCCGACCATGCCGATGTCGATCACGTCGACCCCGGAGTCGGTGAGCCCCTTGCACAAGCGTGCCGCCAGTTCGGGACTGGTGAGGCGGATGTCATACCCGACGGCGACCTTCCGTGGCTTGAGCAGGGCAGCATAGGCCCGACCGATGAACTCGGCCAGCGGGGGGCTCAGCTCGTCAGGCACCCGTCCCCGCACGTCGTAAGCTTTGAAGCAGCCCAGGTACTGTCCTATCGCCATCTTGCGGAGCCTCCAGAGAAGCCTCCCAGATAAGCCCGGGAGACGATTGCATGCTTCCCGTCAGTTGTTATACTACGCGAGGTCTACGCTCCTCGGTAGCTCAATGGTAGAGCACCTGGCTGTTAACCAGGGTGTTGCAGGTTCGAGTCCTGCCCGAGGAGCCATGCTGTTCTGGGACCAGGGTGGACTATTGGAAGAGTAGCAGCCCCTCGATCGTGCTACCGGGTAGAGCCGCCCGAGCTGGTCCGGGCTGAGGGCCGTCAGTAGAGCTTCGTTCCAGGCCGTGAGGCTCGGCGCTCGTCAAGCGTGGGGCCGGTCGAATCATCGGCTGGGACCCCATAGGCCTCACGCCGCCGAACTCAGGCATTCGGGACTGTCGCTTCCCTCGAGCCCGGCCTCCTCTGCTATCTCGCAACCACAGACAGGGCAGAGCAAAGCCAGCGAGCCTTCGGCATTAGTTGAGCTTCGTCTGAGGACGGTCCGTCCTTTCCCGCGGTCGACCTCCAAGCGGCCCCTGCAGCAAGCGCACTGGCTACCCGGTCGCAGCCGACCGAGAAAAGCGGCCAGAGAACCCTGCTCCTGTCCTTGCTGCTCTTGTCCTTGTCGCCCCATGACCTTCACAGCCTCCTGAGGACACCGGTCACCTTGCCCACGATCACCGGCTCTCTGACGTAGATGGGCTCCAGGCTGTCGTTCTCGGGTTGAAGACGTACCTGGTCTTTTTCCCGGTAGAAGCGCTTGAGGGTCGCCTCATCCTCAATCAAGGCCACCACGATGTCGCCATCATCAGCCGTCTCCTGACGCCTTACAATCACAATGTCGCCGCTCAGGATGCCGGCCTTCACCATCGAGTCGCCCGCGACGCGCAGGGCGAAGCAGTCTTCCCCGCCGAGAAAACCGGGCACCTCCATCAACTCCTCGATGTTCTCTTCCGCCAGGACGGGGGTGCCCGCAGCGACCCGCCCTACCAGTGGAATCACCCATCGTCCACTTCCGGAAACCTTCTGGCCCGCCGGCCCTCGCACCACCTCGAGCGCCCGCCGCTTGAGCGCCCCCCGCCGTATGAGCCCCTTGGCCTCAAGCGCGGCCAGGTGGTTGTGGACCGAGGACGGCGAACTCAGACCCACCGCCGCTGCGATCTCGCGCACGGTCGGTGGATAGCCCCTTTCCCGGACCCATTCCTCAATGAACCGCAGTATCTGCGACTGCCGATCGTGACGCTCCACTGTCGCCCCCTTGCCGCCTGATCACCCGGCGAACATTCGTTCGTCGCGGGCAGTATAGAACATTTGTTCGCGGCCTGCAAGTGGAGCGGCAGGTGGGCTGCAAGTGGGCCGGCAAGTGGCCCCGGCAAGTTGACGCTCTCCACCGGCAGCCTTATACTCAAGCGGACTCGGGATAGCCCCGTGCGGGCGACCGGCGATGAGTTTGTCCGAGTGGCGGAATAGGCAGACGCGCTAGGTTGAGGGCCTAGTGAGTGTATAACTCATGGGGGTTCAAGTCCCCCCTCGGACACCTAGACCTTTCCGCACTGGTCTGTCATACCCCGACCTGTTGGCTTAACGCTCTGCCGCACGCTATCCTCGACGCATCATCGGCTCGATTGCACGGAGGACGTGATGACCAAGCTTCCTGCCGAACTTCGGTCGTCGGATGTTTACCGCTTTTGCGAGGCGGATTCCCTCGGCTTTGGAACCACGCTCGATCTTCCTGAACTCACCGAGATCATCGGGCAGGACCGTGCTGTCTCTGCTGTGGAGTTCGGCATGGGCATCACCAGCGAGGGCTACAACATCTTCGCGGTGGGTCCAGCAGGCACAGGCAAGGCCTCGACCATTCGCGAGTTCCTCGCGCGAGTAGCGGCTTCCCTCCCGGCTCCTGATGACTGGGTCTATGTGCACAATTTCGAGAAGCCCCACCAACCCCGCGCCATCAGACTGCCGTCCGGCAAGGGCCAGGCCTTCCGCAAAGATATGGAGAAACTGGTCGAGGACCTGCAGGCAGCCATCACGCAGGCCTTCGAGAGCGAGGAATACGAAAAGCAGAAACGCGCGATCGCCCAAAGTGTGAGCGAGCAGCAAGAAGCCAAGCTGTCTGCTCTAAGCGAGAAAGCGGAAACGCAAGGCTTCGCTATGGTGCGCACCCCTGCGGGGCTGGCCTTTGTACCCAAGATGCCTGACGGTAGCACCATGTCCCGCGAGACCTACGAAAACCTGCCCCCTGAGCAACAGAAGGCCATCGATGAAGGCCTGGAGGCTCTCAACGAAGAACTCCAACAGGTCATGCGGCAGGTGCGGCAGGATGAGCGGGCGGGTAGGGAAGCTTTGCGCGAGCTTGACCGGCAGGTCACGACCTACGCAGCCAAGCACCTTGTCGACGATATGTGCGAGCGCTGGTGCGACATCGCCGACTTGGTGGACTACCTCCAGGCTGTACTTCAAGACGTGCTCGAGAACGCTGATGAGTTCAAGCGGTCGGACGAGGAAGCCCCAATCATGTTCATGGGGGTGCCCATACCGCCCCGCCAGAAGGCAGAAGCCACCTTCCGCAAGTACCGGATCAACGTGTTGGTGGATAACTCAGGGCTGACCGGCGCTCCCGTCATCACCGAGAGCAACCCGGTGCTGCAGAACCTGGTGGGCCGGGTGGAGCATCTGGCCCAGTTCGGAACCTTGGTGACCGATTTCAACATGATCAAGCCCGGAGCTCTTCACAAGGCCAATGGGGGCTTCCTGGTCCTCGAAGCCCGCGAGCTCCTACTCAAGCCCTATGCTTGGGATGCGCTGAAGCGGACCCTAAAGACTGGAGAGATCCGCATCGAAGACGTCGCTCAGCAGCTCGGGTTTGCTACCACCGTCACTCTGGATCCCGAGCCGATACCCTTCAGGGCCAAGATCATCTTGAGCGGCGAGCCCTACATCTATTACCTCCTTTACACCCTGGATCCGGATTTTCAGGAGCTCTTCAAAGTCAAGGCTGATTTCGACACGGTCATCGACAGGACACCAGAGACTGAGCGGCTCTACGCCCGTTTCGTCGGCCGCATATGCAAGGAACGGGGGCTTGCCCCACTCTCGGCGGACGGTGTGGCCAGAGTCATCGAGCATTGTTCCCGCCTGGTCGAGGACCAGCGGAAGATGACTACCCGCTTTGTAGACGTGGTGGATCTGCTGACCGAGGCTGATTATTGGGCCCGCCGAGGGCGGGGAACCCGCGGCAAGCCTCTCGTCCGGCGCGAACATGTGCAGAAAGCCATCGACCAACGTATCTACCGCTCCAACCGGGTCGAGGAGCGCATCCGGGAGATGATCGCGGACGGAACCATTTTGGTGGACACGCGGGGAGCGGTGGTCGGCCAGATCAACGGGCTCTCTGTATCTTCCCTGGGCGACTACACCTTTGGCAGGCCCAGCCGCATAACCGCTACCCACCGCCTGGGTGACGGCGAGCTGGTAGACATCGAACGAGAGGTCGAGATGGGCGGCCCCATCCATTCCAAAGGTGTGCTCATTCTGGCCGGCTACCTGGGCGCCAAGTATGCCGCCGAGCGGCCGCTTTCTTTTTCTGCCCGCTTGGTGTTCGAGCAGTCATACAGCGGAGTGGAGGGCGACAGCGCCTCCTCGGCCGAGCTTTACGCTCTTCTCTCCTCCTTGGCCGGCGTCCCCATCCAGCAACGTTTCGCGGTGACCGGCTCGGTCAACCAGCGCGGGCAAGTCCAGGCCATCGGGGGCGTGAATGAGAAGATCGAAGGCTTCTTCGCCGTCTGCAAGGCTCTCGGGATGCGTGGCGACGAGGGCGTGCTCATACCCAAGGCCAATGTCCGCAATTTGATGTTGAGCGAGCCGGTGCGCGCCGCCATAGACAAGGGCCGTTTCCACATCTATCCGGTCTCTACCATCGACGAGGGCCTGGCCATCCTCACAGGGATGCCGGCGGGCCGTCCGGGTCCCCAAGGCACCTACCCCCCAGGGACAGTGAACCGCCTGGTGGTCGACCGCCTGACCGCGCTGACGGAAAAAGCGCAAGAGCTTGCGCGCAAGCGAGGTCGCGGTGGTGGTAGCGCTGAGACAGCCAGCGCGGAGCCGCCCGCGGGCAACTAGGCGGACTGGCAGCTCCGGGTGCTTGCACCGGGGCTGCCAGTCCCGTCTGTCTCTTACACCTTTTCCAGCCGGACTGCAGCAGCCGGAACGCTGCCGCTCAGCAGACGCGCGACGGGGACTCGATCGGAGAACCTAGCCAGGAAAACCATTCCGGCTGGCGGCCGTCCGCTGAGCCTCACAGCCACCTCCAGAGCACCCCCCTCCCGCGCGATCACGCGGACGCGGTCCCCCTGCTCCAAGCCCAAGGCGGAGGCGTCTGTGCGATTTATCTCGAGCGAAGGTTCGGCCAGTAGCTTGCTCAGCCCTGGGGCCCGCCGCGACCGTTCGCCCGTGCCGTGGTGGACGAAGACGGGACCGGTCACCAGCAGCAGAGGGTGATCATCGTCAGTCTCGGGGTAATTCGCCCCTTCCTCTGCTGACGGCTGGCCCAGGGGGAAGAACCGGAGTCTGCCGCCCGCCGTCACCGCAGCGGTCTCTTGCCCTTCGGCCTCCAGTCCGCGATAGGAGAGGCCTCGGTACGCTGGAGCCACCTCGCTTATCTCCCGCAGCACGTCCTCAGGCTGGGAGTAGACCCAGTCCCCTCCCAGGACTTGAGCAAGTCTGCAAACAATAGCCCAGTCTGGCTTGGCCTCACCCGGAGCAGGCACAGCAGCCCGCACCCGCTGCACCAGGCCTTCCGCATTCGTAAAGGTACCTTCATCCTCCGCAGTGACTGCAGCCGGCAACACCACGTGTGCCAACTCGGCTGTATCGGTCAGGAAGGAATCCTGCACCACCAGCAGCTCCAGGCGCTTCAGGGCGGCCAGCGTACGCTCATAGTCGGGTAGAGCCAACACCGGGTCCGCCCCCACTATGTAGAGGGCCTTGATCTTGCCCTGCTCGATGCCAGGGATCAAACCGGCCAGACCGACGCCCTCGGGCAGGTCCCGCAAGCGGGCTCCCCACCCGGTCTCGGCCGCTTCCAAGACACCCTCATCTTTGAGAGACCCTTGTGGGAGACGCCCGGGCCGGACACCCATGTCGAACAAACCGCGGGAGTTGGCCCCACTGCGCAAGAAGTAGACCCCGGTTCCCGGTCGGCCGGAGTTTCCGGTGAGAAGAGCTAGGTCCAGAGCTGCTCCCGCCACCTCCTTGCCCTGGGCTCCTTGCAGGGCCCCGGGACCCAGGATGATCACCGCCGTGGCAGCCTGCGCGAACATGGCAGCAGCTCGCTTGACCGCGTCCACGTCGACACCTGCTTCCGCCGCCTCTTCTGAGACGTCAAGATCGGCGAGAGAAGCCAGGAAAGCCTCGGGGTCCCCCGTCTGAGCGGCTAGAAACTCATCATCTTTGAGACCCGCCTCCAGCACGTACCGCAGCATGGCTCGTAGCGCTGCTACCTCTTGGCCGGGGCGGACCGCCAGGTGGAGGGGGGCCTTGGCCGCCAATGTGGTCTTCAGGGGGTCGATGACTATCACCGGCCGGCCCTTGCGGATGGCCTTGATCACATCCAGGGCCAGCACCGGGTCGGATTCAGTGAGGTCGGCTCCCACGAGGAGCAAGGCCTCTGCGGTCGCCACGTCGCTCCGCCGCACCCCATCGCTGACGATGCCCAGGCCATTCCCCCACAAAGCCTCATACGCCGACCATTCCTCTTCGTCCTCGGCGGTCACATTGTGCGAACCCAATACCGTACGCAGAAGTTTCTGGACCAGATAGCCGGCCTCGTTGGTCGTGTGGGTGCCGCACAAAGCCGCCACTGCCGAACCGCCCTCCTTGCTGGTGAGGGTCTTCAGACGCTCGCCGACGGTGGCCAGGGCGGTTTCCCAGGTGGTCGGCACCAGCTCCCCTTGGGAGTCGCGCAGGAGGGGACGGGTCAGCCGGTCCTCCGCGTCGACGTAGCCAAGGCCGAAGCGTCCCTTGACACACAGATTGCCTTGATTCAGGCCCTTCTCGAGGTCGGCCGACACCTTGACCACCTTGTCCCGGTACGAGTGCAGCACGAGCCGGCAGCCGTCGGCGCAGTAACCACAAGTGCTGACGATCTTGGTGGTCTGCCAAGCCCGCGCCCCCAGCAGAGACCTCTGGGTGGTTATAGCCCCCACCGGGCAGGTGCTTACACACTGGCCACAGGAAACACACCCCACCTCGGTCAACGGCAACCGATACGGGGTGTCGACCTCACTCTCATAGCCCCGGTTGAGATAGCCCCAACAGCCAATGGACATCACTTCCCGGCAGATGCGCACACAGCGTCCACACAGGATGCAGCGTGCCCCATAGTGCGCAATGTTGGGGTGCTCACCCGGTTCGCCCACCACCGGCGGCCGCCAGCCCCAGGGCACCATGTCCACCAGGTACTCATAGGCGTAGTCCTGCAGACGACAGTCCCCCGCAGCTTCACACACCGGACAATCCAAAGGATGGTTGGTGAGCAGCAGCTCCAGGACGAAGCGGCGCAGTTTGACGATCCTCTCAGTGTGGGTACGCACCACCATGCCTTCCCGCACCTGGGTTCCGCAGGCGGCCATCGGGCCTCTCGCCCCCTCGACCTCGACCAAGCACATGCGGCAAGCCCCGTAAGGCTCCAGACGAGGATCGTGGCAAAGGGTGGGGATGTCCACGCCCACCGAGCGGGCCACCTCCAGGATGGTCTGCCCCGGCTTCGCCTTTACCTCCATCCCGTTGAGAGTGAGTGTTACCGACTGCGGCGTCCCGGCGGCTTCCCCTGCGGCAGACATCATGACCTCCTCACGGCGTCAAACCGACACTTCTCAAAACACGCCCCACACTTGATGCAGAGCTCCTGGTCGATGACATGCGGTTCCTTGCGTTCCCCCCGTATGGCCTGCACCGGACAGACCCGGGCGCAAGCCGTGCAACCTGTACACTTGACAACATCTATCAGGTAAGTCGTCAAGGCTGGACAGACGCCGGCCCGGCACTTCTTCTCGACGACGTGCTCTTCGAACTCCTCCCGGAAATACTTGAGTGCCGTCAAGACCGGATTGGGAGCCGTGGTACCCAGCCCACAGAGGGAGCCCAATTTCACCTGACTGGCGATGTTCTCCAGGAAGTCGAGGTCGGCCAGGGTTCCTCCGCCGGCGCAGATCTTCTCTAGGATCTCCAGCATTCGCTTGGTGCCGATGCGACAGGGGGGACACTTCCCACAACTCTCCTGCTGCGTGAAGCTCAGAAAGTAACGGGCGGTGTCAACGATGCAGTTGTCCTGGTCGATGACGATCATGCCGCCGGAGCCGACGATCGCACCGGTCTGGTTGATGGTCTCGTAGTCGACCGGTAGATCCAGCAAGGACTCCGGCAGGCACCCGCCGGAGGGTCCGCCCATCTGCACCGCTTTGAAGGCCTTGCCCCCCTTTATCCCCCCGCCGATGCCGAAGATCACCTCGCGCAAGGTCATGCCCATGGGCACTTCGGCCAGACCCGTGCGCTTGACCTTGCCGGCCAAAGCAAAGACCTTGGTGCCTTTGGACTTCTCGTAACCTCGGGCCGCGAACGCTTCGGCCCCGTTGAGGATGATCCAGGGGACGACCGCCAAGGTCTCCACGTTGTTGATGTTCGTAGGTCGGCCCCAGAGACCCGACTCGGCCGGGAAAGGCGGGCGTAGTCGCGGCATACCTCGGTTGCCTTCGATCGACTGCATAAGAGCCGTCTCCTCCCCGCAGACGAAGGCGCCCGCCCCCTCCTTGAGCTTGAGATGGAAGGAGAAGTCCGAGCCCATGATGTGGTCGCCGATGAGCCCCCGTTCCTCGGCAGCCTTCATGGCGATCTTCAGGCGGCGGATGGCGAGCGGGTATTCGGCCCGGACGTAGAGGTAACCCGTCGTCGCCCCAATCGCATACGCCCCTATGGCCATGCCCTCAAAGACAGCGTGCGGGTCACCCTCCAAGACCGAGCAGTCCATGAAAGCTCCCGGGTCACCTTCGTCCCCGTTGCAGATGAAATACTTCACTCCGTCGGGAGACTTGGCATCAGCGGCGAAGCGCCATTTGAGCCCAGTGGGGAAGCCTGCGCCTCCCCGTCCCCGCAGACCCGAGCGCGTGATCTCGTCGATCACCTCATCAGGGGTCAGGCTGGAAAGCACCTTGTAGAGGGCCTGATAGCCGTCGGCCTCCAGATAGTCATCGATGTCTTCGGGATCGATCACGCCGACGTGACGGAGCGCCAACTTCTCCTGGCGCTCAAAAAACGAGTCATACTCGGTGGGATGCTCGTCAGTCTTGACGAGCCACTTCTCGATGACTTCTCCACCCAGGATGTGACGGGAGATGATCTCCTCGACCATGGCCGGGGTGACCTGCCCGTAGGTCACCTTCGTGGCCGTGCCGTTGCGGCGTAGATGTACCTCCACCAACGGATCCATGGCACATAGCCCTTGACAACCGGTTCCGGTCACGCAGGCACAGCGTCCCTCCGCCCCTCCTTCGCGCGGTCTTACCACGGCGAAGACGCCCTGCTTGGCCAAGCCTTCTTCGAAAGCGCGGAGGACCTCCCTGCTGCCGGCGGCCACTCCCCCGGTCCCCAGGCATACTCTTATCTCCACCTCGGGTTGAAGTACGCGCTGACGAAGAGGAGCCGGGCGGACAAGGGCCGGCTGGGACCCGCTCACCGCTCGCCCCTCTCCGAGGCGGCGACCAGAGCCGCCCCCGCGTTCTCAGCGGCCTCCTGGACCTCTTTCTGCTCCCGAAAAGCTTTCACCGCGGCGACTGCCTTGTCGGGCGTCAGCTTCCCATAAGCGCGGTCGTCGATCATGACCACGGGAGCCATGCCGCATGCACCCACACAGTGCACCTCCTCGACCGTGAAGAACATGTCGGGCGTGTTCTCGCCCGCCTTGATGCCCAAGTACTTCTCTATCTCCTGGGAGATCAAGGGGGCGCCGGACACGTGGCAAGCGGTGCCGTGACAACAACGGATGGTATGCCGGGCATGAGGTTTCAACCTGAACTGCGCATAGAAGGTAGCCACGCCCAGAGCCTGGCTCAGAGGCTCCCCGGCTGCCTCCGCCACCCTAGCCATGACTTCTTGAGGAAGATAACCGAAAATAGCCTGGGCCCCCTGCAAGAGCGGGATCAAGGCGCCAGGCTCACCTTTGTATTTGTCGAGGAGTTCTTGGAAACGTTCCTCCAGTTCGTGCTCGTCCACATCACCACCCACGCCTCGATTGACCGACCTCCAAGCCTTCGGCAGACCCGCGCGCTATTGTATCCCGCCCGGCCCTGCCTCTGGCAAGACTTCCTGTCCTTGATTGTTGCGCGCGGGCTCCGGCTCGCCCTGCACCTCGTACTGCGCCGCCTCCAGTCGGGCGAATGTTTCGCCCGCCCGATAGGAGCTCCGCACGAAGGGAGCAGCGTATACCGAGAGTCCGAGCCGCCGGCCATGGCGCGCATAATCCGCGAAGACTCGGGGAGATATGTACTCGACCACGGGAAGGTGCTGCACCGAGGGACGCAGATACTGGCCGATCGTCACCACGCTCACGCCGGCACGAACCGCGTCCTTAAGCACAGCGAAGACCTCCTCGGGAGCCTCTCCCAGACCCACCATGAGCCCGGTCTTGACCACCGCGTCCCCCCGGGAGGCTGCCCAAGACAAGACCCGTAGGGACCTCTCGTAGTCAGCTTGGGGCCGGACCGCGGGGTAGAGACGGGGCACGGTCTCCAAGTTGTGATTGAAGACGTCGGGCGATTGCTCCAGCACCCGGTCGACTTGCTCTCGCACGCCCTTGAAGTCGGGGACAAGCACCTCGATCTTGGCCTGAGGAGCTCGCCGGCGGATAGCCTGCATCACCTTCGCATAGTGAGAGGCTCCCCCATCAGGGAGGTCATCCCGAGTCACCGAAGTGAGCACCACGTGGCCCAATCCCAGCCTTGCCACCGCTTGAGCGACCCGGTCGGGTTCCTCGGGGTCGGGGGGAAGAGGCCTTCCCCCCTTCACTCCGCAGAAGCCGCAATCTCGGGTGCAGACCTCCCCTAAGATCAAGAAAGTGGCCGTCCCTCGCTCGAAGCACTCCCCTAGATTGGGACAGAGAGCGCTCTCGCAGACCGTGTGGAGATGGAGTCCGCGCAGCAGCTCTTCCATCGACCGCAGAGCAGCCGCCCGCGGCAGCGGCTTCTTGAGCCACGGGGGTTTCGGTCCTGAGCCCGGGCAGGAAGCGAAGTCCCCTTCCCCCCTTTCGTGCAGACGGTCACTCACTAGGCCTCTCCCCTGGCTTCTCCCTCCGGCTGTGGCCCCCTTGCCCACTCCCCGGCGAGCCCCCTTGCTGCTCACGACGAGCGAGCTCCCAGGCTTCTGCCATCACCTGTCGCAGGGGAACACCGCTCTCCCCCGCCAACCTCGCTGCGTCCTCGTACTCCGGGGCCAGGCTCACCACTTCGTCGCCAAACCGGCCCCACTTGACCCGCACTCGACCCGCGGGCAACTCCACCGTCTGCCACCCTCGTTCCAAGTAGTAGCGGGTCCAAACGCGAGTCCTTATTCCCAACGTGCCTGTCTCGCGGAAGATGATGCCGGCTGCTTCCTCGACTCGCTCCGGTAGCGAAAGAGCGTGCAGCACCACCCCCGGTCGCTCCTTTTTCATATGAGCGGGAACCGTCCAGACTTCGAGGACCCCGCTCTCCCGGAGGCGGTTCGCGGTGTGGCCTATTACCTCGGGGGTGATGTCATCCAGGTTGGTCACCAACTCCACCACTTGTTCCTTCCGCGCTCCGCCCAGGCACCCGTCCCAGGCGGACTCAGCCACCTCCTCTTCACCGATGAGCACCCGTAGCAGGTTGGGACCGCTCTCCAGCCTCAGCTGGCCGGCCCCGTAGCCTACAGCGCTCAGTCGCATGGCCGGTAGCTCCCGTTGGACCGCTCCCAACTCCTTGAGGAGAAGAGCCCCGGTGGGAGTGGTCAACTCCTTGGCCTCCGGCCCTCCCCGCACCCGATAGCCTTGTAGGAGGCGGGCGGTGGCCGGCGCTGGGACAGCTGCTCTTCCATGGGCGAACTCGACTGTCCCTCCCCCCAGCGGGATCTCGCCCACGTAGACTGCCTCTACCTGCAGGGCATCCACCAGAAGCATGGTCCCCAGCACGTCCACCAGGGTGTCCGCAGCCCCCACCTCATGGAGGTGTATCGCCTCCAAGGGCACCCCATGGATCTCAGCCTCTACCTCGACCAGGTGTCGCAACGCCTGCAGTGCCCTCGCCTTGGGTCCTGCGGGCAGGCTGCCAGCCTCAAGACAGGCGGTTAGTTCCTCCAGGGTGCGGAGGGGTTGCGGCTGGTCTTCCTGAACCCGGACTCTTGTGCACGCGAACCCTTGTTCGTGGTCTTGCACCACCTCTAGTCTCACGCCCCGCAAGCCCAGGGCAGCAACCGCTTCCCGCAACCGGGTCACTAACTCCGGGCGATCGCGGGTCGCGTCAAGCAGCGCGCCCAGTACCATGTCCCCGGAGACCCCTGTCCAAGGGTCGAAATAAAGTATGCGGTGGCCCATTGGGTCGTTCGTCCCTCCCACCGGTCTGACGCACCATGTTGCTGTTGCATTCTCGCATGCCACCCCATACACTGCGAGCGTACGGCTTTGCATGCTGACGATCATCAACCCCCGTGCTCTGGTGTACGAAGTGGCACAGAAGCGACTTGCCGACTACATCGGTCTTACGGTCAGGAAACTCCGCTCCGACCGGGAGTTCACCCTGCAAGCTCTGGCTGATGAATCGGGTATATCCAAGAGCTACCTGGCGGACATCGAGAAGGGCCGGAAGAATCCCACGACCGATGTCATCGAGGCCATCGCCTCCGCGCTGGGGGTGCCCGCCAGGGAACTCCTCTATCATGCAGCGTTGGACGAGGAGGACCCCTTCTTGGAGCCCGAGCAACTGAGCCTGGAAGAGATCGCGGCCGAAGACGCCGAGACCCGCGAGCTTGCCCAGCTCGCCCGGCGCATGCGGCCTACCGACCGCCGCCTGTTGCTGGAGCTGGCTCGCAGACTCTCTCGATAGTTCCTCTCTGGTCCACCATCCATCGAGCGGGCCCCGGGCTGGGCGTCTCGCGGCAGAGGACCGCTCACCCCCAACCGAGCTCCTCCAGATCCTCTTCCTCCAATCCGAAATAGTGGCCGATCTCATGGATGACCGTCGCCCGCACTTGTTCGCGGATGCTCTCTTCGTCGGGGCCGGCGTGCAACTCGATGGGCTTTTGATACAGGGTTATGCGATCCGGCAAAGCACTGTAGGAGCTGGTTCTCTCCGTCAACATCACCCCGTGGTAGAGTCCGAGGAGGGCGGTGCGGTCTCGCGGGTCAAGCCCTGCCTCCTCCAGGTCGGCCTTGGTCGGCCACTCTGCCACATCGATCTGGATGTTCTCCAGGCGATCCAAGAACTGCTGGGGTAGACTCTCCAGAGCCTCAGCTACCAACCGGGCGAAAGCATCGATATCCACGCTCCACCTACCACCTGAGCAGGTCCACCTATTGCGCCGACAGGTCCGCCTGTCGTTCCAAAAGTCTCTCCGCTCGCAGCCGTTCGAGCAGAGCCCGTGCCGCCGCCCCGCGGTGGGACACCCGGTCCTTGTCCTGCGGGGACGCCTCCGCCAGCGTGACCCTCCAGCCGCATGGCTGAAAGACCGGGTCGTACCCAAAGCCTCCACTGCCTCGCGGCGCCTCGGTTATGGTGCCCTCCAGCGTTCCCATGACCTCGACTATCTGCCGCGCCCGTTCCGCGATGTCCGACGCACTTGATGCTCTCTGCTGGGCTGACCAGACGAACGACCGTGCCTCGGGTGCCGCGGCCGGCAGCATCAGGCAGAGAGCGCAGACAAACCGCGCGCGCCGATCAGTGATCCCTTCGAGCTCGTCAAGCAAGTGGGCTACGTTCTCGTCATCGGAAGCCCCTTCACCTGCGTAACGAGCCGAGAGTACCCCCGGACGGCCACCCAGGGCCACCACTTCCAGCCCCGAGTCGTCAGCCAACACGGCCACTTCTCCTCCCAGAGCCGCAAACACTGCCTCCGCCTTGAGACGCGCGTTCTCAACGAAGGTCTGCCCCTTCTCTTCGGGAAGACGCAGGCTGGGTGGAACCGTTTCCACCTGGAAGACTCCGGCAAGAAGCCTGCTGAATTCTCGGGCCTTGCCCGTGTTGGTGGTAGCTAGAACGAGTCGCCTGCCGATGTCCAAGTGCTTCCCTCTCCGTCCGTGTCCTTCCCCATTTCTCTTCAGCTTGCCGAAGACAGATAGGCTCGGGTCACCACCTCCATCTGGGCCTCTCGGATCCGCTCGATGCCCACCGCGGCCAGATCGAGCAACTGTTCAAGCAAGACACGATCGAATGGCTGTTGCTCCGCGGTGACCTGCACCTCCACCAGCTTGCCACTACCCGTCATCACCACGTTCATGTCGACGGCGGCGGTAGAGTCCTCTTCGTATTCGAGGTCCACCACCGGCCTGCCCTCGACCACGCCCACGCTGATAGCCGCCACTGAGTCGGTCAGGGGAAGCGTCTTGAAGACCCGGGCGTCGACCGCTCGTTTGAGAGCCAGATGCAAAGCCAAGTAGCCCCCGCTGACGGCCACACACCTGGTCCCTGCGTCGGCCTCGATTACGTCGCAATCAATGTAGAGAGTCCTTTCCCCCAGTGCGGCGAGATCTACCACTGCGCGCAGGCTGCGCCCGATGAACCGCTGGATCTCGACCGTCCTACCTTCCTGTTTCCCCCGCACGGCCTCGCGGGGGGTGCGCTCGCGGGTAGAAGAGGGCAGCAGCGAGTATTCGGCCGTCAACCAGCCCTCCCCGCTCCCTCGCCGCCAGGCCGGCACCCCGTTCACGATCTGACAGGTGCATAGAACGCGGGTGTTGCCAAGCTCCATGAACACGGAGCCGTCTGCTGTCCCCACAAAATCCGGCGTGATCTTGAGCGGTCTGATCTCAGTGGGACCACGACCGCCGATCCGACTCGTTCCGCTCAAATCTGGACCACCTCCCTGATGGGAAGCTGCAAGAAGCGAGCCCCCACCTGCCGGAATTCCTCGGTGTTTCCTGTGGCAAAGAAGCGGTAGTCGCCTTCCCGGGCAGGGTCGTTGGCGATCATCTTCCTGTCCAGTATCTCCCGCACCTCGCGGGCGGTCTCTTCGGCGGAGTTGATGAGAGTCACCCCGGGTCCCAGCAGCCGTCGCAGCATCGGCGTGATCAGGGGATAATGCGTGCAACCCAGTATGACCGTGTCGACCCCTGCCTGCCGCAGGGGAGCGACATATTCACGGGCCGCTTGCTCGACCTCCTCAGAGAACACATCGCCCTCCTGGATCAGAGGGGCCAGCCGAGGGCAAGCCACTGGGAAGACCTCCAGACCCGCATCTAGAGCGGTGAGCGCGTTCTGATAAGCGTTGGACCGCACTGTCGCCTCGGTGGCCAGTATGCCTATCCGACGCACTCTGGTCGCCTGCACCGCCGCCCGCGCTCCCGGCATCACCACCCCCACGATGGGCGTAGCAAAAGCGGCCTGCAGCTGAGGCAAAGCCGCCGCCGCCGCGGAGTTACAGGCCACCACTATGAGCTTCACGCCCATGGCTACCAGCCTTGAGGTGGCAGCGAAGGCCAGGGCCCTCACCTCGGACAGCGGCTTCGGGCCGTAAGGGAAATTGCCGGTGTCCCCCAGGTAGACGAAGTCTTCGCCGGGTAGGTTGACTAAACACTCGTGGAGGACTGTCAGGCCGCCGACACCCGAGTCGAAGACGCCGATGGCTCTTCGGTCCGGGCTTTGCTGGTTGCGGGCATCCATAGCGACGCGATTCTACCAGAACCGGCCGCCCCCTCCGGCCCGCCCTTGGGCCCCCGAAGCCTCGGTCAGTGGTCTAGAGTCACTCGCTGTCTACCCGCCGGCAGAGGTAGCTGGGCACGATGGTATTAAGCTTAGTGACGAGTCCCCGGTGCCGCAGCCGCTCGAGCGCCCGCTCCGCTTCGCCCGGGGCCAGAGACAAGCGAGCCTGGATCTGGCGGACGGTAAGGCCCCCGGCTTCTTGGCAAAGGACCGCGAACACTGCGGCCTCGGGCCCTTCGAGGAAGAGCGCTACCGCTGCCTCTGCTGCTGCGGAGGGCACTCCGGAACCGTTTGCGGCCGAGACCCCGCCATGCTCAGCCCCAGCGGCTAGGGGTCCTCTTTCGGCCGAGGTCAGCGGCCCCTTGGCAGACATCTGCTCCATGTCGCCCCGCCCAGATAGTGGTCCAGATTGACGACGACCCAGTCACGATGAACTGCTGCAATGAGGCTTTACCCCGAACCTCGAGAGCATCAAACGCTCGCGACCTCGTCCTTGCCAAAACGACGGAAGAAGTAAAGTGAGACCACAATCATGAGAGCCGACACCAGCCAAATCACGGCGTACTTGTCCTTTCCCCCCATGAACTTGCCGGCTACGTCGATGGCCCCACCCGCCAAAACCGGTGCGGCCACATTGGCCATACCCCTCATCATGGAGAACATCCCCGTGAACTGGCCGATGTGCTCTTTGGGCATCAGCTTCATCAGTATGGCGTAGGGAAGAGTGAGTACTATCGAACCACCGAGCCCGAACACGGGCAGGAAGGCGAACGCCCAGGTGATGTCGCGCAAGAAGAACCCCAGCACGCAGCCGCAGAAAAAAACCGCCAGTCCTACTCGCATGACCTTGAAGCGCCCATAGCGGTCGGCTAGATAGCCGCTGACGATACCGGCCACCATGTAGGTGACGCCTACCAGCCCCAGGAGCAGAGCCCCCACCTGGTAGGTCGCCCGCAGGGTGTAGTAGAAGTACAGCATGATGAACCCCCGGAGACCGGCCAGGGTGGACTCCCACAGAAAGGTGGCCACCATGAAACGCTGAATCTCCTTGTGCTCCCGAGTGGATGACCATATGGCATACAACTCCCCCCATAAACCCCCGCGGGACGGCCTGTAGACTCGACTCGGTTCGGGCTCATCGATCCGCCTTACCGTTAGATAGGTAAGCACCATGATGAGTAGACCGGTGACGATGAAGGGCGAAGGTTCCCACCGGTAGAACAGAAAACCGGCGACCACCATACCCAGGAACATCCCGCCGCCCCTCATGAAGGATTGATAGCCCTGCACCCTGCCCGCCACATTGGCCGGAGTCACGTCCGCGATCAGGGATTGATAGGGCGAGGTGTAGAAGTGATAGGCCGCGAAGAAAACGAAGGTCGAGATGGCGATGGGGATGTAGCCCGGCTGAAAGGGGGCTAGTAGCAGCGAAGCCGCCATGAAAGGCGCAGCGAAGATCATGAACGGCTCCCGGCGTCCCCAGCGCCGCGTCCAGATGCGGTCGCTAAGAACGCCGACCCAAAGCGGGATGAGTACGGAAAAGATGCCCTCCCCGCCAATGGCGAAACCGATCAGGGTGGCAGACTTAGTGTAGCGATCAAGGATGACCGGAAGGTAGGTGGTCACCAAAGAAAGCGCGGTGGCGAAACCCAAAGTCGGGAGGGTGAGCACTAGCACGGTGCGTGTGCTCATCTTGTGACCGCCCACCACGCGACCTACCCCCTACCCCTGTTTGCCAAAACTCAGCGGATTCTAGCAAAGGAGGGCCCAGCAGCGATACTCGGCCACCGGGAGGAGGGCGCGAAGAAGGGGCGGGGCGGCTTCCGCCTCCCCGCCCCACC
>FWPV01000951.1_pt1 | contig 49144 bp, 51 predicted proteins | sample 2228371 | NCBI WGS metagenome assembly FWPV01 (sample SAMEA103939776, study PRJEB20133) | metagenome | reverse complement strand
GGGCATTGGGTGGAATGGTGGCCTGCACCTTCTTGAAGAGGGACTCCAGATCGTCGTAAAAGGATGTGCCCTGGAAGACCTTCACCAGGTCCCTGTAAAGGTGAAGGGACATGAGCTCCGTGAGGGTGAAAGGGGTAGGAATCCTGAACCTGTACGTGTCCACAAAGGCCCAGCGGTGGGCCCGGTCCACCCGCTCGTTGTAAAGGGGAAAGCCGGCCTCCTGCAAGGCCACAAGGTCCCTGTAGATGGTGCGAGGCCCGATATTCTCCCTCTTGGCCAGCTCGGCCACGGTGAGCCCAGTGCCGCTGGCCTCTATGGACCTTATGATCCTCCACTGACGTGCAAGCTGGTCTCCCCGCATGAGCCCCCCGCGGAAAGAGGAAACCAGGCAACCGATGGACGCCCGGATCTTACCATCGGTGCCCGGTTTTGGTCAATCATTCCGCGTCACTGACCCATCCGACTGCGCCTTCGGCTGAAGCGGCTGTAACCAACCCTTGGGCCAGCCTCCCCCACTTTCGACTCACGACGGAAGGCGAAAAGGTGAATGAGGCGGCCCTCCACGGTCAAGGCCGCACCCGAGGCCACCTCTCCCTCAAGCCCCTGGCTCTCGCCGAGACCCACCGAGGGAAGGGCCTGAGACTTCCCCCTGCCCAGGTCCTCGATGAAGGCCGACACCTCCCTGGGTCGCACATCGGGGAATTCCCCTTCCTGCAGCCAGTCCAGTGCATCCAGGGCGTAGCTGGCCACCAGTTTCTCGAGAAACCGCTGGAAGGTTGCCTGGTACCCGAAACACTCAACCCCCAGGAGCTGGCCGTTGATGGCAAAGGCCGCGCCGAGCTGGCACTCCACCGGCCTGAAGGCCCTGAGGTACTCCCCGAGCCTGTCCCGCTGCCCCTCGAAAAGGTCCGCCATGGCCCCCGTGAGGCTGCTCACCCCCATGCGGGCGCTCTTCTCGGCCAGGGCATCCCAGATCATGCCCTGATCAGAGCGCGCCACTCCAGTGGCCTCCACATTCCCCGCGACTGCCCGGTAGTGATCCCTCCTGAGGCTCGCGTGCATCATCTTCCCTCCTGATTCGAACCGGCGGCTCGTATAAGCCCATCGGCCATGTTCCACACAGCTCACCGGAATGACCATCTCGCATTGCCCCGCCACCATGATGCTCACATTGACGATGCGATTCTGCTTGGCCCCCACCAGCTCCTCCCCGGCGACTATGAGCACGGGCTTGGGGGAGCTGTTGGAGAGCTTGAGCTCCGGGACCTGCCCCCCTTCGCTCACCTCTGTTATGAGCACCAACCCGCTGCCCATGGCCTCCTCCAGGGTGAGGTAGTCAGGCACGCCCTGCTCGGAGGCCATGAGGGGAAAAAGGGTGAGGTTCTTGTGACCCTGCTCACGTCCAAGCTTGAGACCTTCCAGGAAACCCTTCACAATCTCCATTTTTCAACCTCCTGTGAGTTTGCCCCACAGCATACAACGGCAGATTGTCAGATCAGGACAAAATGGGAGGTACCCTGTACCCCTCCCATGAGACCCAGTAGGGGAAATGGCAAAGCTAGAGGAGGAAGATCAACGAACTTCCAAGAAGCCAGATTCGCGAAAGCCGATTTTTACCCATTTCAGCTCAAAGCGGTTTTGGGTAAAAAAGCCTTGGCATCCCAGATCTGAGTGGCAATGGGGAAATCAAGCTGCGTTTGCATACGAATCAGTTTATGAGGTATATCATGACGTTAGCTGCTTAGGTTCACCCGTGGTGAACGATGCGGGATCACTAACCCTTTGAGCAAGGCTGGGGTGATGATGTGGCTCACAACAATGAATATCCCTGAGCTCGATCAGGATCGGGTGGCCTACCCCCTCCATCTGCTCATGGCCATGGATGGCTTGGTGGAAAATGCCATAAGCCATCCCCTTGGCGACACTCGCTTGTGGCTACCACCGCAACCCGGCCGCGCATAAGCCTGATACTTCAAGCCGCCAGGATATTGATATCTGCGAAAATCATTCGGTCTCAACTACTTGCATAGCCTGTAGATACGAAAGCTAACATTGAGCCCAATCATTACAAGATGTTACGGCAGCAAGTGTCAAAGTCGCGTTAAAAGAGGTCAAGTGTAGACTTGACCCCTTTTCGGACTCCAAACTCCCAACTATGCCTTATCCAACACCTCCCCCTTGCTTGCCTCAACTTCCAAAACAAATGGATTCTGAACAACTTAGTCTAAATCAGGATAAAGTCTTTTCATACACTCAGGACAGATACCGTGGGTAAATTCCACATCCGAATGCTCTCGGATATAGGCCTCAATCTGAGTCCAATAACCCTTATCCGTCCTTATCTTCTTGCAGGAGGAACAGATGGGGAGCATCCCCCTCAACATGCGCCGAAATTTGCCTGAGTGGGGAAACAGCGAAGGCAGTGCCCGACTTGAAGATTTCAATCTGAAGTTTGAGGCGCCCTGGAATGACCTGCTCGCAGGTAAACCTGTCACCATAAAGCTCCCGTATATGGAGGATGAGCAAAAAGGCTTTTGGACCATTCAATTCACACCAGAGAGATGAAGATGAAGGGGTCTGTATTAGGTCTCATCGCGGTCAGCTTTCAGCGAAATTACACACTTTCAGGGGATATTCGTGACCCAAGGCAGACCTCTTCGATCACGTGTACGAGGCCGTCGGATTGTCCAAGAGGGAGTCTGCGGAACTCGTCGAGCTGGTTTGACATCTTCAAGAAAACCCTGGAGTCCCCGAAGGGGCCGAGGGCGCACCGAGTCCGCCTGCGGCGGACGCTCCAGCGCGCTTGTTCCGCGCGGCCGCTATCCATCTTTATGCAACGGGCGCGCGTCATGTCGATTGATTGGTTTTACGTCCAAGCCCGCGGATGCGCAAGCACAGCGCCGGCGTTCCGGCGGTGGCCGTCCCGCGGCCGACGCCGGGACATGTTTTCAACGAGCATTGGGCACTGGCGAGTGCGCTCACCAAGGGCCGGGATACGTCCTTGCCTTGGCCCGGTTCAGTCTTACGTCCCCCCTCCCACCTGTGTGTCACGTTCAAGGGCGGGGACCGGGTTCCAGCACATGGTTGTTTTTTCGGTATGCGCCAACGTGTAACATGACTGTAGCTTTTTGTCAATTGAATTGTGCCAAGGGCACAGATCAGCTCCGACAAAGACCAGGAATGCAGGAGGTGGTGTGATCCCGCGGATATTTGGAGGGTCATCTCGGGAGATGTCTTGTACATCTGACGCAAGCTGTGGCCTTTCTTGGGCAGTTGGCTCGCACCTGATCTTCCTCCATACCTCCCCTTCCGGGCGTCAGTTGGATTGTGCGGTTCTAATCACTCCCCGGCCGCCGCAGCCCGCGGCGGGGACTGCAAGCTACCCGCCTCCTCCAGGGTTTTTCTCATTTGTAATTTGTCCCCACAGACGGGACCGTTCCTGATTTGGTGACCAATCTGGAAATTGGCGGAATCGGCAGGCGCAAGAGACGAACGCAACTCATTGAAATGATTGGTGCCTGGGGCGGGAATCGAACCCGCACGGGGCACAGCCCCAAGGGATTTTAAGTCCCTTGCGTCTACCCATTCCGCCACCCAGGCACCCGAAGATTATCCCCGCCGTTGTCGCTATATGTCAATCAGAGGCCCTATGCCTGAAGGCCATCATCTGGGGCTGGAGACCTCTGGGAGGTAGAAAAGCGGATTCCGTGCCTCCTTGTTGACCCTGATCTCAAAATGAAGATGGGGACCCTCGCTCCTTCCGCTATCCCCAACCGTAGCAATGGTATCCCCCTGTCTGACCCTGCTGTTCTCCCGCACCATGAATTCTCCCAGATGCGCGTACACCGATGTGAACGCCTCAGAGTGTTTGATTATGAGGATGTTTCCATAGCCTCTCAAATAACCCTGATGTATCACCTCACCATCCGCAACAGCCACCACCGGACTGCCAAGCTTACCGCCTATGTCTATGCCCGCGTGTTTGATCCCGTTTCGCACACCAAAAGGAGAGACCACAGGACCGTGCAGCGGCCAAATGAACTGCCCACGGAAGGTCTCGAGCCTCGGGACCGGCTCTTGAGGCGTATCGGGCGTTGGTCTGAAAGGTTCTACCTTCTGCGGTCTTGCGGCCCCGGGGATGAATATCTTTTGCCCTACCCTTATCTGCGTGACATCCTGGATGTTGTTGATCTCGGCGACCCTCTGCAGGTCGACCCCGTACGACTTGCAGATGCGCCACAAGGTCTCGCCTTTCCCCACCACATGGTAGATCCCCGATGCCTTCTCTTCGCTCGGGGCCAATGGTTGCGATGAAGGCCTCCTAGGGGGAACAGTCACTTGCCTTCTTGCCTCGCATCCCCAAAGCAGAAAGAGCAGGAGCCCAACGGCCAACCATACGTCAGCCTTCCTCATATCATCCCGTCCCGCCCCACCGCCCCTCTCACCTCCTAGCTACTGCTTCCAACACCAGCTCCACAGCATCCAGAGGATCCTGTGCCACGATCACCGGCAAACCCATTTCCCAGCTCCCCAGGCTGACGACAGGTATCCCCGTCTTGAGGGCAATGGCGATCTCAGACAGGGTCCCATACCCGCCGCCGATGGCGATGAGACCGTCAGACGAACGGACGATTACCACATTCCTGGCATGCCCCATATCGGTCGCCACCCCCACACGAACAAAGGCATTGGCCGCGCTGCGACTTGGTCCCGGAAGGATCCCCACCGCAATCCCACCCTCTGAGGCGACCCCCTTGGCAGCAGCCTCCATGACCCCACCCAGTCCCCCGCAGAGCACCACGATCCCCCGACGCGCGAGCTCCCTCCCCACTGCCTCAGCCCACTCGCACTCCTTGGCGGCCGCATCGGCCGCCCCTATCACACCGATCTGCAGCACAGAATCCCTCCGGCCGCCCTGCCCTCCCACGGCAGGTCTTTCCCAAGCGAGCCTCTAATCCTTCCACCCATACATCCCGACCAGGTCCACGAAGCGGCAACCACCAAGGTCCTCTTGAACGTACTGCCCCCCGCTCTTGGTTATCTTCCACAGCTCTTGACAGTATCGATCACCGACCGGTATCACCAACCGTCCGCCGTCAGCCAGCTGGGCCTTCAAGGGCTGGGGGACATCCGGAGAACCAGCCGTCACTAGGATCGCGTTGTACGGACTATGCTCCTCCCACCCCCGTGTACCATCACCGATCCTTATGGAAACGTTGTAGATATGGAGCCGATCCAGGACCTTTCGGGCCTTGATGGCCAGGCTCCGAATCCTCTCCACGGAGTAAACCCATTCGGCTAGGCTAGCCAGTATTGCCGTCTGATATCCCGAACCTGTCCCTATCTCGAGGACCCGGTCTGTGGGCCTGAGGGCCAAGGCCTCGGTCATCAGGGCCACGATGTACGGCTGAGAGATCGTCTGTTTTTCCCCTATGGGCAAGGGGTAATCATTGTACGCCTGGTCCCACATGGCCTCTTCCACGAACAGATGCCGTGGTATCTTTCGCATGACCTCCAGCACCCGCTCGTCCAGTATGCCACGGGCCGCGATCTGAGTCTCCACCATCTTTCGTCTGGCGATTTCGAAATCCATTAGGCACTTCGCCTGGCCAAGACAGGGTCTAGGCCTCGAAAGGAGCTGATGGCCCAGGAGCCCCGGGCACTGTAGCCCCCTCTCCTCACGCTGGCCTCACGGCCCGCAGGGGGCGAATGTTGCCTTGTCCCCCGGCCACTCGGATCAGCTTGATCCTTTATCAGCCACCGCACATTCCCCTCGGGAAATATGGGGTTGCCAAGAACGATCCCCATCCTCGGACAAGTCATAACAGGGAGCAAGAACATTAGGAGGTGAGTCGTAAAGCGTCTCGAAATACCGAGGCCACCACTTTCCCTCGTGGCAAGATGATTCGCACCCTGAACCCGCTTCGATGGGAATGCCATGATAGCCAACAGCTCAGATTGGCCACCCTCTAAGGCGCTCTATGGCCTCGTAATCAGTCAGGTCCAGCTTCAGGGGGGTGATGGATATCCAACCTCCCAGGACGGCCTCTATATCGGAATCGACCAGTTCTTCAAACCCGGGCTCCTCTCCCCCGATCCAGTAGTACTTCTCCCCCCTGGGGTCGGTCTTCTCTACCACCGCCCCGTTGTAGACACGTTTCCCCTGTCTGGTGATGCGCACCCCTCGGATTTGATCATCCCCAATGTTCGGCACATTGACATTAAGGAGCATTGGGCCCTTGGGTGAGCTCTCGACGATCCTCTCCGCCAATCTCCTGGCAAAACGGGCCGCCACATCGAAACGGAAATCGCCCCTCGACACCAACGATATCGCAAAAGAAGGAATCCCGAGGCGTGCCCCTTCCATGGCGGCCGAGACCGTCCCCGAATAGACGATGTCGTCCCCGAGATTCCCGCCTTTGTTGATACCCGAGATCACCAAGTCCGGGACGAACCCCCCGAACACCTTGTTCACACCCAGGAGGATGCAATCCGTCGGGGTGCCATCCACCGCGTAGAGCCCTGCACCCGCCTGGCGAAGTCTCAACGGGCGATGCATGGTCAGGGAGTGGCTTACGCCACTCTGCTCCCGGTCCGGGGCGACGGCCACGACCTCCCCGATGCACCTGAGGGAATCCACCAAGGCCCGAAGCCCTTCCGAGTGGATCCCGTCGTCATTGGAGACGAGGATGCGGCTCATACTGGCGACTTTCTCCCAAGGGACGCGCACCCCTCGTCCCTTATAGCAAAGGGCAGATCGCAGTTCAACATGAAGAACTGCCCTTGATCCAGCAAGTCCCGAAACCCAGGCGACAGCCACGTCCTGGCCTTTTCCAATTCCCCCTTCGCCTCCTGGGCTCCCTCTGCCGCTTCCATGGCCCTGCCTGTCCGGAAGTCATCCTTCCCAAATCCTAGTCCCAAGGCCATCATCGCCTTCTCCACGGCCTGCCAAGGCCGACCATGGCCTCCCCTCTGGACCGGACCAACCACGCGATCCCCGTGATCTGCCCGTCAGGCAGCCCCACGACCTTCCTGGCCTCCGAGTCCTCCCACCGACTCCACCTCGTCGACGGCGACCCGAACCCAGGGGCCTGTCCCACAACCATCCGAACCCCCGCGATCATTGCGACGGCTCCACAAGGGCCCGGTACGGATCGCAAGGCTTCATTCGACCGCCGTCGAAAGAGAGACACATGAAGTGCAGATGGGTCGGTGACCTCCTGGGCCAGGCGTTCTTGCCGCTCCTCCCCAGGGTAGCTATGACCTCACCGGCCCCCACCACATCACCGATCTTGACGAATACATCATCCAGGTGGGCGTAGTAGTAATATCTCTCGGCGTGGGGGTCGAAGATCCAAACATAATTGCCTCCGCGGATGTCGCTTCCTGGCTCCCACCCCATGTTGACCCCCACCACGACCCCACCCGTGAAAGAGCATATCTCGGCCGGTTGCCCAGTGTCGTCGCAGATGCCGTCTTGGTCTTTGTCCCTGATGAATATGTCGTGTGCTGGGTGCCCCTTGTGCCTGTTCCCATCGTAGAAGTCAAATCCCTTGGGCTTGAATCCACTGCCATTGTTCCCGCCGATGTCCCTGGCGGTGTATCCCTTGACCGGGAATCGAGGTCTCCCCTCCGGGACCCTGGCTCGATAGGTGTCGAGGAGGACACGAGTCAAGAGCCTCATGGCCTCCATCGCCTGGTCCTTCTCAATGGCACCTTCCCTTATCGCCCGCTGCAAGCTATCCCATCGCTCGCACACATCGTTGGCCATCGCAGTCGCCTGGGCCAAGAGGATAGCCGCCAGCGCCGCGCAGATCCCATGCGTTGCCTTTCCAAAGACCGCTGTCCCCTCCCCTTTGGGCCCCTGTATCCCTGCCCAGAAAGGGACCGAACCCCACACCCTGGGCCCCATGAACCGGGCCAACCCCCCAAACAATAGCGACACCTCCTTGCCCATGCCGGCCATGGCATTCAAACCCTGATCTTCCTGATGAGCCACGGCCGCAGCTCGGCGATTCGGTTGAAATAGTACTCCGTAAACCTCCTCGTGGCCCTCTCGTAAAGCCTGGACTGGGCCTGCGGCGACTTCTCCCGGAGATCGAAGGAGTCTATCTGCACGAGGACCTCTCTGTGTTCCTCGCTCAGCTCCAGAGCCCCCTTCTCGGCAAGATCCAAGAGCGAGGCAGCCTCGGGAAGATCTCCTTCCTTTTCCTTGACACAGAAGGCCTTGAGCAGCTTCTCCAAGAGCTGGCGCGCCGCCATCAGGGTCCAGAGGTGATGGCCTCTCTGAAATAGGGTCTCCATGGCCTGGAAATCCGCGTCCGAAGAGAGGAGCCAAAACCTAATCAGTTCGTCCTTTTCCATCAGCCCGTCTCCTCCGTTCTGACACGCAACACCCCGCAAGCCCGTTGAAGCATAGCAACAAAGGCCTGGAGGTGTAAAGCCAACCCTCAATGGCAGGGGAACGCCCCACCCCTTGGGGGCGGGGGAAACCCTATGTCCCTGAGCGGGGGAGGGAAGCTCGATAGGCTGATCGCCAAGGCCTGAGACGCGGCGACATGGGGCTCTGCCCCGTACCCGACTGGGGCGGTACCGGCCAAATCAAGTGGGTACCCCCCCAAGAGCGGGCAGGTTGCACGGCGCGGGAGATATCCTCACCCTTGCCTGCCTCAACGAGTCCGCCAGATGGCTTCGCCCGGTCTACTCCAGGGTCTCGATGCCGCAGAGGCGATAGGCGAGGAGCTTGGCTGCATTCAGATCGGCCAGACGCATGATCATGATCTTCTGAGCCTGGGGGGAGCCCGCGCCGTGAACGGATTCCGTAAGGTACGATACGGCCCCTGTCCCCAGGGTCATCTGCTCGATAAGACGGATGATTCGCATCCGCCTCTCGCTGTCCCACCCCTCCTTTCCAGCAAGGTATTTTCTGACGAAGGGCCCTATCTCAGGGTTGCTCTGGTCTTCCAAAGAGGGCATGGTGGCCATGATGCCGCCAGCGATGTCCTGGGCCAGGCGCGAGATCTCGAACGGAAAGCGAGTCACGTTGAGTTTGCACACGTTCGCCAGCAGTGGGTCCACCGCATAAGCACCGCTCGGCGTCGCATAGCCCTTCACGGCACTGGCAAGGGCCCCTGCGTGCAGGGTCTCGTTGAGGTGGATCATCTCGGCCAGCTTGTCACGGATGTGGGAGGCGTCTTCGATCCCGTGGGCCTCGGCTACGGCTGCCGCCGCGCCGATGAGCACGTCTCCGACCCCGACCTTACACCCCCCATAGCTCGCCCTGTGATGAGAGGCGAACAGCTCCACCAGTCGGCCCGTCATGGGGTACTCTCCCTTCATGAACACCCTCTCATCGGGGACGAAGACATCATCGAAGACCACCATGGCCTCGCACCCTCCGAAATAGAGGTTCCCCACGTCTGCCTTTTCTTTTTCCATCCTCCGCGTGTCCGAGGGCTGCCGACCATAGACGAAGGTGATCCCCTTGGTATCGGCAGGGATGGCGAAAGATATGGCGTAGTCCGCGTCCTCCTCCCTCATGGCCCTCGTGGGCACGACGAGGAGTTCGTGGGAGTTAACGGCGCCGGTGATGTGCATCTTCGCCCCACGCACTACCACGCCCCCCTTTCTCACCTCCGAGACATGCAGATACTGGTCGCGGTCCTTCTGTCTTGATGGGGAAAGGCTCCTGTCGCCCTTGGCGTCGGTCATGCACGCGGCCGTGACAAGGTCTTTCGACTGGACGTGTTTGAGGAAATCGATGAACCTCGCATGATACTCCGTGCCATAGGCCCGGTCCAGATCATAGGTGACGGAGTAGACGGTGTTTATGCAGTCCATCCCCGCACATCTCTGGAAACACGAGGCAGTGCTTCTCCCCAGCTCCCTCAGCATGAGGATCTTCTTGATCAGGTCGTCGATGCTGTGTTGCACGTGCGTGAAACGGTTGATGGTCTCTCCAGTGAGATGAGACCGGGCCGTGAACAACTCGCGGACTGCTTCCCCCTCGGCCTTCCCGTAAGTCTCAGCCATGGCCATGGCCGGGGGCCCACACACTGGGTGATCCGGGACGCTTTGGACTCGTTCGCCCTGCGCGAAGACCGTGTGACCGAACCTCCTCAACCCCTCGATATACTGCTGTCTGGTCATCAACGCCATGGATCTCCCCTCCCCTTTCTACCTTGACTGATCCCACGCACCGGCCCGGCGCGATGTTCATTGGCCCCTTGCCGACGTACGACAAGAACCCGCAGGCCCCAACAAAGGGGGCCCTCACCGCTAACTAATGCATGAGCAGCCCCTTTGTCAAGGGACACCCATGCATCTACGAACACGGTGGGTCCATACCCCCAGAGGCGTTGGCCGCTCCAGATGTCCTCTCTCCTGCTCAGGAACCGCCCGGGCCGCCTCGGAGGTGCACTCGCAGGTCGCAAGGGACGAGCGTGGCGACGGATCGCTCAGGTTTCCCGTTCCTCGCACGTTCTGGTATATAATAGATAGACAAAGGTCCGTCACTGATCTGGACATGGCCCGTCTTGCTCCGGGCACAGGAGGTGGGCCGGGGCCAGTGCACTGACCGGCTGATGTGAGCGAGAGCTGTCAGGTCCTTTTCATGAAGGAAGTCCAGGAACAGATCCAAGGTATGCACTACGAGGGGTACTGCATCCGGCCGCCCAGCGAGGCTCACAGCATCCTCCTTCAGGTCACCCTCGGCTGCTCTCACCACAAGTGTACCTTTTGCGGCTCGTATCAGGATAAACGTTTCAGGATAAAGGACGAAGAGATAATCCTCAGCGACATCCGCTTCGCCTCCATGTATATGAGGCACCAGGAGAAGGTCTTTCTGATGGATGGGGATGCCTTGATAGTCCCGCAGAGGAGGCTGATGCGGATCTTGGAGCAGATCCGGACACATCTTCCGTGGGTGAAACGCGTAGGGGCTTACGCGAACGTCAAGGCCATAAAGATGAAATCCCTTGACGATCTGATGTCCTTGCGGGAGATGGGCCTCGGCATCCTCTATCTGGGGGTGGAGAGCGGCGATGACGAGATCCGCAGAGAGATTCGCAAGGGCTCGAGCGCCAGTGAGGCTATTCGGGAAGGCAAGAAGGTCAAGGAGGCCGGCATCAAGCTCTCCGTGACGGTCCTCCTGGGCATTGCCGGGGCGGAGAGATCCCTGCAACATGCCAGGGCTACGGGGGAATTGCTGACCGCGATGGACCCGGACTACGTTGGGGCCCTCACCGTGATGCTGGTCCCTGGGACCCCGCTCTACCAAGACTATCGCCTGGGGCGTTTCAGACTGCCCGATCAGCGCGGGATCCTCATCGAGCTGCGGGAGATGATGGCCCACACAGAGCTTACGGACGGCCTGTTCTTCTCCAACCACGCTTCCAACTACCTGCCCATCAAGGCGAAACTCCCGACAGGGAAAAAGGAGGCACTGAGGCTGATCGATCTCGCCTTGGATGGAGAGATAGTCCTTCGGCCAGAATGGATGCGCGCCCTCTGAGCGCCGTTTCATGTTCCTATCCGCATCCCTTTCCTGGGCCAACAGGACAGAAGCCGCATGGCCGAGGAAGATCCAGGAGGGGCACCACTAGATGAAGCGTGACCGTCGCAAGGGGGTATCAGCTGACTTCGTAAGGCTACCTCCGGAAGTCCTCTCCGGACTCCTGGACAATCGTTACGAAGGGGTCACGATAGTTGATCGGGAGGGGATCATAATATACATGAGCCGCTCCACCGAGAGGTATTTCGATCTCGCCCCCGGGGCTGGCATTGGAAGACATGTGACTGAGGTCTTTCCAGGATCCAGGCTCCACATGGTGGCAAGGACGGGCAAGGCAGAAATCGGAGCGATCGTCGAGGCGAGGGGGCAGCGGAAGATCGTCTCCAGAATTCCCATTTTCAAAGACGGGGAAATAGTAGGCGCCGTGAGCAAGATCATGTTCAGGGACATCCAGACACTGATGCAGGTGTCTGTGCAGATACAGCTCGTTGACAAACCCCCATTCAATGACCCTCAACGCATGAGACAGGTTGAGGGCGTCCGTTTCACCATAGACGACGTCCTAGGTGCCAGCCCACAAGCCGTCGCCCTGAGGGATTTCATCCGCATGGCATCCAAGACATCCTCTAATGTCCTGATCGTAGGGGAGACGGGCAGTGGGAAAGAAGTGACTGCCCAGGCGATTCACCACCTGAGCACTCGAGGCTCGGGCCCTTTCGTCAGCGTCAACTGCTCCTCCATCCCCCAGAACCTCTTCGAATCCGAGCTCTTCGGGTATGCACCAGGGGCCTTCACGGGGGCTGCGAGAAAAGGAAAGATTGGCATAATCCCTCTCGCCCACAGAGGGACGCTCTTTCTGGACGAGGTGAGTGAGCTGCCCCTTGAAATGCAACCTAAGCTCTTGAGAGTGCTAGAGGAGAAGGCCCTCTATCCTTTAGGCGATACGAGGAAGGTCAGTGTCGATTTCCGGCTGATTGCAGCGAGCAACAAGGATATCGAGAGTTTGGTAAGGCAGGGCTGCTTTCGAGAAGACTTGTTCTACCGTCTCAATGTCCTCACTGTGAGGATCCCACCCCTCCGAGAACGTGCGGAGGATATCCCCTGCCTTGCACAGCATATCTTGGAGAGGCTGAGGAAGCGCATGGAGACAGAAGTCCGGTCGATCTCCGCAGATGCGATGGGTGTGCTCCTGCGCTACCGATGGGGCGGCAACGTGAGGGAGTTGGAGAACGTCCTTGAAAGGGCCATCAACGTCGCTGCCGGGGATACAATAGGAGTGGATGAGCTCCCTAGATCGGTCGTCGCCGCGGCAACCGGCCTCAAGCTAGCGGGCGATGCCAAGACGATGCTCAGGACAGAGCTCGACAGAGCGGAGATGGAATGTATCAGGGTGGCTCTCGAACGCGCAAGGGGCAATAAGGTAGTGGCGGCCAAGATCCTTGGCATTCATAGGACGAACTTGTATCAGAAGATGAGAAAACATCACCTGACATGAGGCCTCGTGGTGCAGTAATTCCTCTACATGTAGCTGAATTACTACACATACCTCGTCCACTTCGTACCGTTGAGACGACAGCCCCTCTACAGTCGAAGGCTATGTATTCGCTTCGCTTCACCTCGGTATCTGTTACGCCCTCCCCTGAGGGAGCGACCGAAAAGCCTCTCGAATGTCAAAGACGCTAATAGTTTGTTCCTTTTGAATCTTCTCTTGGTTTTCCGGATGTCAAGGACACTTGGCACCTTTGTTGCGAAGAGAGTCTGGGACATCATTGGGACAGTTGCCGTGCAAACCGAAATCGCAATTATCGGAGTCGGGCAGACACCGTACTCCTCGTGGAACAGCCTCCAGAGCGCAAACGAGATGGTCCTGGATGCTGTGGAGTTAGCCCTCGCTGACGCCTCGATGGGGCTGGGAGAAATCGATGCTGCGGTGACTTCATGCATCGATCTCTGGGACGGTCGAACGGCTTCGAACTTCTACCTGACCGAGGTGGTTGGTGCCGTAATGAAGCCTGAAACACGGGTCGCCGGAGATGGCTCTTTCGCGGTCCTCCATGCCGCCCTTACCTTGCTTAGCGGCGCGTACAGACGTGTCTTGGTGGTCTCTTCATGCAGGGGAAGCGAGGCTGACCATGAGACTATATCCAACTGGGTCTTCGACCCGATTTACCAGCAACCTCTTGGGCTTGACTACCTCTCTGCAGCGGCCCTGCAGGCGAACTACTACATGGATCAATTCGGTTTGAGTGCCAACTCGTGTGGCCAGGTAGTCGTGAAGAACCGTAGAAATGGCGCATTGAATCCCAGGGCGATGCTGCGCAGGCCGGTAAGCCTCGAGGAGGTAGTTCATTCGGAAGTCAGGTCCTATCCCATCAGGGCCATGGATGTCGCTCCGACCGGAGATGGGGCCTGCGCGCTCGTGATGGCTCGAGCAGAGGTCGTAGACGAGGCCGTGCATCGCCCGGTCTGGATCCAGGGGATGGCCAGTGCACTGGGGGCACATTATCTCGGTGACCGAGTCCTGAGTGAGGATGTGGCCCTCAGGATGGCAGCGACAAGGGCATACCGCATGGCCGGGGTACGAGATCCTCTGGACGAAATAGGTGTCGTGGAGCTCTCCGAATATTATTCGTATCAGGAGCTGATGTGGTCAGAGTCCTTAGGCCTTTGCCCCCCAGGAAAGGGCGCAGATCTACTCCTCTCCGGGGAGACGGAGATACAAGGAAAGATCCCTGTAAATCCGTCAGGGGGACTATTGTCGGGGTGTCCATACGTGGTCGCCGGCATGGCGAGGGTGGCCGAGTGCGCCCTGCAACTCAGAGGTGAAGCAGGCGGCTGTCAGGTGCCCCACGTCTCGAGGGCACTAGCCCACGGCACCTCCGGGCCATGCGGACAGGCTCACTGTGTCATTATCTTGGGCAATCGTTAACGAGAAGGGGTGGAATGGGGAGACGTGTCGCCATTGTTGCCACGGGTCAGACAGTACACCGTAGCAAGAGGGACGACGTGTCCATGATGGAGCTGGTTCGAGAGGCTGCTGTGGACGCGCTCGCCGATGCGGAAATGAAGGCATCGGACATAGAAGCTGTCATCCTGGCCAATATGGAGCTCTTCGAAGGAAGGGCTTTACCGGAGATGTGGTGTGCCATGGGAGCCGGGGGGCTTTACAAGCACAGCATCAAGATAGCCACAGGAGGAACCTCCGGTACATCGGGGGTGATCGCTGGATTCCATCACGTTGCGTCTGGTCTGTTCGATACGGCCATGGTGATCGGGTTCGAGAAACAGTCCGACGGCCATACTAGTGCTGGGATGGCCCTCACGGATCCCATGTGGGACAGACACGTGGCCGCGGCCGCCATCGGTAACTTCGCAGTATCCATTTCTCAATATCTCGCGGCCAGGGATGTCAGCGAACGGCACTCAGCCATGGTCGCAGTCAAGGCTAGGCGAAATGCATGCAACAACCCATACGCGCACCTTCAGATGCCCGACCTCACCGTCGAAGAGGTCCTGGCCTCCCCGTATCTCGCCTATCCCATCCACAGGCTGGAGATGTGCCCTACTACGGATGGGGCCTGCGCCATAATACTTGCCTCAGAGGAGATGGCAGAAAAACTCTGCCCGAGGCCTGCCTGGATCAGGGCCGCAGTTACGCGCCACGACCTGCCGTATCTGGGAGATCTCAAGGAACGGATGGTGAACATGAGGACGTTGCGGGACGCGGCAAGAAAGGCCTACGAGGCAGTTGGCATCAGAGAGCCTATAAAAGAGCTGGATGTAGCAGAGATCTACGAGCCGGTGACTTACGCCGAGTTGGCCTGGTACGAATGCCTCGGATTCTGCAAGGACGGTGAGGCACCCCGGCTGATAGAGGACGGGGTCACGGAAATGGATGGCGAGCTTCCTGTGAACCCGTCGGGAGGTGTCCTGTCAACTAACCCCATCGGGGCCTCGGGGACCATTCGTGCTGCCGAGGCAGCCTTGCAGATCCATGGGAAGGGGGGGAAGAGGCAAGTCCCGGATGTGAACCTGGCCCTCGTTACGGGCTATGGAGTCTATTCTTGGTCAGACGTGATCATTCTATCGCGTTCCAAGGGATGATGTGGTCGTGAGGGGTTTCACCATGCGTCGAGACGATGAGCTAATCAGGGTGCCCATACTGATGGACCTGCCCTTTAGGTACGCAGCCGGGCGGTATTTCAGCCGTTTCTTCAGGGAGATCAAAGACAACGGGAGGATCATGGGCATCAAGTGCCCCGAATGCGGCAAGGTCTATTTGCCACCTCGTCCCTTCTGTGGGGAATGCCACAGACGCATGGAGGAGTGGACGGAAGTCGGTCCGGAGGGGACCCTGAGAGGCTTCACTGTCGTCTACTTCTCATTCCATGACGCAAGCCTGGGAGGCGTGCGCGCGACGCCCTTCGGGACCGGGCTGATTCAACTAGATGGCGCCGATACAACCTTGAATCATTATCTTGATGAGTCGGAAGTCGCTAACCTGAGAATCGGGATGAGGGTTCGGCCCGTCTTCAAAGACAACAGGGAGGGAAATATAAGTGACATTCTCTGCTTTCAGGTGGTGGGCTGATTTCTCATCAAGCCCCGATTTCCTCTAGGATCGAGGGTGAGCTCGCAATGGTGTCAGGCTTGAAACGGGGTGAGGATGGGCTGGTCGTCCTGGGAAGGATCACGGTGCCCTTCAACTACTCTGCTGGAAGGACGGCCAGCCGTTTCTTGGAGGAGCTGAAGGAGCACCAAAGGATCCTCGGGAAGAGATGTCCCAGCTGTCTCAAGGTCTGGGCCCCCCCCCAGGCCTTCTGCGTGGAGTGTCTTGTGGAGGCAAGTGACTGGGTGGAGCTCCCCCCAGAGGGTCTGCTCCTAGCTCACACTTGGGTCACTTTTTCCAAAGGGCATCACCCCCCGCTGAATCCGCTGATCTATGGGCTGATTCGGCTCCAAGGAGCTAGCAACAACTTCGTCCACCTGATACGGGTCGAGGATCCCCGCGAACTGAAAAACGGCACGAGGGTGACAGCGGTGTTCTCTGACCAAAGGCGAGGCCACATTCTTGATATAGCGTATTTTCGCCCGGTATGAAACGGCGTTTCGGAGGGAAGATGTCCATCGAGTTCGTCAGGAGAGATCGTATCGCACTCATCACCATAAATCGACCGGAAACCAGAAACGCCTTGGACAGAGAGGCGTTGCAACGCATGAATCAAGTATGGTTGGAGTTTCGTGACGACCCGGAGTTATGGGTCGCGATCCTGACAGGGGCAGGAGAGAAGGCCTTCTGTTCTGGGGCCGACCTTAAATCCCTCAGTCAACACTATGCCAGCATGACTCCTTTGGAAAGACGGGAGAGATCCGAACGCGAGCCAGGGGTAGGAGGGATAACTCGAAACCTGAGCATCTGGAAGCCGATCATCGCCGCCATCAACGGGCACTGCCTCGCTGGCGGCCTGGAGATCGCCTTGGCCTGCGATATTCGGATCGCCGCAGATACAGCGACCTTTGGGCTCACCGAGGTCAGCTGGGGCATCATCCCTGGAGCCGGTGGGACTCAACGGCTCCCGAGGATCGTCCCTTTGGGCAAGGCCCTGGAAATGATACTCACGGCCGAGCGAATCGATGCCCACGAGGCCTTCCGAATTGGGCTCGTGAATCGGGTAGTGCCATTCGCGGAGGTCATGCCCGAGGCCCTCAAGGTGGCCGAGAGGATATGCCAAAACGGCCCCCTCGCAGTCAGGGCTGCTAAGGAGGCTGTTTACCGAGGACTTGATCTTCCTCTAGGTGAAGGGTTGCGGATGGAACAGTTCCTGGCGGAGCCCATAAGACAAACGGAAGATGCAAGGGAAGGCCCGAAGGCCTTCATCGAGAAGCGAAGACCAGTATTCAGATGCAGGTGAAAAGCAACCGGGAGGGTTTCCATGAGCGAAAAGGTCCTAGCCATCGATGCCTGGGCCACCTTGATCACGCCTGAAAGGTCTGCATTGTGGCCCGATTCCTTCTGGCACATCTTCAGACGATACAAGGTCTACGAGGTCTTCAGAGAGGGCAAGACCCTAGAGCGGATGCTTCAGGAGATGGACGAGGCGGGGGTCGAGAAGGTGATCCTATCGGCGTTCGTGTTCGAGGGAAGAGAGCTTTGTAGCAACACGGAGGCCGGAAAGCTGGCACTGCGATACCCGGAGAGGTTCGCAATGGCGTGTACCGTGGACCCAAGGGATGGAATGAAGGCCTATTACGAGGTGGAAAGGTGCGTCAAAGAGTATAACTGCCGAGCACTGAGGTTGGAACCATATGCGTACGGGAATGGAAAGGTAGGGCTTCCCCCTAACGACAAACTCTACTTCCCGCTTTATGCCAAGTGCTGTGAGCTGGACATATCTGTGGTGCTACAAGTTGGCCACACAGGGCCGCTCCTACCGTCGGAATGTGGCCGTCCCATCTATCTGGATGAGGTGGCCCTTACCTTCCCTGAGCTCAGGATCGCTGGAGCGCACCTTGGCCAACCGTGGCATGAGGAGATGATGATCCTGGCCTGGAAGTTTCCAAATGTCTACGTGGAGACCTCGGCCCGCGCGCCCAAGTTCTGGCCCAGCTCTTTCAAGGAATACGTGAACTCCTGGGGGCAGGACAAGGTCCTATGGGGTACTGACTATCCTTTGCTCCCTTTCAAGCGATGTTTGGACGAGGTAGAGGAACTGGGACTTCATCCTGCTGCGAAAAGGAAACTCCTAAGAGAGAATGCGATCCGTTTCTTCAAACTGGACGGGTAAAGGGGAGAGCAGATGAACTACCTGAATCCCTTCTTGGAGGAACACAACATATTCCGAAAGAGTGGTCAAGCCTCACGCCGAGGATTGGGAACTCGCCGGGGAGATACCTAGGGAGGTCTTTGCCAAACTGGGAGAACTGGGGTTTCTGGGTATCCGTTTCCATGAGAGGTATGGCGGGAGCGGTCTCGATTTCTGGTACACGCTCGTCCTTTGCGAGGAACTGGCGAGGTCGCGGTACGTTGGGGTCGGGGTCTCCATCCTCATGCAAACAGAGATGTCGACAGCGGCGATCCACGAGCATGGCAGCGAGGATCTCAAACAGCGCTACCTCGTACCCGCAATCAGGGGGGAGTTGCTGGGTTGCCTGGGAGTGACCGAGCCGTGGACAGGCTCCGACGTTGGTTCTATAAGGACTTCGGCCAAACGCAGTGGGGGTTCCTATGTGGTGAACGGTGCCAAGACATTTATCACCAATGGGACCATCGCAGATTATGTGCTCCTGGCTGCACGCACGGGGGGTGAAGGAACAGGTGGGGTGAGCCTGATAGTGTTACCCACGGCCACGCCCGGATTCACAGTGGGGAAGAGGCTGAGAAAAATGGGCGTCCACTGTTCCGCCACCGCTGAAATCTCCTTCGAGGAGTGTGTGGTGCCTGTTGAGAATCTTGTGGGTGAAGAAAACCTTGGCTTTAAGTACATAATGCAACATTTTCAGGGAGAGCGTCTGGTGCTCTGTGGCTTTGCTCTGGGTGCTATGGATGCCCTGATGGAGGAAGGAATTGCCTATGCCAAGAGCCGCGAGGTATTCGGCCGTCCCGTGATCAATTACCAGACTTGGAGGCACAGGTTGGCGGACCTGTCCACCCAGATATCGGCCGCGCGCCAGCTTACTTACTTGGCTGTTGATGCTTTGAACAGAGGGGGAAGGGCCGAGAAGGAGGTCTCTATGGCAAAACTCTTCACCACGACATTGGTGAAGAGGGTGGCGGATGAAGTAATGCAACTCCATGGCGGGTACGGTTACATGGAGGAGTACCCGGTATGCCGGATTTACCGGGACGTGGCGGCATTCACCATTGGTGCAGGGACCAACGAGATCATGCGAGAGATCATCGCCAGAAGGAGCGGTTTCTGACCGCCGGGGAGGGAAAAGCGTGAAGTTCCACACAATCAAGTACACACAGAAAGACGGCATCGCCTTCATAACACTAAACAGACCTGATGTCCTCAACGCCTTGGACGGCAGGATGTTGGAAGAGATCAAGGATGCAATGGGGAGATTCGCCCGCGATGAGACGGCGGTCGTGGGCACCTTCAATTCTGCTTGTCAGAATGCGTTCAGCTCTGGAATCGACGTCTCCTTCGTCAAGGACATGGATCCCTGGGGGGCACGACGTGTAGGCCAACTCCTCCATGAGACCTTCGGGGCCATAAGGTTCACTGAAAAGCCTATCATAGCGTCGATCCATGGTCTGTGTCTAGGGGCCGGCCTCGAGCTAGCCCTCTCTTGCGATATCCTCATCGCCTCGGATGACGCGAAGTTCGGCTTGCCAAATATCAATGTAGGCATCCCAGCGATTGTAGAGGCCGCGATCTTACCTCAGGCCATAGGCATTTTCGGTGCAAAGGAGCTGTGCTTCACCGGGGAGTTCTGGGACGTCAAGAAGGCGGACAAGCACAACCTTATCAACCGTATAGTCCCCAGGGACCAGTTGGAGAGCGAGACCCTCATTTGGGCCAAGAAGCTGGCCAGTAAGAGCCCCAAGGCCTTGGCGGCACAGAAAGATATTATCAACAAGTGGATGACAGCGGACTTGGAGACGGCTATCGATTTTTCGATAAACACCGTGGGGCTCAACTGGACCACGAGGGATCAGAAAGAAGGTATGGGTGCCTTCCTCGCCAAGAGGCCCGCCCGGTTCACGGGAGAGTGACGTGGAGAAATTGATCATAACAGCGGCCCTCACGGGGGCCCAGCAGGGCAAAGAAGCCAATCCCAACCTGCCGGAGCAGCCTGAGGAAATAGTCGAGCAGGCATTGGAATGCTGGAATGCGGGTGCGGCCATAGTCCATATCCATGCCAGGGACAAACAGGGCAGGCCCACGGCCAACCCACAGATCTTCCGGGAGATAGTAGATGGCATACGGGCCAGGAGCGACGTGGTGATCTGCCTCTCTACCGGAGGAGCGGCCAAGATCTCACTGGATGAAAGGATCGGGATGGTCCCGGCCTTGAGACCGGAGTTGGCCTCTTTCAACATCGGTTCCACCATGACGGGCCGTTATGACTTCAAGAGCATGAGATGGCTCTCCGACTTCACCCTGGCGCAGTCTTACTCCGAGCTGGAGTACATCGCCAGGACTATGTTGGAAGCAGGGACCAAACCGGAGATCGAGATATACGATCCAGGTATGATCAACAATGCCTTGTTGCTCCAAGATATTGGGGTCGTGAGGAGTCCCATGCACTTCAGCTTTGTCATGGGCATACCAGGACAGGTCAACGCGGCGACCCCGAAGCACCTGCTGTTCCTCAGCGAACTGATCCCCCGCGGATCGACTTGGCAGGCAATAGGGATTGGGGTTCATCAATTCCCTATGATCACCATGGCGATGCTAATGGGCGGCCACGTCAGGGTGGGTATGGAGGACAATCTCTACATCTCAAAGGGCGTCCTGGCTGAAAGGAACGCACAGTTCGTGGAGAAGGCCGTCAGGATCGCTCGGGAGCTGGGAAGATCCATCGCCACGCCCCAAGAGGCCAGGGCCATTTTGGGCCTGACGCGATGACAACAGAGGGGAAGGGAAAATGGAATTTCAAACAGTGAAACTCGCGGTGGAAGGAACTGCTGCCACTATTAGACTCAATCGTCCGGAAGTGCTCAATGCCATGAGCATTCAGCTCGGGGAAGATCTCAGAAAGGCCCTTACCGTTGTCAGCCAGGACGAAGCCGTGAAGGTCTTGATTTTGACCGGGGAAGGACGGGCTTTCTGTGCGGGCGGGGAGATGGACGAGATATTGAGGGTCAACCGGGATCCCTTTCTGGCAGAGAAGTCCGTCAGGGTCTTTCTGGACTGCGTCGAGCGGATAAGAAACATGGACATCCCTGTCATAGCCAGGATCAACGGGGACGCAATCGGAGGCGGGGCACTCGTTGCCCTGGCTTGCGACTTCAAGATAGCCGTTGATACGGCCAGGTTCGGGATCCTCTTCGTGAGGATCGGGCTCGCCGGGGCTGATGCTGGGGCATCGTATCTCCTGCCCAGGATGGTTGGGTTGACCAGGGCGACCGAGATGCTCATGCTCGGAGAGATGATCGACGCCCAGGAGGCGCATCGCATCGGGATGCTCACAAGGGTCGTCTCCCCGCAAACGCTTGACGAAGAGGTCCGGAGGATAGCAGAAAGGATCATCAACGGACCGAGCCTGGCGATAAGGATGACCAAGAAGGCGTTGTCCAAGACCCTCGACAAGGACCTCTCCAGCGAGTTCGATTTCGAATGCTATGCCCAGACCCTCTGCATACAGTCAGCGGACGCCCGCGAGGGGGTGCTGGCGATGATGGAAAAGAGAAGGCCTGTGTTCAAGGGGAATTAGAGGTCATAGGCCATGATAGACCTTTCCTTCACAGAAGAGCAGGCAGCCTTTCGAGATGCCCTCAAGAGATTCGCCCAAAAGGAGATCGTACCTATTGCCGACGAGTTCGAGGAAAAGGAAGAGTACCCTCGGCATATCTTCAAGAAGATGGGCGATCTGGGCTATTTGGGAGCTCGCTTTCCCGTTGAGTTCGGGGGCGGAGGCGGAGACACCTTCTCGTCAGTGATCATGTCGGAGGAGCTCGCCTACGCGTCGCCCGGTATCTATCTAGGCATATATGTGCACCTCTACCTTGCCTGCTCGGCCATCTTGTTTTTCGGCACCGATGAACAGAAGACCAGCTATCTGGTGCCGAGTCTGAGAGGTGACCGGATCTCGGCCTGGGCATTCGCGGAGCCTTGGGCCGGGTCGGATCCTGGTTCCATGAAGACAAAGGCCAGACGTAGCGGCGATGGTTTCATAATCAGCGGGACCAAGATGTTTATCACGAATGGGACCTTCGCCGACTTTGTGGTAGTGACTGCGATCACAGAGCCTTCCCTTGGGATGAAAGGTATCAGTCTCTTCGTGGTAGAACGCGAGACAGCTGGATTCGCTGTTTCGAGGAAGCTCAAGAAAATGGGAATGAAATCCTCCGAGGCCGCAGAGCTGATCTTCGATGATTGCTTCGTGCCTTCGTCCAACATGCTTGGGCAGGAGAACACCGGCTTCGCGGCAGCGATGGGCACCCTGACCGAGGGACGCATTGTGGCAGCGGCATTCGCCGTTGGCATGGCCAGGGCAGCCTACGACGCGGCCGTTTCCTATGCCAAGACCCGCCACCAGTTCGGCCAGCCCATAGGCAAATTCCAGGGCATCCAATGGATCCTAGCTGACATGGCGACGGAGATCGAGGCGGCCAAGCTCCTGACCTATCAGGCTGCCTGGCTGGCTTCGCGCAATGCCCCTCACATAAGAGAAGCCTCAATGGCAAAGCTCTTTGCAACCGAGATGGCATCGAGGGTGTGTGCCCAGGCAGTTCAGATCCATGGCGGCTATGGGTTCATGGAGGAGTACCGCGTTTCGAAGCTCTACAGGGATTGCAAGCTACTGGAGATAGGCGAGGGGACCTCACAGATCCACAGAAACACGATTGCCAGAACCTTGGGACTGTGAGGACCACTTCAGATGCCTTGTCCTGCGAAGTAAACAAAGGAGGCCTGCCTCGGCCGAAGGATCACGGTATTCCCACAAAGGAGGTATGTAGGATGCCACCTCAAGAGATGAAAGCCGCCCGCCTCCACAAGGCCAGGTCTCCCCTGAAGGTAGAGGAAATTGAGGTACCAAGGCCAGGAGCAGGGGAAGCGCTCATCCAGATCAAGGCATGCGGGATCTGCGCTACGGATGTACACATCGCCTTGGACGGGACGGTGCCCACCGCTTACACACCCATAACCCTGGGACACGAGCCTTCTGGGGTCGTGCAGGGGGTGGGCGAAGGGGTCCTGGACTGGAAACCGGGGGATAGGGTGGCTATCTATCCACAGGTTACCTGCGGAGAGTGCTTGCAATGTAGGGAGGGGCGGGATGGGATCTGCAGCAAGGCGACGGTCCTGGGAATGCATAGGGATGGGGCCTTCGCGCAGTATCTACTGATCCCTGTGCGGAACTTGGTACGGATCCCCGAAGGCATATCATTTCATGAGGCGGCCGTGATGGTCGACGCTGTGGCCACCCCCTTTCATGCCGTGACCAAGAGAGGTCGAGTGTGCCCTGGAGAGACGGTGGCCGTGTTCGGCTGCGGGGGCCTCGGGATGAACGCCATACAGATCTGCAAGTTGGCCGGGGCTGGGAGGATTATCGCGGTAGACATCTCCGATTTCGCTCTGGAGAGGGCCCTGAAGGTCGGGGCCGACATCGGGGTCAGTGCCCGATCCGAGAAGGCTTACAGGGAGGTCATCTCTGCAAACGGGGGCCAAGGCGTGGATGTCGCCTTCGAATTCGTCGGTATCAACGCCGTTATCGACCAAGCCGTTAGGTCTCTGCGCAGGGGGGGAAGGGCCGTCATCGTTGGCATTGGGCCTGAACGGATCAACATAGTCCCGCCTTTTTCTTTTGTATACAACGATCTCTCGCTGATAGGGTCATTCGGAAGCGACCTGGCCGATCTTGAGAGGCTGATGCTGCTCGCCGCGGCGGGTAAGGTGGATCTCCACGAATCCATCAGTTCGGTGATCCCTCTCGACGAGGTGAACAAGGGAATCTCAGACCTGGAAAAGAAGATTGGCAACCCGGTCCGCATCGTAGTCACCATGGACTGATGCTATTCCGGGGAGTTGCAGATGGGAGGAGCGGACGATGATGGCACTAGGCATCCTTAAGCGAAACACGGTTCGGTCGGTGGCCATCTTTCTTGTGTTTGGTATGACCCCTGCCCTGGGCGAGGAGACAGGGGTAACCGACACGGAGGTCCTGATCGGCTCCCACCTGGATCTCAGCGGACCCATTGCCGGCTGGGGGATCCAACTGAAGGCTGGCATGGACATGAAGGCCCGGGAGATCCAAGAGGCCGGAGGCATACATGGGAGGAAGGTACGTCTGGCAATCGAGGACAGCGGCTACGATCCCAAGAAGGCAGTCATGGCCACTGCGAAGCTTATCAACCTCGACAGGGTCTTCTGTTTTGCGGGGAACCTCGGGAGCGCCACTGCCGGGGCCACACTGGCCATGATCATAGAGAGAAAGATCCCTCACCTCTTTCCGGTCACGCCTGCCACCATCTTCTTTGAGCCATTCGATCGTTACAAATTCGCCTTGTTCGTCCCTTACTATTCACAGGCACGCGCCCTAGTGAAGTACTTCGTGGAGGCGAAAAAGCTAGATAGGATCGGGCTCCTGTATCAGGACGACGAGATGGGGATGGCCATCTACGATGGAGTCAGAGACCAGCTCGCTGCTTACAAGTTAGAAACGGTGGCCGCCGAGTCGTATAAGAGGGGGGCAACTGACTTCAGCAGTCAGATCGCCAAGTTGAGAAAAACCGACGCCCAGCTTCTGGTCCTAGCTACGGTCATAAGAGAGACCGTTGGGGCACTGAAGGAGGTCAAGAAGATCGGTTGGAAGGTCGATGTATGTGCGCTGATACCGGCATTCACGAAGGACGTCCTCATGTTGGCGATGCAGTCAGGGATCTCGGCGGAGGGCACGTACTGCACGGGCCAGACCCCTCTTGTTGAACCGGACAGTGCCCTGCCCTTCGTACGGGAATGGTATGGAAGACACAGGGAATGGTATGGGAAGGAGCCTGAGCAGCAGGTCTGGGCCGGTTACAGTGTCCTCCACTTCTTCGCGGTTGCCGCTGAAAGGGCGGGACGTGAGCTGACACGTGAGACCCTGGTGGATGCCCTGGAAACTTTCAGGGATGTCCCAGACCCATTCGGAGGCCCGCCCCTGACCTTCACCAAGACGAACCACCTGGGGGCTGACCGCGTGTTCATGGGTCAGGTGCAAGGGGGGAAGTTCGTCAAGATATCCGATTTCATCGATTATCGCCAATGACCCCTTGTCTCGGGGGCTCTTGAGGTAAGAGCCCTCTCATATTCAAGACCGGGTTCAAGAAGAAAGGAGGAGACCATGATACCCAGATCGAACCGTTGGAAAGCCTTGTGCATCGCCCTGAACCTCGTGCTGACCTTCGGGATGGTCCAGGCGTCACGGGGAGAGGTGGGGGTGACGGACACCTCCATCAAGGTGGGTGCGACCTTGGACATGACGGGCCCAGTGGCCTTTGTGGGCAAGGTGCTGTCAGATGGAATGAACGTCTTTTTCTCCGCCATCAACGACGAAGGGGGGATCCACGGTCGAAAGATCACCCAGCTCGTGGAGGACAATGGTTACGACCCATCGAGGGCGGTGGCCTCGGCAGTCAAGCTAAGCGAGCGCGATCAAGTGTTTGCCATCGTGGGCAGCAATGGCACGGCCCCAACGCTCGCCATTATACCGGTCTTGGAAAAGGCCGGACTCCCTCTCGTCGGGATTGGTGCGTTCTCCCCCAAGCTTGCCGACCCGCCCAACAAGTTCGTCTTCCATGTCCTGACGAATTACGATGACATGATGCGCATCGGTCTCGACTATATCGTCAACGACATGGGAATCAAGAGGCCCAAGCTTGGGATGATCTATCAAGACGATGAGTTCGGCATGGATTGTCTCCAAGGCCTGGAGCGCCAGGCGAAGATGTACGGGATCCCGATCGTGGCCACGGTTAGCTACAAGAGGGGCGCCATAGATTTCAACCCGCAGGTGGTCAGGATGATGCAGGCGGGAGTGGAGCAGTGCTTCCTGGCAACGGTCTACAGGGAGACCGCCGGGGTGCTCAAGGAGGCGGACAAACTGGGCTGGAAGTCTACGTTTGTGGTCTCATCCGCTGCTACGGACAAGATCACCCTGAACCTCGCAGGACCGGCTGCAGAGGGGCTCCTGGGGGTGTTCTGCGGCGAACTGCCGGAGTCCCAGCGGACTGGGTGGGCGCAGTACGTGGAGAGGACCAAGAAATACTCCAAAGTGGAGCCGGGATTCTATCACAGCGTTGGCTACTTATTCGCGAAGGTGTTCTGCGAAGGCGTGAAGCGTGCCGGACGAGACCTGACCCGAGAGTCTTTCATCAAGGCACTGGAGGGAATAAAGGGCTTTGACACAGGTGTCGGTCCTCCCATCACCTTTGGTCCAAACCTCAGGGCCGGTGCTCATTCCGCTTATGTTGTGAAGGCAGATGCAAAGAAAGGTCAGTTCGAAAGGCTGACGGATTGGCGAGAGCCCAGGAACGCGCCATAACTCCTGGAGGACGATATGGGTGCTGCCCTGGACACGGTCCCCAAGCTGTTTTGGGACCGGGTGGAAAGATACAAGCAGCGTGTGGCCTTGCGGAGAAAGGAACTGGGGATCTGGAACCGCATCACCTGGCAAGAATACGGCGAGAAGGTCCGGTACGTGTGTATGGGCCTGGTCGCCTTGGGCCTGGAACCCGGGGACCGTGTGGCCATCATAGGAGACAGCCGACCGGAGTGGCTTTACGCAGACCTTGGGAATTTAGCTGCGGGGGGTATCTCTGTAGGGGTGTATACCACCAACTCCTCCGACGAGGTCCTCTACGTCCTGTCCCATTCCGAGAGTCGCTTCTTCTTCGTGGAAGACGAGGAACAACTCGACAAGGCCTTGGCGGTGAGGGATCGCCTTCCGAGACTCCAAAAGATCATCGTGATGGACATGGAGGGACTGAAACACTTCTCCGACCCCATGGTGATGAGTTTAGAGGAATTGCTCCTGATAGGAAAGGCCTTTGACCATGAACACCCAGATCTCTTCCTCCAGAGACTGAATTCGACGAGGGCTGACGATATTGCCACCTTCGTTTACACCTCAGGGACCACAGGCCCCCCGAAGGCAGCCATGCTGTCCCACTCTAACGTGATCAGCAACAGCGATGCCTTCGCCAGGCATGTACCGGCCTTCGATACGGACGTGATCTTGTCTTACCTCCCTTTGTGCCATGTAGGCGAGAGGACGCTTTCTGTGTACCACGCAGTCAACATGGGGTTCACAGTCTACTTCGCCGAGAGCCCGGACACTGTCCCTGAGAACCTGCGGGAAGTATCGCCAACGTTTTTCTTTGCGGTCCCGAGGATCTGGGAGAAGTTTCACTCAACCATCAATTTGGGAATCCAGGATGCTACCTGGTTCAAACGGGTGGTGTACAGGATGGGCATGGAGATTGGAAGGAGGGTTGCACGCAGGAAGCTTGACCATCTTCCTGTGCCCATCTCGCTCAGTGCTCTCCACGCCTTGGCCTCGCTGGTTCTCTTCCGGAAGGTCAAGAAGCTATTGGGCATAGAGAGGGCACGATTCGCCCTTTCCGGGGCGGCCCCCATCAGCCCAGAGGTGCTCGAGTACTTCCATCGACTCGGTGTAAACATACGGGAAAGCTACGGCTTGACCGAAAGCTCCTCGCTCGTGACTATGCACAGGGATGAGGACATCCGTCTTGGCACAGTGGGCCAGCCGCTGCCGGACGTGGAGGTGAAGATAGCCGACAACGGTGAGATCCTGGTGAGGGGCAAGAACGTGTTTTGCGGTTACTACAAGGATGAGGACACGACCCGTGAAGCCATCAGAGACGGTTGGCTTCATACAGGGGACCTGGGGGTGATAGAGGACGGTTTTCTCCGAATCACCGGGAGGGAGAAGGACTTGATTATCACATCTGGTGGAAAGAACATCTCCCCGCAGTACATAGAGAACCTGCTCAAGTCTAGCCCGTACATCATGGATGCCGTTGTCATCGGGGATGGCAGGAAGTATTTGACCGCCTTGATCATCATCGACCAGGAGAATGTAATCAAGTTCGCCCAGGACAATCGCGTGCCTTTCACTACTTATGCCAGCTTGACCCGCAGGGATGAGATAAAGGCACTGATACAGCGGGAGGTGGACAAGGCGAACGAAAGGCTCAGCAGGGTCGAGCAGATCAAGAAATTCACCATCCTCGACAAACTCTTGGATCAGGATGACGACGAGCTTACACCGACTCTCAAGGTGAAGAGGAAACGAATCAGCGAGTCATATAGGGACATCATCGAGTCCATGTACTGATCAGGTACATTCGGCTCAAGGTTCGAGGCAACGTAATGATCCCTCAACAGGTCATCAGCGGACTGGCTGTCGGGTGCGTGTATGGCTTAGTCGCCTTGGGCTTTGTGCTGATATTCAAGGCTACCGAAGTCATCAACTTCGCCCAAGGCGAGATGATGATGCTCGGTGCCTTCGTCGCTTTCACCTTGATCACGCTTGGGGGGATCCCCTACTGGATCGCCTTTCCCATCACACCCCTCATCTGCGGTGCCGTGGGGGTCTCGCTGGAACGCGCCATCATTCGACCTTTGGTACGAGAGCCGGTCGTCTCCATCGTCATGGTGACCATTGGGTTATCCATCACACTAAGGGCAACCGCCGGGATGATCTGGTCATATGACACCCTCGACTTCCCGCATGTCTTTCCGGAGAAGGCCGTGAGCATGCTCGGGATCGCCATTGCTCCCATCTACCTATGGGTAATCTGTATCGCCGCCGTCATCGTCCTCCTTCTCTACCTCTTCTTCAAGTACACCACCTTAGGCATCTCGCTTCAGGCCTCCGCGCAGAATCCCCTGGCGAGCCTCCTCATGGGGATCAGCCTCAAACGGGTCTACTCCATGACTTGGGCCATAAGCGCCATGGTCGGTGCATTAGCAGGGATCCTCATCGCCCCTATTGCATTTCTCAATTGCAACATGGGCCTCTTGGGCCTGAAGGCCTTCCCCGCTGCCGTGATTGGCGGGTTCAGAAGCATCCCCGGCGCCATGGTCGGAGGGCTGATCATCGGTGTGTCGGAGAACCTTGCGGGAGGTTACTTGCCGGTGGGTTTCAAGGACGTCTTCGCCTATGGGGTGATGCTGGCCCTCCTGATGATTAAACCAGAGGGTATCTTCGGCACTTACGAACGACGCAAGAGGGTGTGATTTTCCATGTACCTCCGTGAGAGCTATTCCAGGGATATCAGGATATTTGATGAGTCTTACAAGTGGGGATGGGTGGCGTTGCTCATCTCGTTGTTGGTCCTATGTTCTCAAGCAGCCGGCAACTACCCTGCCTATATGCTCAACCTGATCTTCATCAACGTGATCGTGGCAGTTGGCCTGAACCTTTTGACCGGTTTCACCGGGTTGATCTCCCTCGGGCACGCGGCCTTCATGGCGGTTGGGGCATACTCCTGTGTCGTGCTCACAACCAAGCTGGACATGTCTTTCTGGCTGTCGTTGCCCGCATCAGCGACCATTGCCGGGCTGATTGGCTTCTTGGTGGGTTTGCCTTCTCTCAGGCTGACCGGAATCTACTTGGCCCTCGCCACCATGGCGTTCGAATTCATAGTCGACGAAGTCATTCTCCAGTGGTCGGACATAACCGGTGGCGCTGGGGGCCTCTCAGCGTCTCCGCCCGTTCTGGGCGGGTTCCCTTTCGATTCCTACCAACGCTATTTCTTCATCACCCTTATCTGCATGGTCCTAGTCCTGTATTCGACGAAGAACCTGCTCCGAGGGAACTTCGGCCGCGCCCTCATGGCCGTCCGCGACAGCGAGACCGCTGCCGAGGTGATAGGCATTCATCCTGCCAAGTATAAGACGATTTCCTTCTCCTTAAGCGCCCTTTACACTGGAATGGCGGGGGCGCTTTACGCTCATTTTATTCTGTTCATCAGCCCGGACAATTTCACGCTCTTTCATTCCATAGCCTTCATCGTGATGGTCGTGGTAGGCGGAATGGGCTCTATTTCGGGATCGGTCATGGGGGCCGTCTTCATGACGATCTTGCCCGAGGCCATCACATTTGGGAAGGACTACCTGCCCTTTGCCCTCAGGAACGCAGCAGGTCTCCAAGCAGCGGTCTACGGGATCATCCTGATACTGTTCGTGATATTCGAGCCTCGCGGGTTTTACGGACGCTGGGTAAAGATCAGGACGTGGTGGAGGTCTTTCCCTCTTTGACACAGGACCAGGACGAACAGTTTATGGCATTGTTGTCAATCCAGGACCTGACGATCAGTTTTGGAGGGATAAAGGCACTGGACGGCGTGAGCCTGGAGGTGAGCGAGGGTGAGATCTTCGCCATCATCGGGCCCAATGGGGCCGGCAAGACCACCATATTCAATTGTATAAACAGGCTCTATAGTCCCAGCAGGGGAAGGATCTGCTTTATGGGCCAAGATGTACTGAGCCTGAAGGCACATCAGGTGGCCCGGCTCGGGATCGCAAGGACATTCCAGAACATAGAACTCTTTGTCAACATGACCGTCATGGAGAACATACTTTTGGGAAGAAACATCTTCAATAGGTCAGGGATCCTGGCCCAGGCCCTATTTTACGGTACAGCGCTGAAGGAGGAAGTCGAGCACAGGAGGAGGGCGGAGGAGATCATAGATTTCCTACACCTCCAGGCCCACAGAGACAAGAGGGTCGGAAGCTTGCCGTATGGTGTCCAGAAACTCGTCGAGCTGGCCCGGGCCCTTGCCCTGGACCCCAAGATACTCCTCATGGACGAGGTCTCATCGGGCATGAACTTGGAGGAGACGCAAGACTTGATGATATGGATCAAGGACATTCGGGAAGACATGGGTATCACTCCGGTCCTGGTCGAGCATGACATGCGGCTCGTCATGGCTGTCTCGGACAGGATCGCGGTCATCGATCACGGGAAGAAGATCGCGGAGGGAGTCCCCACTGAAATCCAGAACCACCCTGAGGTGGTGAAGGCTTATCTCGGAGACAGAAATGCCTTTGCTTCGGCTCAACAACATTGAGACATACTACAGCGATTTCATAGAGGCCATACGCGGTGTCTCCATTGAGATAGAAGAAGGCCAGATCGTGGCGGTACTTGGCTCCAACGGTGCCGGAAAGACGACGCTCCTCCTCTCTATTGCGAGGGCACTGGATGATGATCAGCCAGAGAAAGGAACGATTGAGTTCATGGGCAGAAGGATCGAGAGGATGCCACCGGAAGAAGTGGTCGCCCTCGGCATCTCACTGGTCCCTGAGGGAAGGCAGCTGTTTCCAAGATTGACGGTCATGGAAAACCTGAGGATGGGGACCTTCGTGAGGAGAAAGGAGGCCAGGCTCGCGGAGGAAACGGCAAAGGTCTTCGAGTACTTTCCCATCCTCGAGCAACGAAGGAACAGTAGGGCAGAGACATTGAGCGGTGGCGAGCAGCAAATGCTCGCCATCGGCAGGGCGATGATGTCCAGGCCGAGGCTCTTGCTCCTGGACGAGCCATCCCTCGGTCTCTCACCGCTTCTAGTGCAGGAGATCTTCAGGATCATAGGCAGGATCAATCAACAAGGCACTTCGATCCTCATAGTGGAACAGAATGCCTATGCGGCCTTGAAAATCGCAAGCTTTGGTTATGTCCTCGAAAATGGAAGGATCGTGCTTTCGGACAAGACCGAGGCGCTCATGAATCAGGAAGACGTGAGGGAGTTCTATCTGGGGATCGTCAAGGACGTCTCCGCGAAGGGTTACAAGCGCTACAAGCGGAAGAAGAGATGGCGATGAACGACGTGATGCCCTCTGAGGAAGCCCTGTTGCGAGACGTGGTAGAAAGACGCTTCTACCAGTCAGAGCACCTGTGCAGGAGCAAGGTCATGCCCCTGCCCGAGGCCATACGAACGCACTTGTTCAGAGGAATGAGCATTCACATCCTGGGGCTCCAGTATCGCTCCCACGCTGCCATCTACGAATTGGTCAGGCAGTTTTGGAAGGATGATCCCGAGTTCACTCTCATTGCCGGGGCATTGCACGGCCCAATCATGGCCCTCTTTCATGCGCGAATGATCAAGAAGGCAATAACGGCCTTCATGGGTGAAGCGTATCCCACCATGGGACCCAATCCCCTCTATAGCCGCGCGTTCAAGCGAGGTGCGGTAGACTTCGAAAACTGGAGCTTCCTCACGTATACGCAGAGACTCCTAGCTGGCGCCATGGGAATTGGTTTCTTCCCAACTCGTTCGTTGCTCGGGAGCGACATGGTTAGCTCCAATAGCCGGGACTGTCGGGTCATGGCCGATCCATTGGGAGGCCCCTCGGAACTCGTGGCTGTCAGGGCCCTGCGCCCTGACATCTCCATAGTCCACGGACACGCGGCAGACGAGGCTGGAAACACGATCCTCCTCCCTCCGAGGGGGGAAGACTTCTACGGCGTCCTCGGAAGCCGCAAGGGGGCCATCGTGACAGTGGAAAAGATCGTATCCCAGGATTTCATTCGCCGCCACTCGCACCTCGTGCGCCTACCAGGGATCCTCGTAAGGAGCGTGTCGGAGGTGCCCATGGGGGCACATCCAAGCGGGCTGAGCAGCCACGGCCTTCCCGAGATAGAGGGCTATTGCGAAGACATCCCGTTCTACATGGAGGTCAGAGAGGCGGCTAAGGATCAGGAGACATTCGATTCTTGGGTCAGAGAGTGGATCCTTGAACGCAGGGATCACTGTGACTATTTGGCAAGATTGGGGGCCGGGAGGGTGGACTACTTAAAGGGACGCTCCAGGCCGGATGCATGGATGTATGACCTGGAGGCGAAGATCCCGGGTTTGGGTGCCAAGCCGCTCACGCCATCTCCTCTGGAACGGGCAGTGCTGGCTGGTGCAAAGATCCTTCAAAGAAAAGTCTTACAGGAAAATTACAAATCGATCCTCGTGGGGGCAGGCCTAGCTAGCCTAGCCGCGTGGGTGGCCATATACGGGCTCAAGGAAGAAGGGGCTGAGGTGGAGCTCATGTCGGAACTCGGGTTCTATGGATTCGCACCAAGGCCCGGGGAACCCTTTCTGTTCAATCAATCCAACATACCGACCTGCAAGATGCTCGACGGCATCATGACCGTTCTGGGAGGTCTGGTGTCTAATCAAACAGCGGTTTGCCTGGGGGCTCTCAGCGGTGCCCAAGTGGACAAGTTCGGAAATCTGAATTCCACGCTCATTCCTGAGACCAACACGCTCATCACTGGGTCCGGGGGGGCTAACGACGTTGTGTCCGCGGCCGGAGAGGTCCTCATCATCGTGCCTCAGTCCAAGGAGCGCTTTGTCGAGAGGGTTCCCTTCGTCACTAGTCCGGGCGGGCGTGCCAGGACCCTTGTCTCCACCCTTGGGGTATACCAGAAACTGGGCGATGACCGAGAGTTCACGCTCACCGCTTATTTTGCGGATCAGTTGCCAGAAGGAAAGGACGAGGCGATCCGCCAGATCAGAGAACAATGCGGATGGGATCTCAAGGTCATCCAAGATCCAACCGTTTTTCCCCTCCCCAGCAGCGAGGACTTGGCGACCCTTCGCCTGTTCGACCCAGATCGATATTTCTTGCGGGATTCAAGATAGGGCCTTTTCTGCCTCCATTGACAGGACAAATTCCTTGTCCTATGCTTTGGGGCCCTGGAAATTTCTCCGTGGGACTGTGAGGAAGGGTGCGGTCTTGGAATTCGCTGTAGAGGTCCGAGGTCTGAGAAAGACCTTCGTCTCAGGTTGGTTCCGGAAGAGAAGGAAGGAGGCACTTCGAGGTGTGGACCTCCGTATACCCAGAGGGGCCCTCTGGGGGATCCTCGGCCCAAACGGGGCTGGAAAGACCACACTGCTGGCCCTCATCTCGAACCTGCTCAGCCCTGAGGCTGGTGAAATCCGCGTCCTGGGCAAGGACTTCCGCGATGGGGCTTCGGAGATCTGCAGCAGGATCAACCTATCTTCGGGCCACGCCAACTTCCTCTGGAGCCTTACGGTCCGGGAAAACCTCGATTATTACGCCATGCTTTATGGTATCTCGGGGGAGAAGAGGCGCAAGAAGGTGGAGACCCTCCTGGAGCTACTAGATCTCCGGGAGTTCGCGAGGTCACGCTTCGAAGAACTCTCCACAGGGACCAAACAGAAGCTCTCCTTGGCCAAGGCCCTCATCAACGACCCGGAATTGCTGCTCCTGGACGAGCCCACCGTCGGACTCGACCCCGATGTGGCCCGACGGATCCGCGGCCTGATCGCAGATCTCCACCGCGACGATTCGAGGACCATCCTGCTGACTACCCACAATATGAGAGAGGCGGAGCTTCTGTGCGAGCATGTCACCTTCATCCAGGACGGGATGGTCCGCGCAAGCGGTGCCCCCCGGGATCTCAAGCGCGGACTCCGACTCGGCGATGCCATCTCCATCGATTTCGGTGGGGCCCTTCGCGGCTCCCTCATAGAGCGAATGGAGGGTATCTATGCGGTCCGGATATCCGGGCATCAGTGCCGCATCGATGTCGATGACCACCGGGATCGGCTACCTCAGATCCTCGACCGCCTCACCAAGGAGGGCATCTCCATCCAGGACGTTCGCATTCAAGAATCGGATCTCGAGGATGTATTCCTTGAATTTGCGAAGTGAGATCATCAAGATCAGGGCGTTCGTTTTCAAGAACTGGATCATGACCAGGAGGAACGTCTTCACCCTGTTCGAGGTCCTCTTCTGGCCCTTGGTGGGCTTTCTATCGGTGGGCCTGCTCGCTGAGTTCGCTGCCTTGGGCCCGGAGATGCGGGCATTCATCCTGGTGGGGATCGTATCCATGAGCACCGTCCAGGTCTGTCAACTGGACGTCTCCTACGTGCTTCTGTACGACGTATGGAGCAAGGCGATCAAGCACGGGTTCATTGCCCCAGTGGGTATCCGCCACCAACTCCTCGGCTCGACCATCGTCGGGATGCTGAGAGGAGGCATCGTCTTCGTGATCCTCATGGGGGCGAGTTACGTGCTGTTTGATTTCGACTTCATGGTCCCAGGGATCGGGGCATTGTGTCTCTTCTTATTCGGGATCTTCCTGAATGCGGCGATGGTGGGGGCCTTTGTTTGCATCCTTGTCCTGACCTTCGGCAACCGCGCTGAGGTCGCTGCTTGGTCGTTGGTCAGCCTGATGCTGCTTGTATGCGGGATCTACTACCCCGTCTCCATTCTTCCCGGATGGGCAGCCGCACTGGCCAGGATCATACCCCTCACCTACTTCCTGGAGTATTTCAGGGGGTTTTACGGCTTCGAACCTGCCTCCACACACGTCCTCGCCAAGGGCTACACCTCGGTGCTGGCTTATCTTGTCCTCGATGTCTCTTTGATGAAGCTCGCCCTGCGAAGGGCAAAGAAGACCGGACTGCTGCTCAGGCTCTCCGAATGATGACCTCGGGTAGCCCAGGCCCCCCACGGAGGAGAAAAATGCCCCGCGGTTTTCAAGCAGGTCCCCCCTTGTGTGCCGCCATTGATCGGCAACCCTCCAACCGATGACCCAGGGCAAGAATCCTTTTTCGGCCCTGTCCGTCTAATTGGTGAAATGGAACGGGTGTGAAGATGGCACGAGGCCGTTGCGCGACCCGGCTGTCCTGTCCATGACGGAGGTGAAAGATGCAAGATTCAGTCGTTGCCCTCTTGGAGGAGGAAATGACCAGGGGCTTTGAGCTCCCGACTCAGGAAGACGTGATCGTGGAAGAGGAGGAGGCGGAGCGAGAGGATCTGGCCCAATCCGTGGACTTCAGCCTTCGTCAATACATGAAGGAAGTCAGCGAGATCCCTTTGCTTTCCCACAACGGGACGGTGGAGCTCTTCAGGTCCTTGGAGCTGAAGCAGCGATCCCTGGAGGAGTTGAGCTCGAAGGAGGCCATCAGCACCGAGGAAGAAGCCATGAGACGCTCCTTGCAGCAGGACATCGCCTCCATAAAGGAGCAACTCGTCACCGCCAACCTCCGGCTCGTGGTATTCCTCGCCAACCGTTACCAGGGACGAGGTGTGGCCATCCAGGATCTCGTGCAGGAAGGCAACATCGGATTGATACGGGCCATTGACAAGTTCGACTACCGTTTGGGCTATAGGTTCAGCACCTATGCAACATGGTGGATCCGGCAAGGCATGCTCAGGGCCATCCATCAACAGGGGCGTCTGATAAGGATCCCTAGCCACATGTTGGAAAAGTTTCGTCAACACGTGCGCTCGAGGGATGCCACTAGGGCTCAAGGGATTGGTCCATCACTCGATGCGCAAATAGAGGGCGAAGTAGGGGAGAACGAGGAAGGGATGTCGCTTCTGATGGAGGTCATGCGCGATCCCGTGTCCCTCGATGCGCCAGTGACGGACGATGGGTTGGACCTGGAGGAGGTGATAACGGATGAGGCGGCAAGGCACCCGGAAGATGAGATCATCGATCAGGATCTGAGACGAAAGCTCCGTGCCTCCCTGACGGACCTCCCCTTGAGGGAAGAGATCATCCTCAGGATGCGGTATGGGATCGATCTTCCATCCCAGCACACCCTGGAGGAGGTAGGCCAGCTCTTCAAGCTGACCAAGGAACGTATCCGCCAGATCGAGGCCAGGGCGCTGCGCCGACTGCACACAGCTTGTGTGTCGTGAGTTTTAGATCCCGATCCGGGGCGTGGGGTGCAAAGAGGAGGTAGCGTCTTCTCGCGGGGTGGCGATCTGGAGATCTTCAAGCTGTGTATCTGGCATATTCCCCCAGTATGGTGCGCACCCGGTGCAGATATGTATGATGGGAGAGGACCCTCGCCATGGCCCTCTCCCCTATCCTCCTAGCTTCTTTAGGGTCTCCAATGCAGCGGTCCCTCATCTCCACGCATTCCTGGACATCCTGAAAACAGAGGACCTCCTTCTCTACGTCGAACAACGCCGGTAGCTCCAGGGACCATTCTGCGATGACGGGACGTCCGCAAGCCGAGCCATCATAGACCCTCTGGGTGAGCCCGCTGCGCGACTGCGGCTGGCGCACCTCCAGGACAAAGGCGCTACGGTTATAGATGTCGCAAACCCTTTCACCGTAGGGCACCGCCCCCCTGTACAACCCTTCGCCCACCTTCTCCCTCCATCCATCGTCACCGAAGACCCCGGAACCCCTTCCCATGGCTTTGGAGACGACCTCCAAGCGCTTTCTGATACCCAGCTGGCGAACGCAAGCCATGACCCAGAGCCTCCACATTGGGTCCCTCCGCATGATCTCCCCGGGTTCAGGTGAGTGACGAGCCGCCAGCGACCACGCAAGGGCATGCGGGCATTGTCGGAAGTCCTTCGAGTAGACATCCCACAGCCGTTCCACGTCCCTGTGAAGCACCTGCGTGCTTTGGGCAACGCGGTCGAGCAGGGGGTTCTCATGAGCGGTGGAACCCACAAACACCCCACCGGGAAACAGGGGGCCGGGGGCCGGTCGGTTCATGCGAAACAGCGAAGGGTCTGTGGCCAGAGGGAGGTGGATGACAGGCCACCCGCCCCACGAATCGTACTTTGCCACAATCGCCTTGTCCCAACAGAACACCAAGGTCCAGCGGGGATCGCAGACCTGCGGAAAGCCATACCCCTCCGGGTCGTCCACGAACCAGACTATCCAAGGGGTCTCGAGCAGCCCTTGGATCTCCTTGAGCCTCGTGGCAAGGGAACGAGATCCCCCCAGGTCCAGCGAAAACAGCGCATCCCACTGGCCCCTCCTCGCCACCTCGACGAACCGGGCCAGGTCCCGCTCCCCTTCGGGCGCTTGGTGCTCGAAGACATCGACCCCGAGTGATCGAAATGCCTTTACGACAGACCCGTGGATGGAAGGCAGGACGAGCCCCTTCGCCCTGAGGGCCAGGATGCTCCTCATACCCTTCTCCAGCTTGGCTCAGGGCGATGGGTGAAATGGGCAGTCCATCCCAGGATCATGGCTTATCCATGGGACCGGATGGCCAATGTCCGCTATCAGGACTCCTTGGATTGCTGCATCTTGTCCTTGAGTTCATCGATGCCGATGTAGATGGCCAGTGCGCCGCCGAGGATCAGGATGGCAGGGACTGCCCCAGCCAACAGCCACACGAAGAACTTCCACCACACCACGAGCAAGACCGCGCCGATAACGGTCGCTACGATCCCTCCGACCAAAGGCATCATGCTCCTTTCCCTCCTTTCGCGCTCTCCATTGTTGTCAGGCCGCTCAGTAGAATCCTGCCTCTAGACCGTCCCTGTTATTCTATCCATGGTCGGCCAAAATGCAAGCGCAAATTGACAGAGGGACGGGATGATGTGACAATCTGGTGAAAAGCTTCCCTCGTGAAGCGGCTGAAGGGGGAGACCATGGAAGATCTCACAGCCCTCTGGTCCCAGTACAGGACCTTTGTGCTGGTGGCGCTGGCAGCAGTTCTGGTCCTCGCAGTGCTCAAGGTCGTGTTGAATCGGCCTTCGAAGGAAGAAATGGAACACCAAAGGAGAATGGAGGAGTTGAAGAAGCGACAGAAGGACCGCTACAGGAACCTGCGCCCGCTCAAATAGGACCCGAGAAGGATCATGGCGATGCTCGCTGAAGCTCCAACTTCTTTCGTTGAAGGTCCTGGATCACGCCATCGAGGAGCTCCAGGGTCAAGTCTCGCCGCGTCTTCTCTTCTTCCGATAGCCCTTCACCGATGGCCCACCGGCGGCGGATCTCGCGTAGCTTCTCGATCTGCTCTTCCATCGCCCTGAGCCTCTGCGCCGTCTCCCCTCCCCTTGCGCCCATCTTCCCCTCCTGTTCTCTTGACGTCTCACGATCTAGCGGTCTCCTCTCCCAGGTGTCAAGGATCAACACGGCCAAGCGCACCGTCCGTGCCCCGGAAAAAGGCGGTGTGTTAGGGAGGTGACGCCTCACTGCGATCTCCTTGGCCCGGGAGACGACCACCTCCTTTGGCCTCCGTGGCGATTCATTCCATAGGTGCCCCTTGGGCTGGGAGAATCGCTCCCCCGCATCTCATCCCGCAAGAGGCGCCACGCAGGGCCACTGGGTCTGCGGCATCGTTTCCGCCGGGTAGCTTGCTTCCAATGCCCTTTTGTGATATAAGAATACGACAGACCGACCGAGAAAGAGAGGGGCTCATGTCCAGGCGCTGCGAGATCTGCCACAAGGGGATTCAGTACGGACACAACGTAAGCCATTCCAATCGCAAGACCAAGAGGGTCTGGCGACCGAACATCCAGAAGGTGCGCGCCCTCAGAGATGGACGGGTGGTTCGAATGACAGTGTGCACGAGGTGTATCCGCTCCGGTTTGGTCCAGAAGCCCGCCTGAATCTGACGCATCAGCCCCTTCACCATCCCAGGAATCCTTGCCTTTTTTCCATTCGGTTGTCCTGCCTGTCGGACTCCAGGATCTGTCCCTCCGGGTCCACCTGGACCACCACGGTCTTGTCGCTCGGCGACCTCTTCACGTTGAACTTGACCGTCACCTCCTCTTGCGGTCTCAGGGAAGGGAGCACCACTTCCCTTACGCGACCCGAATCTGGCAACGACAACGAGACCTTGATGTGTTCGGCAGTCAACGTGCCTGTGTTCCTCACATCCACCGAGACCCTCCCCTCGTGGAACCTTATATCGGAGACCCCCAGGTTGCTCTTCATGACCTGGTGGCTCTCCATCGGGTAATACTGAATCTGGGCGCTCTGGACCCTTGCCAGCCGCACTAGCCCTCCGTTGTTCGTCTCTCTATTCTGCCCCACAAGGAGGAGAGGTTGCCCAGGCAAGATACCGCATGCTTGGGCGATCTCCTCGTCCACATAGATCCCGTGAATCGTCCAACGGGACCGCGATTCATCTTGGAAGGACCTCACGTAGGCATCCCTGCCTTGTGGCGCCGTCAGGTCGATCCCTGACTTGGGAATCCTGTATGTCATGCTGTACTCAACATGGACCGCGACCGCCTCTACGTGCACGGCACAGATCCGGATACGCTCCTGTCGCATCTGATCGATGATGGCCGCGTGCAGGTCCTGGGTGCGGTCAAGATTGTGCTTCAGGGCGCTCTTGGGGTCACAAACGGCCACCTGGATCCATGGAAAGATGCCATCGCTTATCGTTCGGAGCTGATAGGGATACTCTGGGTTGGCCCAGAGGAAGGAGGTCTTCCCGACCGTTCCGCGGACCATCACCTCCCCCATCCTTTCGGGCCAGTTCGTGGTCCCGATTCCGATTACTCGATAACTCTCCGGGTAAACGTAAAGATGGCGCCCGAGCTCCTCTTGTGTCACTAACTGCCATATGTCTCCTTTGAGGAGATCCGATATGGTGTTGAAAAGGAGAAGGCGGTTCCCCACCTGAGCCAAGGCGATTGTCCGCTGGCCCATGAGAAAAGATACACTGCCCGCAGCCAAGAGGGCTATGATCCAGCGCCTGGTCCTTGCCATTGCTGGCCCTCGCCGTGCCTCTCACATGTTAGCCCAGGAGCTCGCCAAATGTAATGTCTCACCTTCGAGGGGCCCCATGTCCCTGCGCCTCGGGCCTCCGCGGCCGGCCCATCGCGGTTGGCGGTCCGCGGCGGCGGGATCGCCGTGGCCGAGTCGCCCCCGGAAAGGGGCCCTCTCCCCAGGGCGAGGCGCAACCTCCAAGTCTTGCTCCTTGCCCGTGAGGTAGAAATGTGGTACACGAATATGAATTCCCCGGAGAATCTCCAGAGGCCCGTGGTGAAGATCCGAGCGATGATTCACCGCCCTTCTCGCCGGGTGCATGCCGTCTAAGGAGGTTGCCAAATGCTTCGCTTTGAAATCGACCACTTGCCCGGGCAGGAATCCATGCTCATCTTTCATGCCTTGGCTCGTATGGGGATCGAAGCCCTGGTCATCGTATCTCCGTCCCGGCCACTCATCTCAGTGGGCTACTTTCAGGATGCGGAAAAGGAGGTGGACCTGGAGTTCTGCCGCAGCGTCGGCCTCCCGGTGATGCGACGGGAAGTGGGTGGAGGCGCCACGTACCTCGACCGGAACCAGATCTTTTACCAGGTGATCCTCAAACAGGACAACCCCATGGCTCGAAGGCGAATCCAGGACATCTACGAGTGGCTGTCTCAGGCACCTGTGGAGACCTACCGAAGGTTCGGCATAAAGGCCAGGTTTCGTCGTGTGAACGACATAGTGACAGATCGCGGCAAAAAGATCGCTGGCGAAGGAGGGGCCAACATCGGGCCTAGCAAGGTCTTCGTGGGGGGAATACTCATGGATTTCGATTACGAGACCATGAGCAAGGCCCTGAGGGTCCCAGATGAGAAGTTCCGGGACAAGCTCTACAAGACCATGCGGGAGAACCTGACGACCATGCGAGAAGAGCTCGGAGAGGTCCCACCTCGCGTCGATATTCGGCGAGTGCTCATCGAGGAGTTCGAGAGGCTCCTCGGGCCTACCGAACCCGCCAGCCTGACACAGGAGATCAGGGAGGCGATGAAGAATCTGGAGGCGCAGTTTTCATCCGAGGCCTTCCTCCTGAAGAAGACCCCCAAGATCGCCACAGGGGTAAAGATCAGGGAGGGGGTGGAGCTCCATTACGGTATCCATAAGGCGCCGGGAGGGCTGATCCGGACCGTGCAAGAGGTGCAGGAGGAACGCATCCGCGATATCACCATCTCCGGTGACTTCACCTTCTATCCCAAGGAGGGGCTGGACGGGCTGGAAAGGCATCTCATCGCGGCCCAGAGGGACTCGAAGGAGGTCCTTGAACGGGTGGAGGAGTTCTACGACACCCACGAGGTGGACTCCCCAGGTGTGGAGGCCGAGGACTACGTCAGGGCAATGGACCTGTCACCCTGAGGCGCCTTCGTTGGAATCGATCCCGCACAGCGCACTGGTCATCAGTGCACACCCCGACGATCTGGATTTCGGATGCTCAGGCACTGTCGCGCTTTGGAGGCGGGCTGGGACCCGAGTGGCCTACGTGATATGCACTAACGGCGACAAGGGATCGGAGGACCCTGAGCTCACCGCCGAGGGTCTCTCGGTGATCAGACAGCGGGAACAAAGGGCGGCAGCGAGCATCGTTGGGGTGGAGGAGGTGGTCTTTCTCGGCTTCGCGGATGGAGAGCTTCAAAACGGTCCGCCCCTGAGGAGGGCCCTGGTCGAGGTGATCAGGAGGTTCAGACCTGATGTCATTTTGTGCCAAGACCCGGCCAACAGGACTTTTGAAAACGCATATGTGAGCCACGCTGACCATAGGGCTGCCGGAGAGGCAGCTTTCGACGCCGTGTATCCGGCGGCCGGGAGCCGAAGGTTCTTCCCTGAAATGATCTCTCTGGGGTTGAAACCGCACAAGGTGCGCGAGGCCTTTTTCTTCGGCACCCACGCCCCCAATCTCTGGGTAGACATCACACCGGTCATCGATATCAAGATAAGGGCCTTGTTCTGTCACCAAAGCCAGGTGGGCCACAGAGACGATCTCGAGCGGTTCGTCCGTGAGCGTTTCCGCCTGGCTGGAGAGCCCGTGGGACTCGAGTATGCAGAGCCCTTCAGGAGACTGGTCTTCCCTCCTTGACCTCGGTGGCCAGTTCCTGGGGCGAGATGGATCGTCTTTGTATCCCTCCCACAGCGCGATGGATGCCCGCGGCCGCCCCTTCCGTTTCCCGAAGGGCCCGAGACAACCCCTCCCGCGAGTCGCGGAACCTCGAAGCTGAGGGCCGTCCCGGCAACGCGTGGATCACCGATTGCCGAGTCTCTCAGGGGTTCGTTGACAGCCCCGGGCGGGGCGCTATATCATGGATCAAAACCCGGCCTGTCGGGGGTCATCCCCAATGACTTTGCGTGTGTACAATACCCTCACCCATGACAAGGAGGTCCTGGAGCCCCTCTGCCCTGGGCACATCCGGATGTATGTCTGTGGGGTGACGGTTTACGACGAGTGCCACGTGGGGCACGCCCGGTCTGCCATGGTCTTCGATGTGATTTACAGGTACCTCGTCCACAAGGGGTACCAGGTGACCTATGTGCGTAACTTCACCGACGTAGACGACAAGATCATCGACCGCGCTAAGAGAGAGGGCATTGCTTGGGACCAGATATCGAGGACTTACATGCAGTCCTTTCACGAGGACATGGACGCCTTGGGGATACTTCGCCCGACCTTGGAGCCGCGGGCGACCGACCACATCCCCGACATGATCCGGGCCATCGCTGCACTGGAAGAGAAGGGCTTCGCATACTCCGTGGACGGAAGCGTCTATTTCTCGGTGGGCCGCTTCAAGGATTACGGGAAGCTCTCGAGAAGGGACAAGGCCGACATGCTAGCTGGCGCCCGCGTGGAGGTGGACGAGGTCAAGCGAGACCCCTTGGACTTTGCCCTCTGGAAGCGCAGTGAGCCTGGGGAGCCATCCTGGGATAGCCCATGGGGGAAGGGGCGGCCTGGATGGCACATCGAATGCACCTGCATGAGCCAGAAGTACCTGGACGAGAGCTTCGATATACACGGAGGCGGTCTGGATCTTGTCTTCCCCCATCACGAAAACGAGATCGCTCAGGCTGAGGCCCTGACCGGGAAGCCCTTTGCACGATACTGGATTCACAACGGCCCCCTGACCCGAGAAGGGGTGAAGATGTCCAAGTCCCTGGGGAATATACTCACCATAAGGGATGCGCTCCGCGAGTATCATAGGGAGGAACTGAGGCTCTTCATGATGATGGCCCATTATAGGAAGCCTCTGGACTTCTCCTCCCAAGGGATGGCCGAGGCGAGGGTGGCCTTGGACAGGCTGTACTCGACCCTCGCCAGGCTGGATCAACTGGGAGAGGGGCATGAGCATGAGATCCAGGGGGGACAAGACGAGGCCCCAAGGCTTCAGGGACCCGCCCTGGCGCTGTGGCATCGTGTCAGTTCCTTTCGTGAGGCCTTCGAGGAGGCCATGGACGATGACTTCAATACCCCCCCGGCCATCGCCCTACTCTTCGATCTGAACCGCCTGGTGAATCAATGGCTCGACCAATCCTCTCCTCCTGCCGTCGGGGCCAGCCCTTCGCTGATCGGACATCTTCGATCCTGTTACGCCCTGTACAGGGATGTCCTCGGGATCCTGTCGGAACGCCCAGAGGCCTTCTTCCGAAGCAAGCAAGACAGGAGCCTGGCAAGGCTGGGGCTTACAAAGGAAGAGATCGAGTCGTTGATCAGTTCCAGGGCCGCCGCACGCATGGAAAAGAATTGGCGCGAGGCCGACAGGATCCGAGAGGAGCTCCTGAGAAAAGGGATTCAGCTCTTGGACACCCGTCATGGGACCACCTGGAAGATACGCCCCGAGGCACCCGAGAGATGACGAGGGACAGATGGAAAAGAGGGCCCTTTCCACGAGACAACGTGGTCTGGATTGGCGGCCCAAGAGGGCAACAGGGATTCTCATCGAGGTCCTGACTCTTGCGGCACTGCTCATTGCTTCGTGCCAGACGGAGGTATATGCCATGGGATCCGTTCGTGAGCCGGTGGTGGCCGGTCAGTTCTACCCCGGCGACCCGAAGACCCTGAGAGAGGTCATAACAGGATACTTGGGTAACGCCGAGGCGGTGTCCCTGGATGGAAGGCCCGTTGCCCTCCTGGCCCCCCATGCGGGATACGTTTACTCAGGACAGGTAGCCGGTTGGGCCTACCGCCAATTACAGGGTCTGTCCTATGACACGGTAGTGGTCCTCTCTCCAAGCCACCGGGTCCCATTCCGAGGGGTATCGATTATGAGCAAAGGGGGCTACCGCACCCCCCTCGGGTTGGTGAATCTCGACGAGGGGGTCTGCAAGAAACTCCTGGAACAGCGATCCCTCATCCAAGAGATCCCCGAGGCCCACGGCCCAGAGCACGCCCTGGAGGTGCAACTACCTTTCCTCCAGGTGGCCTTGGGAGAAGGGTGGCGCATGGTGCCTCTGATCATGGGGAGTCAGGACCTTCAGACAGCTCGTGCCCTCGCCGTTGCCCTCGAGACCGCCCTCAAGGGGACCAATGCCCTGATCGTGGCCTCCTCCGACCTCTCGCACTATCACCCTGCCAGTCAGGCGGAGGGAATGGACAAGGCCGCACTGATGTACATGGAGAAGGTCGACCCTGAAGGTCTGTGGGAGGAGGTTCGGGGTGGCAAGGTCGAGGCCTGTGGCATAGGCCCTATACTCGTCGCCCTTGTCATGGCCAAGAGGGCCGGGATCGAGCGAGGCACCCTCATCAAGTATGCCCACTCAGGGGATGTCTCGGGCGAGCGTTCGCGGGTGGTGGGTTATGCAGCCATGGCATGGTGCGGCCCGAGGGAGGCGGCCAAGAGAAAGGTCCCTGCGGTAGGCGTGGACCTGGGGCTGACGGACGAGGAAAAGAAGACGCTGAAAGAGATAGCACGCAAGACCATCGAGTGTGCGTTGGAGGGGAGACCTCAGCCCGAAGCTCAGGTGACATCTCCCGCATTGAAGGAACTGCGTGGGGCCTTCGTCACCCTCGAGAAGAACCACCAGCTCAGGGGATGCATCGGGATGATACAGGCGACCAAGCCCCTTTACCAGACGGTGCAGGAGATGGCAGAGGCCGCGGCCTTCAGGGACCCCCGCTTCCCTCCACTGGGCAAGGAGGAGTGGGCCGATGTCGAGATCGAGATATCCGTGCTCACCCCCATGAGGGAGATCAAGGACGTCTCGGAGATACAGGTGGGGGTCCACGGCCTCTACATCGTCAAGGGGCCTTATCGAGGCTTGCTCCTCCCGCAAGTGGCCACTGATTACGGTTGGGACAGAAAGACCTTTCTGGAACACACCTGTATGAAGGCTGGACTGCCTGCGGAGGCATGGAAAGACCCAAACGCCAGGATATATGTCTTCTCTGCGGACATCTTTTAGGGATAGGAAATGATGGGGTGTAGACAGTGATCGCACGGAAGGCGTCGTCTCCATGGTCCTGAAGGGTCTCGAACGGCACGACCGAAGGTCCTTTCTGAGGAGGGCCGCGGCAGGTCTCATCGGCTTGGGTGGGGTTTGTGCTATGCCCCTTCCATCCCTTGGCCTGACCTCCCCCTCCCCTGGGACCTCAGCGGGGATGCGCGGACGAGTGGTCGTCCTTCGCGATGCTGGGTTGGCGCGCAAGGACGGCGAACAGAGGGCCGATATGACCCTGAGATCCGTGACCAAGGCCATGGAGAGGCTGACGGGCCGAAAAGGTGTTGATTCGTGGAGGGCGGTGTTCCAGCCTGGGGATAGGGTGGCCATCAAGGTGAACGCCCTGGGGGGCCCGGGGATAGCCACCAGACCCGAGGTGGCAATGGCCATCGCTGCGGGCATTCAGACGGCAGGGATAGATCCAGACCAGATCCTGATCTGGGACCGCAGCACGGACGAACTCCGGGCAGCTGGATTCACCATCAGGGAGAGGGGATCGGGCCCCATGTGCTTTGGCACGGACCGACTGGGTTACGAACCCATCCCCAGCGTGCACGGTTCCATCGGCTCCTGCTTCAGTCGAATCATCACCCGCTGGGCCACGGCCCTGGTCGTCGTGCCGGTCCTGAAGGATCATGACCTCTCAGGGGTGAGCCTGTCCATGAAGAACCTCTTTGGCCTCATCCACAATCCAAACAAGTACCATGACTCGGCCTGCTCCCCGTACCTTGCGGACTTGCTCGGCCACCCGGATGTTCAGAAAAGGATGCGCTTGGTGGTCTGCGACGCCCTCAGGGCCCAGTGCCATGGAGGCCCCTCCCATGCACCCAAGTGGTCCTGGGCTTATGGTGGGCTGCTGATGGGCACGGATCCGGTAGCAGTGGACCGGATAGGGGCAGAGATCATCGAGGAGCGTAGGCGAGAGCTGGGGCTGCCATCACTGGCCGAGGAGGGTCGGCCCCCGGTCCACATCGCGGTCGCCCATGATAAGGGGCTCGGGGAGGGGCGCGTGGAGCTGATCACGGTTCACGAGATGGAAGGTTAGGCGGGGCGATCCATGGACATTGACAAGGCACTCTTGGCGGAGATGCAGAAGAAGGTCCAGAGCGAGATGATCGAACGAGAGAGGCGTTTGCTCGAATATTGGAAGGGGGAGCTGGAGAGGGTCTACCGTAAGCGGCACGAAGGGCTTGCGTCGCTCCAACTGGAGATCAAAGGGCTTTTGGATCGCATGGAGAACCGTATGCGCATCCTCCGCAGGGGACAAGACACGTAGGACGACCGACCGGGAGCAGCCATGAAGATCAAGGTTTCCGAGGAGCAACTGACCAAGGCTATTGAAAGGCTTATAGGCATTGAGATAATTGTCGACACCGTGGAGGAGGCCAGGAAGGCCCTGGGGCTCATCCTCCAAAAGACCGAGACGACAAAACGGCCCGATTACAAGGGGTTCAAGGAGATAAAGCTCTCGCAGAAGGTGGAACACGCCACAACGGCCATGGAGCATACCACTGTCTTCGTCATCGAGTTCGTCCTTGAGGACGAATCCCAACTGCCCATTGAGATAGCCCTAATCCAGGAGCTTCAAAAGGTCTTTCGGCTCACGCGTTGAGGGCCTTGCCTCTGTCTCGGGCTGGGTCCGACAGCTTCCTTTCCTCTTCCCACGGTCGGTGAGATCTTGGAAACCGGACCACTGGGGTGTTGCGCCCGAGACGACATCCACCCCCAGGTGCTCGTGCAAGATACAGAGGCACCTCGACCGGATCCTCGGCCTCGCGGGTCCGCCCCGGCGTCACAGCCAACGCATCTACAGGAGCTTCAGAGACGATAGAAGTGGGACAGGGTCCACCAGGTGTCTGCTGAGCCACCCTCTGGCATGGGGAGACCGGAAGGCAAGCCCCATCACCTCGGAGATATAGAGAACCGGCAATGGTTCCACCTCGGTCCCCCTGAGCTCCAGATTCACCTGACACAATGGGCAGAAAACCACCAGGCAATTCGCCCCGCCCTTTCGGGCGTGGCCCCGAATCCGGTCCACAAGCCCATCCGCGGCCCTGGGCTTGCTCACCGCCAAATGCGCACCGCAGCACTGCCTGGCGTATCCCCAACGGACCGGTTCGGCCCCCAATGCCCGAAAAAGTTCCTCCAGAAAGGTCTCGTAAGGACCCACATCGAACCCGGTGATCCACTCGGGACGACTGAGCAGACATCCGTAGTACAATGCCCCTTTGAGCCCTTCCATCGGTCGTTTCACACGAGAGCGCACGACTTCGAGTCCAACTTCCCCCAAGACCTCGAGGAAGAAGCGCAGCCGCACGCCCCCCTTGTATGCCGTTCCGAAGACCCGCTCCACCTCACGGGCCTTCTTCTGGTCCTCCCGGATCTGTCGATCCGCCTCCCGCAACCTCACGAAACAGCTGGGGCACATGACCATGAGCTCACCGCCCCCTTGCCCCTCGGCCAAGATCAGGTTTCGAGCCGCCAACAACAACGCCCAAGTCGGGTGTGTGCTGTGGGCGGGAGACGATCCGCAGCAACTCCAGTCCTCCATGGGGGCCATAGCCAGGGAGAGCTCCCTTGCCACGTCCTCAAAGGACTCCTCCATCTCCCGAGCGCTAGAGGACAAGGAGCACCCTGGGTAGTACCTTATGGTCCCCGTTCTTGCCTCATCGACCACCGCGGCCATGTTGATCCTCCATCGCCTTTCGCACCTCTTCCAACCCTCTCACCCGACTCGGCAGTAGACGGAACCTCCCCCTGGTGGCCATCCTTATGCCCGCCCCCATGTCCTGAAACAGGGCCCCTGTGGAGAGCTTGTATCGCAACATGAACTCGATCTCAAAGACCCTTCCCCGTTTCCTCACCTGCTTCAAGAATTCCCTGTGAAAGGCCCAGATATCTGGCTCCGCCACCTTCACACCAGACTCCAAGGCCATCTCCCTGAGGGTGTCCATCATCGCCGGGATGTGCACCCGATTCGGACACTGGGACAGGCAACTGAAACACCCCACGCAGATCCAGATGGCACGACTCCCCAACACCTTCTCC
>FWPV01002191.1_pt1 | contig 49180 bp, 43 predicted proteins | sample 2228371 | NCBI WGS metagenome assembly FWPV01 (sample SAMEA103939776, study PRJEB20133) | metagenome | reverse complement strand
TCTTCGGAGTTTAACGATGAAAGGTTTCGCTTCAAGGTTTTTCCGGAAGAACCTCCCGACCCTTTTCCGATTCAATAACTGAGGGGTTACTTTTTTCAAAGATTGTGCTTGACAAATAACTGGAATCGGCAAACAATTTATGAAAAGGAGGCGGAGAGATGAAGATGCAAGAGATTCGGGAAAAGGCGAAAGCCCTTGGCCTCAAGAATACTTTTGGATTAAAGAAAGAAGAGTTAATCCGAAGAATTCAAAAAGCCGAAGGCAATTTCGATTGCTTTGGGACGGCCATTGACTATTGCGACCAATTTCAATGTTGTTTCCGGGATGACTGCTTTCGCTTTGTCAAAGATTGATTATTGATGAAGAATCCCATCCCTTACGATACCCATAAGGGCGGGGAAGGGGTCATACATATGGGGAATCTGCATGGCCTCGATGAACTCCTTCTGAAATTCGGGTTCAATAGTCAGTTCAAGATATTCGACCTTTTGGGCAATTTCATTCGCCTCCAGCCTTTTCTCCCTGTTCAAGAGGGCCATTCTGGCACCTTCGCCAGCTGCATTACCAACAGCGCTGACATGTCTTAAATCACAATTAGGAAACATCCCCAGAATCAACGCTTTCTCAGGATCGATATAACTTCCGAAGGCTCCTGCGAGACAGACGCGATCCAATTTCTCGATTCCCAATTTTTTCATCATCAGTTTGGCTCCTGCATAAAGAGCGGCTTTTGCCAACTGGACATTTCTGATATCCTGCTGGGAGATCGTAATCTCTTTTCCAAGGGAGGTCTCCCCTTTCCAGGCGATTACGAATTCAGGTTTTTCATCAATGAGGATCAACCGGGGAGAGGACAGTTCCTTTTTCATCCGGCTGCTCTTATCAATCACCCCGCAACGATATAATTCGGCGACGGCATCGATGATTCCTGAACCACAGATGCCTTTTGCCTTGCTGGGCTTCCCTGTTTTTGACTTCCAATCCTGATCCCCGATCACTTTAAAATCGACCTCAAGCGTATCTGGATCGATGTGGATCCGCTCGATGGCTCCTGGAGCCGCTCGCATCCCAAACTGGATGTGACTCCCTTCCAAAGCAGGCCCTGTGGCACAGGAGGCTGAAAGAAGCTTATGTCTATTTCCCATCACGAGCTCACCATTGGTTCCCACATCGATGATGAGAACCATTTCGTCCTGATGATGGGGTTGCTCAGCAATCAGAACCCCAACGTTGTCTGCTCCTACGAACCCTGCTTCAATGGGAAGCAAGTGAATGTGAGCAGAGGCATGAACCTTCACCCCTACCTCTCTGGCTTTCAAGTCTATGGACCGGTTTAAAACAGGGGGAAAGGGTGATACCCCCAAGTATTGCGGATCGATTCCGAGAAAGAGATGGTGCATCAACGTATTGCCTACAATCGTGACATCGAGGATATCGTCTGAAGAGAGACCAGCCTTCTTCACAATGTCCTGGATCAACTGGTTCAAGCCATCTACAATCGATTGATGCAACTTCTCAAGACCCCTGGAATGAGTCATAGTGTAGTTGATTCTGGACATGACATCTTCGCCATAGGCGACTTGAGGGTTCATCATTGACTGGGTTGCCACCGTCTCTCCGTTGCCTAAATTGCAGAGGTAGCCTGCAACCGTTGTCGTTCCAATATCCACTGCCAGTCCGTAGGGTCCACCCGTAGCGGCCGGTTTGATATCAAGGATTTTTCTGTCCATCCAGACATAAGCCGTAACTTTCCAGTTTCCTGCTCGAAGGACTTGGGGAAGTTTTTGAAGGGCAGGTAGATCGATATCAAGTGATGGAAGATGATAGATGTCCGAAAGGGCTTTCCTAAGGCGATCAAAATCGCCCAAAAGATCATGGAAAGAAGGAGGGCGGAGCTCCACAGAATAGGATAGGACGGAAGGCTTCAGTTCCACACTTCTCTGGATTAATTCTTTTCTCACCACCTGTTTTTGCAAGGCACTCTCTTCAGGAATGAAAATCGAAATATTTCCCTTGATCCTAACGGAACAGGCTAATCGGTATCCCTCGAGCCTTCCAGAGGCGTCAATCCATTTTGCCTCTTCCTCGCTTAAGGGAGAACACTCTCCCTCCAGCACCTTCACCTTACATTTTCCACAACGCCCCTCTCCTCCGCAGACAGATTCAATGGCTACTCCCAGTTCTTGAGCTGCTTCCAGGACCGTTTTTCCCTCTTCGCACTCTCCCCGTTGACCAGAAGGTTGAAAGATCACTTTGAAGGTCTTCATGAAAAGCTCCCTCCAAAACACTTCATGACGTAATGGCATTTATTTAAAAGGATGTTGAAATAGAGATTCCTTTATGGATGTTATTTCTTCGTCTCCTTCCTTACATTTAACGGGCAAATGAAAGATAAGCAAGGGAAATCTGAAACAGTATGGCATTCAACGGTCGCGGAAGGGAAATGAGGTTTTTCTCAAAAAACTTGAAGGCTAACCCATAACGTTTGGTGAAAGATATCTGCTTCCTTGAAGGCCCCTCTCAAATGCAGAAGGACTATTTAGAAATTTATCTTTGAGTAGGGTGAACATGGAGTTTACTTTGAATACCCTCCGACCTCTTGAAGATAGCGGCACATCTCGATCAGCGCTTCCAGCTTAATGCCTTCGTGTGCTGACCCAGCAATGGAGAGCAAAAAGCCTCCTCCCTTCATTGCTTCTCTCAAGCACCGATCCACGTCTTTTCGGACCAGGGTGAGGTCGGACTGGCATAAAATATGATTCCCATCCACATTCCCTAAAAGGACGAGGTCTTTTCCAAATTCTCTTTTGATCTCTCCCATATCCATTCCTGCGGCAGGTTCCATCCCATGAATTCCTTTTATTCCCGCCTCAATGGCCATCGGGATATAGTCTCGTATATATCCTTCAGAATGCCAGAAGACAGGCACTGGTATGGCATCGACAATCTGTCTGTAATAGGGGAAGGCAAGTTCTTTAAAATCAGAGGGCGAAACGTATCCATGCTGTTTAAAACCGAGATCATCTCCCATGATCACGATATCCACCCCCAGCTCAACCGAATATTTGGAGGTTTCGATAAACCATTCTGTCTTGCGCTCAACACTTTCCTGAATTAGCGCTCTCTTGTCAAACAGAGCATAACAGAATTCAATGAGTCCAAACGCTTCGATGGTCAATCCCAGAGGCCCGCTGTGAGAGAAGAGCGCAAAAGCATGATCCGAATATTTCTTTTTCCAATCCTCAAACATAGATCGATTGTAGCGTTCGTTTAACTTAAGCTCAGGGGAGTAGCGAAGCAGGTCTTCTCGCGTAGCCACTGCCCCTCCGAGATATCTTCCGTGTTCCCATCTCCTGCCAAATTCATCAATGCCGTTCCAGCCTGCATAGATCGCTCCACCAAGGGATTCTTCAGGAGGAGGGGGATTGGGCAAATACCCCAACCCGCTTGGTTTTCCTTCACACCAGGACCTCCTGGCAATAACAAAGACATCCACGCCGAGTTCAAGCCATGTTTTGACCATATCTCCCTGTCCAATGGCACGGACAAAAGGTGCCTCAATGGCATTGAAAAAGAGTGGAACCCTGTCCGGTTCCTGATGTTGTATGGTGGTAAGGACGCGTTCCCTTGAATTCATGAAAATCTCCTCTGTCCGTGTTTAAGGGTTGATGCTCTTTTCTTTCCTAATACGTCATAAATTTGGGCAGATAGGTGGCTATTTGCGGAAAAATGATCAAAATGATAGTCATGATAATCAGGGCTGCCAGAAATGGAAAAATCCCTTTGAAAATATTTTCCAGGGGAACATCGGGTGCAATGCCTTTAATGACAAATACATTCACTCCGACTGGAGGGGTGATTACACCCATCTCGCCGATGAGGACGATGATGACTCCAAACCAGATGGGGTCAAAACCGAGTTTGGTCACCAAAGGATAAAAGATGGGAATCGTCAATACAATAAGCGCCATTGAGTCCATGAAAAATCCACCAATAAAATAGATGAAGATGATGAGGCTAATGATGGCTATTGGAGGAATGGGTAATCCCCCTAACCACTCGGCCAGCTGAAAGGGTATTCTTGAAACCGCCATAAAACGACCGAAAATCACAGCTCCAGTGATGATAAAAATGACCATACAGGAGGTGCGTAACCCTTCTTTACAGGCAAGACTAAAAGATTGCCAGCTTAACTGTCGTCGAATCAAACCAATGATCAAAGCCCCTCCTGCTCCAATCGCTCCAGCCTGGGTGGGGCTAAACCAACCGAGAAATAAACCTCCAATAGCAAGGAGAAAAAGGATGAGCGATTCGACGATTCCGGTCATTGCTTTCAATTTCTCTTTCCATGCTGTCGGAGGGCCAGGGGGACCTATAGCAGGGTTGCGCCTGCATAAAATAACCACAGTGATCGCAAAAAGAAAGGTTAAGAGGATTCCTGGCAATACCCCAGCAATAAAAAGTTTGCCAATAGATTGTTCCGTTAAGATCCCGTAAATGATAAAAACGGTGCTTGGAGGAATCAGAATACCCAGTGTGCCTGCAGCAGCCACAGCGCCTGTAGCAAGGGTATCATCATATTTATATTTTTTCATCTCAGGGAGGGCGATCTGGCCCATAGTGGCAGCCGTTGCCGTACTGGATCCACAAATCGCTCCAAAGCCTGCACAGGCAAAAATGGTGGCAATTGTCAGGCCACCTCGATACTGCCCTGTCCAGGCATAGGTCGTCTGGTAAAGCCTCCGACTGATTCCCGATGCGAAGGAGAAAGTTCCCATGAGAATGAACATGGGAATGACACTTAATGGATATGAGGAAAAGTAATCGAAGATGTCGCGGCCAAGCACTCCAATCGCGGCTGTTGGAGAAGCTAAATAAGCGAAACCACCCAGACCCACCAGAGCCATTGCAAAGGCAACAGGCATTCTGAGTAGAAAAAGTAAAACAAGGAGGCCAATCCCCAATATGCCTATCGTCGTTGAACTCATCTCTGTTTCACCCTCTGGATGGATTTCAAAAACTCCTGTAAAAAGACGAGACAGACAGGGATGCTGGCCAAGGCAATTCCATAGGCAAAGGGGTAGTAAGGGATGTTGGCCGTTGCGCTATGCTCGCCTGATGTTTTGAAAGAATCACCAATCGCCATCAATCTCCAGATGATCAGGAGAAAGAGCCCCAATCCAAGCAGAAGGATGATGCACTGTATTGTCGCCCGGAGACGCACGGGTAATCGGTTGACAATAAATTCTACCTGGATATGGCGACCCAAAATGAGGGTCATACTGGCTCCAAAGGAGACAGCAATAATCTGGGTAAGCTGAACAATGTCAATGGCACCGAAAAGTCGCCATTGAAATATTTTGGCTCCCACGACATCGATACAGGTAATTCCCATCATCACAAGCAATCCCATGACACCGATCCACTCAAACACACCACTGAGACAGCGATTAAACTTTTCGAATTGCTCTAACACAAATCGTCTCCTAAACCCTTCTGGATGTTAGACGAGAGGAGTCAACGCCAACCATCCGGACCGATAGATCAGGCAGCAAAAGCCTGTTCCGAACCAAACGAGAGGGAGGATCGGCATCCTGCCTTTCCTCCCTCAGAGGACTGATCCGTTATTTTTTAAAAAGCACTTCAGGTTTCATTTCCTGAGGACCAGAAGGCGAGGGGATTCGCAGGGCAATCTGCTTTTTGGTCCAGAATTCGATTCGGTCTCTCAAAAATTTGATCCAGCCTTTCACCTCTGCCTCGGAATATCCTTTGCTTACCATGGTTTTGACATAGGTTTCAATGACAGGCTCAACCGCAGCTTTCCATCTTGCCATTTCATCCTTTGAAAGCTCAATAAATTCTACACCCTTCTCGACGCCGTACTCTTTACCTGAAAAATCCACAGCGTTCCACATTAAAACGTATTGCTCCTTGAATTCCCCAACGAGTGTGTCGAAAATGGTTTTAATCTCAGCCGGCAACTTTCTATAACTGTCTTTGTTCATCCCTAAATAGAATGGGAAAGGATGTGATATTTGCCAAGCAGCAGTAGAATATTTGACCACTTCGGCAAAACGGAAAGTCCTTAACGTTTCAAAATTGGAAGCCTCTCCATCGATGACACCTTTTGAGATGGCGTCGTAAACTTCTGGCATCGGTGTAGGGGCTGGCGTGGCTCCTAAAGCCTTGAGAACGATTCCTGCCATTCCAGGTGCTCGAATCGTCAATCCTTTCAGATCTTCCAGTTTCCGCACCGGTTTTTTGGCAGTAGCGATCGCACTGGGGGGGGATGTATTCATCCAGAGAATCTTAATGGCATCAAACTCTTTGGGCTTAAATTGTTGATAGAAATCATTGATCACCTGGTTACTGACATAAGAACTAGGGTAAGCTAATGGTAGGCCAACTGCTTCTGTAACGGGCATACGACCGGGTGTGTAATAGACATGGGAATAACCAATGTCCACAACCCCGCTGACAAGAGAATCAAAGGTTGCAACTGGCGAAACGAGCGAACCACCGGCAAAAAAATCTACCTTCACCTGCCCTTTAGAACGATTTTCCAACTCGCGGCAAAATTCTTCTAATAATTTGGCTTGACTTGAGGGAGGAGGGAAGTAAGTCGCCACTCGAAGCTTGACTGCCTGGCTATAAGCCTTTTCAAAAGGGGAAATAGAACCGATCAAGACTATACACAGAGCCATCATCAGAGCCATCATTGAACCTTTTTTACATCCCATCGTTTGACCTCCTTTTAAATGAATTTTTTGAACCTATATTTTTTAATAATTTTAGGTAGAAAATAGGTTACGTCTAACGGCTACGGCGATCCCGCATTTTGCGGGACTGTATCGTCATTCGGTAACGTCTCACGTCTAAAGCACTTGACGTAACCCAAAGACGCTAAACAAAAGGGGCTTCGAAACCGTCATCCTGACCGATGCACCACTAAATTTTCATGGTTCGCGGGTGGCCCCGCGGCCATGCGGGATTCGTTAGAAAAGTGATAGCTTTTGTTTAATAGAACCATTCCGGCTCCCTAAAAAGGGAATCGATTTTTAAGGAGATGTATAAAAGTAAACAAAAGATAGTTCTATAGGCAGAACTTTGTTATTTAAATTTAAACAATATTACAAAAGCCCTTTTTATTTGTCAAGAAAAAAAGACAACTTTTCGGGTTATTTCTTGGTTGAAGGATAATAAGAGGTTTCATTAGATCAGGGAATTCTTTTAGAAATTGTTGAGGATCTTTGAGGGAGTGGAGATCTAACCTTCGTTGGTTTGGATGATCATTTCGGGTAGAAAAATTATTTTATCTATTGATAGGGGGATAGGTAATCGTTTGCTTTCCCTTTATCAGGTCATTGGGAGAGGCGGTAGCCTGAGACCCATCCCAAAACGAGTGAACCCTACCTCTCGGGCTTGAAATGGCACTTTTTTGTAGATACGAATGTTGCCTATTTCAGAGATAAAAAAGAATAGAGGGGGACTGAATTTTTATCAGGGATGCTCCTTTTCAAACCACGATTTTCTTATCACGGTAAGCCTGGAGGTATTCCAGGCAGTAAGGGTCCTGATTGAGAAGGGCTTTCGAGGTGTAAATCGACGACATGAGGGCTTGATCACGAACATCCACCAGAAGGGTATCCAACCCGGCAGCCATTGCCATAGTTAAAAAGGTCCGATTGATCAAACGCCTTGCCGGAAGTCCCATGCTCACGTTGCTCACTCCACAGATGAGATGGGACTGAGGGAAATGTGTCCTCATCGTTTGGATCATGGCCAGTCCCACCAAAGCCGCTTCAGGCTCTACAGCAACCGACAAAACAAGAATGTCGAAATAGATGTCATTCGGAGGAAGACCTGCCTCCATCAATTTCTGATATAAGGTTTGGGCTATTCTCAATCTCTCTTCGATCGTTTTTGGAATTCCCTGGTCATCCATGAGGAGGACAACGACTTTGCACCTCTTTTCAATGATGAGGGGAAAGAGTTGATCCCACTTTTCTTTTTCTCCTGAGATGGAGTTGAGGATGGGAGGTTCCGAATGATGATAGACCGACAGGGCCGATTTCAGGGCTTTGGGGTTGGCACTGTCAAGCATCAGAGGAATCGGAACCACTTGCTGGACAAGGCGAACCAGCCAGGGAAGATCTTCTATTTCATTTCCACCTGCCACACCGGCGTTGACATCGAGATATTGTGCGCCACATTCGAATTGATTTTTCGCCAATTCTTTCAGGAAAGATTCATCCTTGTTAAGAATGGCCTGGCCAACTTTGGGAATCGTTCCATTGATCGATTCACCGATGATGAGCATATCTGTATTTTCCTTTCTGTTTATTGGACTTCTGGATACCCTTCTTTTGCTGCTTCAACGATCGCTTTGAGATTTTCGATCGGTGTCTGAAGAGGGACGGCACATTCAGGGGCAAGAATATCCACTCCTGCCTCAATACTGTAGCGGGCTTGTTTATAGACATCCTCCGGAGTTCCTCCAAAAAGGACGTTTTTGTTGCTGATATTCCCCACGAGGGACATTTCATGGTTTACTGTCTGAACCGCCATTCTGGCGTCCACCTGCCATTCAAAATGATAGGCATCAAAGCCAGCTTCCACGAAAAGCCGGAGTCGGTCAGAACAATTTCCACAAAGATGGAGGATCGTAGGCCCCCCAATCCTCTGATTGATTTCTTGATGGACAGGGAGGAGAAAGTCTTGATACGTCTTAGGGCTCACCAAGTCACCTGTGGCATGATCTGCCACAACGACAGCATCCGCTCCTGCCTGCAGTTGAGCATTGGCAAAAGAGATGGTCACCTCCTTAAGGCGATTGAGAAATTGGTGAACCTTTTTCGGGTCAGTAAGCGTCCAGATCAGAAATTCCTGGACCCCTGCAAGATGATAGGAGATGGTCCATGGGCCCATCACCTTTCCGATAATCGCTACCCGATCACCATAATGCTTCTTTAATATCTCCAGTGCCTCCAAAACAACCTTGATCGAAGGTTTTTCAAGGATGTTTTCAGGGATTTGAATATCCCTCACTTCTTTTGCAGGATGAGTCTTGGCATCTGGCATCATGGTTGGGCTTCCCCAATCAACAACGCAGCCCAATGCTTCTGCTTCCTGCTGGACACTGAACTCTGGCATGATGGAATCAAATCCGAGAATTTCATATCCCGAAGCTGCCAATTCTGCCATTTTGACTGGATGGAGATGAGCCTCGGGAAAAAAGATTCCCGTCTTTTCCATCAATTCGATAGAAATCACCGATGTTGGATTCGCAACAGAGATGCGATCGCCTTTTCTTCCCCCGAAAAGGCCTGAGAGGAAACGACGTTTTGGGGTGGTAGGCTTTTGATGGTTCATCTGTTTTTGGCCTCCGATAGAAGTTGGTTGGATAACAACACGGCAGTAGTTGCATCTTCTCCATATCCATCGGCGCCGATTTCTTCGGCAAATTTCCGGGTTACAGGTGCTCCCCCCACAATGATTTTGGGTGGGCTGGAGAAGGTTTGGCGAATGCATTGGATGACTTCCTTCATTTCAAGCATTGTGGTGGTCAAAAGGGCAGAAAGTCCAACGAGATCTGGCTGTTCCTCAGCGATAGCTTTGAGAAAAGATTCTCTGGACACATCAATCCCGAGATCAATGACCTGATACCCTGCACCCGATAACATCATGGAGACGAGATTTTTCCCGATATCATGAATGTCTCCCTTAACCGTTCCAATGAGGAATTTACCCTTGTTTGGAACCTTCTCTCTTATCAGCTGGGATCTGATCAGATCGATTCCAGCATGCATATTCCTTGCTGCAAGAAGGACTTCAGGAACCCAGATTTTGCCCGCTTTAAATTCTTGTCCAATGATCTCCATGGCGCGAATAAGGCCCTGATGAAGGATATCCGTTGGGGACACCTGCCCATCAAGACACTTCTTCACTAGACTTTCCATGATGGAGAGATCAGTCTCTCTCAGCGCTTTATAAAAAAGATGGGTGCTTTTTTGATCCAACATCTTGCCCAATTTTTAGCAAATCCATGATGTCATCTGTCCCCATCATGAATGGCCGCTATCAAAGGCGATGGCTTGCTATTCTGTGATGTTCATCTCCCATTTTAAATTAGAAAATAGGTAACGTCTAACGATCATGATGATTCCGTATCTTGCGGGACCGTATCGTCATTCGGTAACGTCTCCCGTTTAAAATTTAACGTAAAACCCTTAGACGCCAAACGAAACGGGCTTCGTAGCCGTTCCCCTAACCGATAGGCTGAAGCATTTTTGTGCTTCGAGGGCGCCCTCCGGGCATGGAGCATTAGCTTCAATCGGCCTGGGTTTGTCCGGTTATTCAGCCAGGACGTTTCTCACCAGATCAACTGCTGAGGCTGCGTCAGGAGCATACCCATCTGCACCGATGTCCTGAGCAAACTTACTGGTTACCGGTGCTCCTCCAACAATGATTTTCACCTGGTTTCTTAGCCCAGCCCATTCAATGGCTTGAATCGTATTTTTCATTTCGATCATCGTTGTGGTCAATAAGGCAGACATTCCTACCACATGAGGCTGGTAGGTTTTGATGGCATCGATGAACTTATGGGCTGGGACGTCAATCCCAAGGTCAACGATCTCAAAACCGCCCCCTTCGAGCATCATGACCACGAGGTTTTTCCCAATATCATGAAGATCGCCCTTCACTGTTCCAATAATTACCCTCTGGGCTTGCCGTGTGGACGATTTTGAAAGGATCGGTTTTAAAACGGCCATACCAGCATGCATGGCTCGGGCGGCAATGAGCACTTCTGGAATGTAGATCTCGCCATTCTTAAATCGAACACCAATGCGGTCCATGGCAGAAAGTAGTCCTTCTTTTAAGACTCTTTCCACCGGTTCCCCCTGATCCAGGGCTTCCTGGGTTAATCTTTTTACCTCGTCCATCTTTCCCTGCGAAAGGGCTGTGTAAAATTTTTCCTGGTCAAGCATCTTTTTCCTCCTTTAATCACTCATTGGTAATCTTCCCCAATCCAATACCATTTCTGTAATCCGTAGAAGCCTCTCAAATTTTGCATCGGGGGGGGTCGTATCACTGACTCCTAATATAAAGCGGTCTCCAGGTTTAATTTCATGAAATAAATCTCTCATAAATCTTTCAAATTCTTCATTTGACATACTCTCTTCCAGCAACGCTACAGAGGGGACACCTCCAAAGATCGTCACTTTTCCTTTGAAGGCATTTTTCACTTCTCGAATGGTCACTTTTGTCATCGGTTGGGGACAAAGGGCTTCTGCAATATCCATCCCACTTTCGGGAATGAGATCGAGAAGGCCTTTATTTTCCCCGTCACAATGACTGAGGAGAAGTTTGCCTTTAGGATGGAGCAAATCTGCCAACTTTTGGAGATGCGGCATAATATGATCCCGGAAGAAGGGAGGGTAGGTGATCATTTCGTCATAGTTCGCTCCAGAAAAAATGACCTCTGCCGGGGAGTCCGCAAGAACCCGAAAGATCTGGTCGAAGTAAGGTTCCATATCTTCGCACAGGCCCTGCATTTCTTTAGGATGGTCATACATCTGAAGATAGAAATCTGTAGCATCGAGGAATTCCTTCATGATATGATGCATCGGGCTTGCAGAAAGATTGGCGAAGGCCGCAGCAAATCCTTTGTCGCCTACTTTTTTTTGATATTCGAGGTAATTCTCGTAGTCAGGGTGAATTTTTATATTCTTAAATATATAGCCCACCGTCTTATAGTCTTTTGGCTCTTTGATGACATGTTCAGTGATCCATGTGATGGAAGCACCAGCGCGCTTCATTTCTTCGGTATAAATGTATTTACACGAAACAGACCCGATTGGCGTATGATACGTGACAAGGGTTGCATCCCCTTCCTTTTTTACTTCTCGATCCACTCCCACCAATTCAGGACGATATGCCATTCCCCAGAGACGATAAACACCGATCCCTCGATCGATATTGTCCTCAGGAGTTCGGACCTTCAGAAACTCAGGCACAATCTTATGGTATCCGCCTCCGATATAATCCGCAATTTCATCGAGGGATGCATCCTGTTTAAAAGGTTTGGGGAGGGTGCCACGCATCGCATTGGAATTGTGCCAGAGATCTATCCGAGGTACCCAGGGCAAATGATCTGCCCATTCTCCTTTTGCTGCTTTCAGCATTCGTTCTTTGTAGGTCATGTTACCCCCTTTTATATGAATTCTCATCTACCACCCGATAATTTTCGAAGGAAGCCATAAGACAATTTCAGGAATCGCTATGACAATAGCAATGCCTAATAGCTGAAGAAGGACATATGGGATGACTCCGTAAAACATCTCTCTCATTGTCACTTCAGGTGGAACGATGGATTTTAAATAGAAGATCGCAGGCGCCAGGGGAGGGGTGAGGTAGGAGGTTTGAATCATCATAATGAATAGAATGCCAAACCAGATCGGATCGAACCCCAATTTCACAATGATTGGGGAAAAAATGGGGATGAAAACGAGCAAGATGCTTGCCCAATCCAAAAAGAAGCCGGAAACAAAGGCAATCAACAAAAAGATTAACAGGATGCCACTTCGGCCAAAAGGCAGACCCATCAAGATCTTTTCGGTTACCTCGCCTCCCCCCATTCCTAAAAAGACTCCACTAAACATGTATCCACCCGTTAAAATCAACATCATCATACTCGTGATTTTCAAAGTGGTAATCACAGTCTCTTTAAGGGAGGTGAGAGTCAACTTCCTGTAAAGGGCCGTTAAAATGAGGGCCCCAAATGCGCCTAAAGCGGCTGCTTCAGTGGGAGCCGCCAATCCAAAAATAATACTTCCCATCACAGAGAAAATAAGAAACAAGGGGGGAAGAAGAGCGGTGGCGGTAATTGAAATCTTTTCCTTTACCGGCACTTTCAGTTCTTCCAATGGAACCGGAGGGGCAAGGGTAGGGGAAAGATAAGATCTGATCCCAATGTAGATCAGATAAAGGAGTGAAAGGAGTAAGCCCGGGAAAATACTTGCAATCAGAAGCCTTCCCACAGACAAACCTGCTGCTGGTCCATAGACCACGGTCACCACGCTTGGGGGGATAAGGGTGCCTAAAGAGCCTCCTGCGCAAATGGTTCCGCAGATGAGGCTATGTCGATAATCTCTTTTGATCATGGCTGGAATGGCCATGACTCCTACCATGACCTCCGATGCTCCTATAATTCCTGTGCAGGCGGCAATAATGGTACACATGATGACGGTCGCCATTGCCAGCCCACCCCTGAGGCGTCCTGTCCAGATACTGATGGCATTAAATAACTTTTGAGCAATCCCAGACCGTTCGAGAAGGGTCCCCATAAAGACAAACAGGGGAACGGCTGCAAGAACATAATTTTCAGCCATGTTGTAAACCCGTCGAATCAGCATGGGAAAGATGCCTCCTTCAAACCCGACTAATCCAAACAAGAAGGCAATCCCCATGAGAGAAAATGCCACAGGATATCCTGCGAAAATAGTAAGAAGCATGCATGGAAACATCAATAGCGGAAGATACTCTGAACCCATTACTCTTTTCCTTTCAAAAGGATGTTTAAATTTTTGAGAAATTCAGATAAACCCTGAAGGAAAAGTAAGACGAAGCTGACCACTAAAACGGACTTAAAAGGGTACAGATGTGGACGCCAGGGGCTTGCTCCTGATTTTTCCCCCATCTGATAGGATTGAATGGTGAACTCGGCTCCCCCATAGATGAGAGCCATCACCACTGGGAAAAAGAGAATGAGGTATCCTAAAATGTCAATGAGGGCCCTCCCTCTTGGGGAAAGATGCATGTAGATTACATCAATTCGAATATGGCCTCTCATGAAAAGGATGAAGGCAGCTCCGATGAGAAAATGGGACCCATATAGAAAATAGGTGACTTCATAAGACCAGATGGTTGGACTTTGAAGGATGTATCTCGCGATGACTTCGTAAACCAAGGCGAATACATTTGGCAAGATCAGCCAGGCGATTCCTTTCCCAGACCATTGACTGATTGCATCAATGGTTTTCGAAATTGAAGAAAGCATCGGTATTTCTCACCCCTTTTCTTTTTAAGAAGACGATGTGAAAAACCAGGCTGACCCTCAAACGAGAGTCAACCTGGCCCCAGAGGGTCTATTCATAGGTTAAGGTTCTAATTTTTTCGATACTCTTCCATCCCTCTTCAAATTTCCTTTGAGACTCTAAAATTTTCTTAAACCAGGCATCCTTTGCGGCATATCCATCTGCCCACTCTCGTCCTAATTTATGGGCGGTCGCCTGAACCTCGGGAGCCAATTCAATGATGGTGTTTCCGCGTTTTTTAAATACATCCATCGCTCCCATATCTAACATACCGATTTTTGTCCAGGACATGAGCGTCGTGATTTTAGCTGCTTCTTCAATAATCGACTTAAGATCGTCCGGCAATTCTTCCCATGCCTTTTTGTTCACAACGAATTCAAAAGGGGCACTCGGCTGGTGGATCCCGGGAATGATGACATATTTGGCGACTTCATGAAACCCCATCGGCAAATTTTCTCCTGCGCATGCCCACTCAGTTGCATCAATCACCTTTCGCTCTAAAGCGGGCAGGACCTCTCCTCCTGGGAGGGTAATGACAGAAGCCCCCAATTTAGGAAGGATATCTGCCCAGGCTCCAACGGTCCTGAATTTAATCCCCTTTAAATCAGCGAGGGTTCGGATGGGTTTGTGGGAATGGGCAAAGACTTCTGTCGGTCGCAATCCTCCCGGAAAAGCAATCACATCGAACTTCTCCAGTCTGAATTGTTGCCAGAGTTTATATCCATCGCCCGCATAAATCCAATGGAGCATGACCTCTGAGTTGGGGCTTCCAGCATAGCCGCCAATCAAGCATGAAGCAGGATGGATACCGATATCATATCCCGGCCAGGTGTGCGCCATCTGACAAACGCCTCTTCTGACAGCATCTACTCCCTCGAGGGGAGGCGCAATGGCTCCTGCTGGGAAGATATCGATCGTCATCCGACCTCCACTCATTCTTTTGACCACATCGGGCAATATTTTTGCCATGTCGGTAAAGAGCGGGATACCGGTGGGCCATGCGGTAGATAATTTCCATTTGAACGTCTTAGCCTGAGCATTGACCTTCCTGGGTTTTGGCAAAGCCATTCCGGCCCCTAAGGCAGCTACCCCTAAGGTTTTTAAGAAATTTCTCCTCGACTTTTTCATACGCAACCTCCTTCCGTTAAAGTGATTTGACCACTATGAACGATGAGCGAAAAAGGACCATTGGGAGATCCCTTGATTCCTGGATACTAAGTCATGGGATATTTTCCATATTTTTTAATAGCCTTTGCCATTGCCCAAACATTTTCCACTTTACAATAGTCCGTAAGACTGTTCGCACTGGTGATGATATATCCTCCTCCCTGTCCTGCCACGGCGATTCTCTCTTTCACTTCCCGATCCACCTCTTCTGGGGTTCCAAGAGTCAGAGTGTAATCAAGGTCGATGTTCCCAGCGATACAGACTCTATTCCCATAAAGTGTTTTAATCTGTTTGATATCCATGGCAGCAGGTTGAATCGGGTGAATTCCATTCATCCCCAAAGTGAGAAGGTCCTCTAAAAGGGGTAAAATGTTTCCATCACTGTGGAAGATCCATGGTTTCTTAATGGCACTGGCCACAATGCGCTGGTAAGGCAAGAAGAATTCCTGGAACATCTCCCGATTCATCCAGGGCGACTTGGTATCCGCGAGGTCATCATTTGCCCAAAAAAAGTCAAAATCGAGTTGATTCAAATGTTCCACCACCCTTGCCGACCATTCGGAAAAGCGCCGGTGAATCTCCTTCACCAAATCCGGGTGATCGTAAACATTGTAGGCAAATTCTATGATCCCCATACTTTCGAGCATGGAGGCAGAACCCAGGCGAATCCTTGCGAAGACGGCATAATCCTTTTTGAATTGGCTGATCCATTTTGCCACAGCTTCATATCGAGCCGGGTGATCTGGATCGGGTAGATATTCATCAAACAATTTGAGCGAGTCCGTGGAGGTGAGTAACCCTTTTTTAATGTAGGTTCGTCCGGTTTCTGGAATGGCTCCCATCTCAGCAATCCATGGAGGAACAAAGTCAAACGTGACTTTTTGAGGGTAATAGTAATTCTCCTTAAACCCTTTGGCACCCTGAAACGCCTGACCCGCTGTTGCTTTTCCTCCCATCGGGAAATGGTATCCAAATCCATCCATGCCCAACCGCTCACAGAGATCTCCAGGCGTAAATTGAGTGGTCCCCATGATCTTCTCCTGCAGTCCTTCCTCAAAGTCATTTTCAACCCAGGGGACTTGATCTGGCATCCCACGTTTTAAGGCAGTTAAAACCCTTTCTCTATGTGTCATTTCCTTCATGAGATAGGTCCTCCTGTCACCATATTATCCCTATAGAAGGGATTCCAGATCTTGTGATATTGTGCTTTATTTTGGTAATATTCTGCTATTTTTTTTGAAGGGACATTGACTTGAAGTGATTTTAAAATTAGAATAAGTAAAAAAGAGGCAGTAGAGAAATGAGATTCAACTTTCATACAAGAACGGAATATCCCAAATTGCTCATTTTAGCCTGCTCCGTGATGGAGAAAGAATTTCAACAATTTCGAAATGGACAAATGGATTTTGTATTTCTCGATTATGGTCTCCATCGTGTTCCAGAACAGATGGGACAGGCGATTCAGGTGGAGATTGAAAAGGCGTCCAACCATCCTTATGATGGGATTGTTTTAGGATACGGTCTCTGCAGTAATGGGATCGTAGGAATCCGATCAAAGGTTCACCGTTTGATACTTCCTCGCGTTCATGACTGTATTTCGCTTTTTCTTGGATCGATCGAATCTTACCAACATCAAACAAAAGAACATCCGGGAACTTATTATTTGACCCCGGGTTGGATTGAAAAAGGTCAGACCCCTCTTTCCAAATATGAATCCTATGAGAAATCCTACGGTAAGGAAACAGCCCAATGGGTGCTTCATGAGGAGATGAAACATTATACCCGGATCGTTTTTATCGATACGGGCGTTTATGCTCTTGAATCCTATCGAAACGAGGCACGCCGCAATGCCCAATTTTTAGGGGTGACCTTTGAGGAAGTGAAGGGCTCTCCTGACATGTTCAGAAAATTGGTCTGTGGTCCCTGGGAAAAGGATTTCCTGATTCTGGATCAAAATCAACCCATCGAACAAGAGATGTTTTTCGACCTATGAACCATCAGGCGAAACGAACCAGCGTGATCCAAAAGAGTCTTTTCAGAAAGGATTCAGAAGAATTCTCGGAGAAACTCGTAAAGCTCCAGCAAGCCGTTGTATTAAGAGATTGTCGTTCGGTCAGGGAATTCACCTTGCAACTGGTTGAGGAGGGAGTGGATCTCTTTCGAATCTTGAATCAGGGGTTAATCCCCGGTATGCTGGAAGCCAGTGAACGCTTTCGACGAGGAGAATTTTTTATTCCAGAGTTACTGATGTCTTCAAGAGCCCTTCAGTTTGGTTTAAACGTTCTCAGACCACTGATTCGTGAACAAAAAAGCCACAAGCTTGCTAAGGTCATCATCGGAACGGTGAAGTTTGATCTCCACGACATTGGCAAGAATCTGGTGGTGATTCTCCTGGAAGGGAATGGCTTTGAAATGATTGATCTTGGAGTAGATGTCTCCCCAGAAAAATTTGTCAGAGCCGTTGAAAAATATGAACCCCAAATTTTAGCCATGTCTTCTCTCCTCACCTCCACAATGAGCTGGATGAAATTTACCATCGAACACCTTCACGCCTCCGGTTTAAATAAAAAAGTGAAGACGTTGGTTGGAGGGGCTCCTGTCACCCCCATTTTTGCTAAAAATATCGGGGCGGATGGGTACTGTCGAGAAGCCACCTCTGCCCCCTCAACCATCAGAAAACTCTTGGGCATTGACGACGATGAGGGACATTTGGTTAAGCAAAAAGCTTAAAATTGATCAAGCGGCCCTTCGTCAAATGGAGGAATTTGTTCAAGCCACCCATCTTCCCCTGAGATTATTCGATCGCAAAGGAATCGTTTACTGGCAATCCCAATATTTCAAAGATAATTCAAATTTTTGCAGATTCATTCAATCACAGGGCAGGAAGGGGAAGGCCTGCACAAAGGTCCATCAGGAGGCGCTCCGAGAATCGCTGCGATGGGGCGAGCCCATTCTTTCCAAATGTTGTTATTTTGTCATGCAAATGGTGAGTCCCATCCTTGACAAGGGCCGCTTCATCGGCCTTTTGGTTGCATCGCCATTTCTTCTCATTCACCCTTCCGAATTGCAGCCTGAGGAACTTCGGTCGCTTCATCAGGGAAAAGTCAGAAGAGACCGAACGTTTGAAAAAGTTCTTGATACCATCCCCGTGCTCAAGGATGATGATGTCAAAGGAGTCACCCAGCATCTCTTTCACATAGCAGATCGTCTCTCGAATCCGGATCTCAGCGATCTTCTCAAAGTGCGGGAGGCACAAATTCTTCAGGGAAAGATTGCCGATCAGATTCGGGACCTCAAGGACTTCGATCGAGAATTCACTCCAGATTCATTGAGCAAACTTTTCCACGATCGAGAAAAGGAGATTGTGACAAAAATCCGGTTGGGGGACCGGGACGGAGCAAAAGAAATTCTGTATCAACTTCTGGCGATTATCCTGGTTCAATACCTGGAGAACTTCGAACTCCTGAAGGTTTCCATTCTTGAACTTCTTATTATTCTATCACGGGCCGCTGTGGAAGCGGGAGCGAAGATGGAACAGATGCTGGGCATGCGATATGGGTTCATCACGGAACTATCAAGAATTAGGGATCAAGAGGAACTCTGTCTTTGGATTGTCAAAGTCCTCGAAAAAATGACAGAGCAGATCTATCAAACCCGCAACACGAAACATTATCAGAGACTGAAACGAGCCATGGATTTTATTGATATGCACTGCGCCAAACCACTGACCGTTGAGCAGGTAGCCCAGGAAGTCTATCTTAGCCCCTCTCGATTAAGCCATATTATTAAGGATGAATTGGGAATGACCCTCATCGATTACCTCTCAAAGAGGAGGATTGAAAAGGCAAAGGCGCTCCTCAGCAATGAAGAAGTCCCAATCGCCCAAATCGCCCAAGAGGTGGGATTTCCGGACCAGAGCTATTTTACTAAAGTCTTCAAAAAAATAGAAGGATGTACACCAAGGGCTTACCGGATCAACTTGTTCCAACATCAAATGGGATCACCTGTCCTTCCTTGTTGATCAGGTCATTAATTGCCTTTAGGAAGCTCACAGAGTTCTATCAAAACACCGCCTGAAGATTTAGGATGGACAAAAGCCACTTTCGTATTATGGGCACCCGGGCGTGGTTTCTGATCGATGAGAGTGGCTCCTTTCTCAAGATAAGATTTAACCTCTGCCTCCACATCTTCCACCTCAAAGCAGATGTGATGGATCCCCTGACCTTTGGTCTCTAAAAACTTCGTCAGCGGCGAGTCGGGTTCGGCAGGTTGAACCAGTTCGATATTCGACTCGCCGATTTTAAAAAAGCCCACCTTCGTCTTTTGAGCCGTGACAACCTCTACACCCGAAAGGGTAAGGCCCATGACGTCCTGGTAGAATTTAGAGGCTTCTTCCAGGTTGTTTACAGCAATGGCAATGTGATTGATTTTCTTTAGCATTTTTTATTCTCCTCATAATATAAAATCTTAATGGAGCATAAGGTACGCAGTCATGGAATGATGGAATGATGGAATGATGGGTTTTGATTAAAAAATGGTTTTCCCATCATTCCAGTTTTCCACTATTCCATTATTCCAATTGGATGTTTTTCTTAATATATTTAATGATTTCTTCGGTGGAGGCACCGGGCTGAAAGATCTCGCGGATGCCTGCCTTCTTCAGAATTGGAATGTCATCGACCGGAATGATTCCTCCTCCGAATACGATGATGTCTTCAGCTCCTTTTTCCTTCAAGATTTGAACCACTTTGGGAAAGAGGCTCATATGGGCTCCGGAGAGGCTTGAAAGGCCAACGATATCAACATCTTCCTGGATAGCAGCATTTGCGATCTGTTCGGGAGTCTGCCGGATCCCTGTATAAATCACTTCCATCCCTGCGTCTCTCAGGGCTCGGGCGATGACTTTAGCCCCCCTATCGTGACCGTCCAATCCTGGTTTTGCAATCAGCACTCGAATCTTGCGAGGCATCTTTTCTCCTCCCTGACTATTTCGGATTGCGCAACTCGGATTTCGAAATGGAAGATTTAAAGCAATATTTTATAATTTAAGGGTATTTACTCCGCAATCCGAAGTCCGCATTCCGAAATTGATTATCTTCCTTTATATTCCCCAAATACTTCTCTGAGGGTATCTGAAATTTCACCGATGGTCGCATAGGCCTTTACCGATTCCAGAATAGGTGGCACGATATTCTCCGTTCCCTGGGCTGCCTTTTTAAGAGCGGCCAGACATTGCCTGACTTTTTCGGAATCCCTCTCTTTTTTGACTTTTGCCAGTTTTTCCTTTTGATACCGCTCTATTTCTGGATCTATTTTTAAAATATCCCGCAGAGGTTCCTCTTCGATCTGGAATTGATTGAGCCCCACGATGATCCTCTTTTTTGTTTCAATCTCCTTCTGATATTGATAAGCGCTTTCAGCAATCTCATCCTGAATATAACCCGATTCAATGGCCTTGATCGCCCCTCCCATGGCTTCAATCTTGTCGATATATTCGAGGGCTTTCCTTTCTATCTCATTGGTCAGAGCTTCGACTGTGTACGACCCTCCTAAGGGATCGATCATATCGGCCACACCGCTCTCATAGGCTATGATCTGCTGGGTTCGCAAAGCGATTCTCACAGAATCCTCTGTCGGGAGGGCATAAGCCTCATCCCTTGAATTGGTATGAAGGGATTGAGTTCCGCCCAGAACGGCGGCCAATGCCTGGAAGGCGACTCTGACGACATTATTATCGGGCTGTTGCGCAGTCAGAGAGCATCCTGCTGTCTGGGTGTGAAATCGGAGCATGCACGACTCATCCCTTTTCGCTTTAAAGCGCTCCCTCATGATTTTTGCCCAGAGTCTTCGAGCCGCCCTAAATTTAGCTACTTCTTCGATGAAGTTGTTATGACAGCAGAAGAAAAAGGCGAGCCTGGAAGCGAAGGCGTCAACATCCAGGCCTGCACGAATGGCCGCTTCCACATAAGCAATACCATCCGAGAGGGTAAAGGCTACCTCCTGAACAGCCGTACAGCCTGCCTCGCGCATGTGATAACCGCTGATACTGATGGTGTTCCATCTCTGGACATGGTCCTTGCAAAAGGCAAAAATATCCGTCACGATTCGCATCGACTCAAGAGGCGGAAAGATGTAGGTTCCCCTTGCGGCGTATTCCTTTAAAATATCATTTTGAATCGTTCCTTGAAGGGCATTGCTTTTGATCCCCTGTTTTTCTGCCACCGCAATATACATCGCTAAAAGAATGGCTGCTGTGGAATTGATGGTCATCGACGTTGAGACCTTATCGAGGGGAATCCCGTCGAAAAGGATTTCCATATCCTTCAGGGTATCAATGGCTACCCCCACTTTTCCAACCTCACCATCGGCAAGAGGATGATCGGAGTCATAACCGATCTGTGTCGGCAGGTCGAAGGCGACGCTCAGTCCGGTCTGGCCCTGCTGGAGCAGAAATTTATAGCGTTTATTCGTTTCTTCTGCCGTGGCGAATCCTGCATACTGCCGCATGGTCCAGAGTCGCCCCCGATACATGGTGGGCTGGACTCCCCGGGTAAAGGGATATTCTCCTGGAAATCCAAGTGCATCACAATAATCAAGATCAGCCACATCAAGGGGCGTAAAGAGTCGTTTCAACTCAATGTGCGAAGTTGTTTTGAATGAGGGTTCACGCTCAGGGGATTTTGAAATGGCTTTATTGAGGGTTGTTTTTTCCCAGCGCTCCATCTCTTCACGAATATTTTTAGACATAAGTCACCTCATAAAAAAGGGGACAGGCTACTTTTTCAAAGCCTTATTTTACACTTGAAAAGTATATTGATTACATATGTGGTTTGTTTTCTTTAAAAAAGTAGCCTGTCCCCTTTTTTTATTATAGCGGAATGTTTCCGTGTTTTCGCCAGGGGTTGGTATCGACTTTCGTCTTCAAGATGTCTAAAGCTTGAATAATCTTAAGACGGGTTTCTTCTGGTTCGATGATCTCATCGACGTATCCCAATTCCGCCGCTTTATAAGGGCTTGCGAATTTCATCTGGTATTCTTCCACGAGTCTTTGACGGGTCTCCTTCGGATCTTTTGCCTCCTTAATCTCATTGCGAAAAATGATATTCACTGCTCCTTCGGCGCCCATCACAGCAATTTCAGCCGTTGGGTAACAATAATTGATGTCTCCACGAATATGTTTGGAGGACATCACATCGTATGCACCACCATATCCCTTCCTGGTAATGATCGTGATTTTGGGCACGGTCGCTTCACAGTACGCATAGAGGAGTTTGGCACCATGTCGGATGATTCCCCTTGCCTCCATATCAATTCCAGGAAGAAAACCAGGAACGTCAACAAAAGTGACGATGGGGATATTAAAACAGTCACAGAAGCGGACAAATCGGCCTGCCTTGACAGAGGAGTCGGGATCGAGGGAACCTGCAAGCCAGTTGGGTTGGTTGGCTACAATGCCCACAGGCATCCCATTGAAACGGGCAAATCCAACAACGATGTTCTTCGCCCAATCCTTCTGAACTTCAAAGAAATACCCATGATCGACCACTGCAAGGATGATCTTCTTTATATCGTAGGCTTTTTTAGAATCCTCTGGAATGATGTTCTTCAAAGATTCATCCATTCGGTTAGGATCATCGGTGCATTCCATGACAGGTGGTTTTTCACGGTTGTTCTGGGGGAGGAAACTGAGAAGCTCTTTGATCAAACGGATGGTGTCTTCATCATTTTCTCCGGCAAAATGAGCGACCCCACTTTTTTCCATATGCACCTGAGAACCACCCAGTAGTTCAGACGTGATGGGTTTGCCATCCGGCGTTTCGGTCTTTCCCAAGGCCGCCCGGATCACATCGGGTCCAGTGATGTGAAGGTAACTCGTCTTTTTGGTCATCAGGATGAAGTCGGTCATAGCAGGAGAATAGACGGCGCCGCCTGCACAGGGGCCCATAATGGCTGAGATCTGAGGGATCACCCCGGAAGCAAGGACATTTCTTAAGAAGATATAAGCATAGCCAGCAAGACTCTCCACCCCTTCCTGAATTCGTGCCCCTCCCGAATCATTCAGTCCGATGACAGGGGCTCCGGTCTTCATAGCGAGGTCCATGATTTTACAGATCTTTTCAGCAAAAGCCATACCCAGTGCTCCGCCAAAAACGGTGAAGTCTTGGGAAAAGACATAGACCAAGCGTCCATTGATTTTACCATAACCTGTGACCACCCCATCTCCCCAGAATTTCTTCTTCTCCATCCCAAAATCATAACAGCGATGTGTGACAAATTTGTCCAACTCAACAAATGTTCCCGGGTCGAGAAGAAGGTCAATCCGCTCACGGGCAGTCAATTTTCCATCTTTATGCTGTTTATCGATTCTCTCTTGTCCCCCTCCGAGTAAGGCTTCAGCCCTCCTCTTCTCCAATTCCTTACGAATGGCTTCAATCGATCTCATAGATGATTTTCCCCCTCCTCAAAGAATAAACCCGAAGCACGACATCCTAAACAATCCCTAATGATCAAATTTTCCCGCCAAGGCGGGATTCGAAACAAATAAAAGTTTAAAAGCATTTGGATTTTGAAAATTTGTAACATTTTAGTTCTTTGAAAAATCTTTTATAAAATCCCTCCCAAGCTCCCTTTGCCCCGCCGTATGCGGGGGAAAAGATTACCAAAGGGAGGAGAAGTTCATCCCCCTTTGAAAAAGGGGGATTGAGGGGGATTTGTGGTTTTACGATATCTTGTCATGCCTCTTTTTCAAAGTGCTAAAGCGCTACGAAAATTTGAATTTGTTTCGATTTTTCCGCCATAGGCGGATCTGCCTCAGGCATGACAATATTTGTATGTCGAGTTTAGTGGTTTTTTAACTCTCCTTTCATTATCTTTTCTGCAAGAGAATAGGGGTCCGTTCGGCGATTTGTCAGATCATCGAGGATGTTTTCCCACCGACCCTCTTTTTCAATCTTTTGAATGAATCGAGACATGACCTCTGATTCAAGAACCTCAAGAAAAGTGGCTTTTGCTCTCTCTTTCAGTTTCTTTTCAAGAGCGTGGCTCTGTTCCAGTGCTTGTTTGTGGCGATAGATGCCATAGACCAGCTCGAAGATCCCTTTTCCCAGAATGGCTTCCGTCTTAAAGATTGGGGGTTCCCAACCGTCCTCCCTTTTGCGACTCATTTCGAGAACCATCTTCAAGTCCCGCTCCATCTTTTCGGATCCCTCCCGCTCGCACTTGTTGATGACAAAGAGGTCTCCGATTTCAATGATCCCTGCTTTGATCGCCTGAATATCATCTCCCAGGCCCGGGATGAGGACAACAATGGAAGTATGGGCAGTATTGACGATCTCCACTTCATCCTGGCCAACGCCAACGGTCTCTACCAGGATGATATCCTTTCCCATGGCATCCATGACGTTGATGATGTCCTGAGTGGAGCGTGAGAGTCCTCCAAGACAACCCCGGGTAGCAAGGGAGCGGATGAAGACGCCTTCATCCGTGGCATGGCGTTGCATCCGGATCCGATCTCCAAGGATTGCCCCCCCGGTAAAGGGACTGGTCGGATCAACGGCCACGATTCCGACTGTCTTTCCTTCTTTACGAAAGATGTCGACCATCTTATCGACGAGGGTCGATTTACCGGAGCCAGGTGGACCGGTGATGCCGATGATGTAGGCTTTCCCAGTTTTGGGATAAAGTTCTTTTAAGGACTCCATGGCGGAAGGGATACGGTCGTCAATATCCCTCATCAGTCTCGAAGCCGCCCGGATATCCCCCTCAAGGATGCGCTTAGCCAAGTTCATTGATGACAATAGATACCAAAATTAAATAGAAGAGGCAATAAAAAAATCATAATTTACAGGGCTCGGCCGGGGACGCCGATGTGCCGGGCAATCACGATTCTCTGAACCTCTGAAGTCCCTTCTCCAATGTCAAGGAGCTTCTGGTTCCGGTAGTGGCGTTCGACTGGATATTCCTTCATCAAGCCATATCCTCCATGCAGTTGGACCGCCTGATTCACCACGCGGTGATACATCTCGGAACAGAACATCTTTGCCATGGCTGATTCTTTTGAGAAGGGTCGATGCTGTTCACAGAGCCAGCAGGCTTTATAGAGAAGCAGTCTTGCCAGTTCAATCTCGGTCGCCATATCGGCTAATTTGAAGGCATTGACCTGAAAGGTCCCGATGGGCCTTCCAAATTGCTCCCGTTCGCTGGCATATTTCAATGCCAGTTCAAAGGCGCCCTGAGCCCCCCCCAGTCCCATTGCTGCAATGCTCAGTCGCCCACCATCCAGGGTGGCAAGCATCTGATGAAAACCATCCCCCCGTCGGCCTAAAAGATTTTCCTTTGGAACTTTACAATCTGTAAAATAGAGTTCACCAGTATTGGAAGCCCTCCAGACCATCTTTCCGTGCATGGTCTTGGTCGTGAATCCCGGGGTCCCATTCGGAACGAGAATACAGGAGAGTTCATTTTTCCCATCATTTCTTTTTCCAGTCACGGCCTGGACCACGCAGACTTTGCTGATATCCGTAGTGGAGTTGGTGATGAAAATCTTGGAGCCGTTGATGATCCAATAGTCTCCTTCAAGGACAGCCGTCGTTTTAGAGGCTCCAGCGTCCGAGCCAGCGTTTGGCTCGGTCAAGCCAAAAGAGGAGAGGGCCCTTCCTGCGCAGAGGTCGGGAAGCCATTTCTGTTTTTGCTCCTCATTTCCGTAGTAATAGATAGGCGAAATTCCCAGGGAATTTCCAGCGGCCAGGGTGGCGGCCTGAGAGCCGTCGATCCGCGCAATCTCTTCCACAGCGATGATATAGGAGATATACCCCACATTGCTTCCACCATATTCCTCAGAAACAAAAGGACCAAAGAGGCCCAGATCACCCATCCGTTTGGTGAGGGTATAAGAAAACTCTTCTTTGTCATCCAGCTCCTGCGCCACAGGAGCGATCTCTTTTTCGGCGAAATTTCGGACCATCTTTCGAAGCATCTGCTGCTCTTCGGTTAAGTCAAAATCGAGTGCCATACCATCCTCCTCCTTCGCAGAGGGCAAAGAGCATAGTGCATAGGGTGATCCTGTTCAAAAACACTATGCTCTATGCTCCATGCGCTATGTTTATTTCACAGGTTTAAAATACTTAATATCGAGAATGCTTCCTTCACGGTCTTTTTTGGGTTTGAAGACCGCTTCCACCGGCATGCCGATATAAACCTTATCGAAATCAACTTCTCCGAGCCAATGCACCAAAAATCCCTGAGACCCGTCAATGTGAATGACGGCAACGATGGAGGGTTGCTCTTTTCTTAGCCCATCATAAGTCTCATAACATTGAGTAAACGTATGAACCTTCCCTGTGGTTCCGACTTCAACATAATGATCCTCCAGTCTGGCAAAACATCGTTCACAAAAGATTTTTGCAGGGACATAGGTGATCTTACAGGCTTCACATTTTGCACCCATGATCTTTCCGTTCATCAGTTCTCTGAAAAATTTCTCTCCTGCTCTTCCAACGGTATAGATGTAGCTCATTGGGATTTGACCTTCCCAATAGGTGATATCTGTCGTCTTCTGAAATCGTTCGATCAATGCCATGGTTTCACCTCCGTTAGCAAAATCCGCAAAGCGCCAATGGCATAGGTCCGTAAGGGAACCCCTTTGCTCTCTGCTCCATGCTCTGCGCTTTATTCGATCGGTTTAAAATATTTGATGTCTGTGATTGCGCCGGTTCTCTCTTCGGGCGGCTTCCACACAGCTTTTACCTTCATCCCGCGATAGATCTTCCAGGGATCGACTTCATTGAGATGATGGAGGATCCCCATTCCCTTTGAGGCTCCATCAATTTCGATCACCGCCGGTGTAAAGGGTCGGACCCCTCCTGCAATATCAAGGCGCCCTGCCTTCCAATCCACATAACTGACCACCCAGGTGTTGACAATCCCCGTGTCCTGAACATAGACCCATTCCCCTGTTGGCACCCAGCAGAGTTCGCAGAACAACCTGGGCGGGAGCATAATGCGATGGCATTTGTCACACTTCTTTGCGATGATTTTCCCATTCTTTAATTCAGCAAGATAACGACCAATGGCAGGGCCATTATCCCAAGCATATTTCAGATTGGGTGTCCACTTCACGGAAAGGACTTTTCCTTTCTGAATCTCTTCCGCGCTCAGTTTGGTAGCTGTTTTTAACACCATCTTTTCTGTGATTTCCATAGGTTCACCTCCTCCTTACTTTCTGAGTACCACCACGGTTCCCACCTGCATTAAATCGCCCCAGGCGTTGGCCACGCCACAGGTTGGATTTCCGGGAACCTGACGTTTTCCAGCTTCTCCTTTGAGTTGGAGATAGAGTTCAATCACCTTCATCAAACCAGCCGCCGCAATGGGGTTACCCACCCCGAGAAGTCCGCCTGAAGGAGAGGTTGGGAGTTTCCCATCCCTATTAAAATGGCCATCTACCAGCATCTGAACTGATTTTCCTCTGGGGGCGAGCATCAACCCTTCGATATGATGGAGTTCTTTATAAGTAAAGGGATCATAGGGCTCTGCAATATGAATTTCTTTGGAAGGTTCTTTGATCCCAGCCATTTTATATGCTTGGCGAGCCGCCACTTCCAGGTAATCAGGATAATAGAGATCCCTTGTGCACCAATAAGCCGTATCCAGACACCAGCCTACACCATCAATCCATATCGGTTTTTCAGTGATCCTTCGGGCGACATGTTCTGCTGCAAGAACAATGGCTGCTGCTCCATCGCTTGTAGGACTGATATCGAGTCGGTTCACAGGCCAGGCCATGATTTCGGAATTGAGAACGTCTTGTACGGTGATTTCTCCCGGTAGTTGTGCTGAAGGATGATCCATGGCATTCTTCTTGTTCTTTACCGCGACCAGTGCAATGTCTTCTTTTCGATACCCATGGGTCGTCATAAAGCGGTTCATCTCAATGGCAAAAATCCAGATGAGAGTGGGATAAAGGGGTTGTTCGGTGGTATGGTCAAAGATGGTCAGAAACGCTCCTGCCGGATGGGGATAGGCAGAGGACATTTTCTCCTCTGCGACGACCAGACAGGTATCGAACATCCCAGAGGCGACATGAAACCAGCCGTGGATTGGAGAAAGTACTCCTGTTCCACCGCCCACAAAATGTCGCATATAGGGTTTTCGATAGGCTCCAGAACCATCTGAGAGAAACTCTCCTTTCATATGGAGACCATCAAAAGCATCCGGCGCTGTTCCATGAACGACACAGTCGATATCCGAAAGCTTCATCTCACAGGAATCCAGTGCCATCTTGGCAGCCTCATAGGCCAGTTCCTTGGGTGTTTCCTGAGTGTTTCGATAAAATTTTGTTAATCCTGCTCCAACTATGGCAACTCTTCTCATTCGGTTCACCTCCTTTTATTAGTTGCTCAGAATCACAACAGTCCCGGTTGTCGTTGGAATACCCCTCCAGCTTTGAGCCAGTCCTGTGGTGACATGTTTGAGTTGGTTCTTTCCTGCTTCTCCTCTCAACTGTCGCACCACTTCAAGAACTCTGTGACCACCATTGAGTTCATAGAGATTTCCTACTCCGAGGCAACCTCCAGAGACGTTCACAGGAAATTCACCGTTGATTTCTGTTCCCCCCATTTCGGTCAGGGGGCCAGCTTCGCCTTTCTTGCAGATTCTCATGGCTTCAAGATGCTGGAGTTCTTTATATGAGAATTCGTCATTCACTTCTGCAAAGTCGATTTCCTTGCGGGGATATCGAATCCCTGCCATCTTATAAGCCATTTCTGCCGCATATTGAGCATAAATGGCTTCGGCCCAGTTGCGAGTTTCAAGTCCTGGTGTATCGGAACACCAACCAATTCCCCTGATCCAGATGGGCTTGTCGCAAAGGGCCTTGGCTGTTTCTTCTTCAGCAAGCACAACGACCACTGCCCCATCTGAATGGGGGCTGATGTCCATTTGAGTCAGTGGATAGGAGACCACTTCAGAATTTAAAACATAATCGGTGTCGATCAGGACACTGTGTCCGGCGTAAGGATTATTGAGGGCATTCCTCTTATTCTTGACAACGACCTTTGCACACTGTTCTCTGGTCGTTCCGGTTTCATACATGAACCTCGCCATTTCCAGAGCAGCCACAGCATGGGGGCTTTCTTTTAATGGTCGATTATAGATGGGGTCCATCGCGAAGGTGACCATCTCGGATAACGTCAGCATGTTGGACGCCTTACTCATTCCCTGGGCGACGGAGATAGGACCAATACCGGAAAGGATCATCATATAGGCAGACGCCAAAGAATGGATGAAATCTCCCGGAACGGTATAGATGGGCTTGAGGACAGCACCCAATTGATCCGGGGAATATTCGTCAGATATACTATACCCTTCCAAGAAATCCTCTGAGGTAGCAACGAAGGAATCGACATCTTTGGGTTCAATGCCCGCATCGAGATAAGCCTTCATGGCTGCCTCGTAGGTCAATTCTCGATAGGAAACATCAGGGGTTGTTGCCCTAAATCCCGTTGTTCCTATTCCAATGATTGCGACACGTTTTGACATTGATAAAGCCCTCCTTTCTTAAGCGATGAATGTTGAGCGATGAAAAATGAAATTGAATGGAAAGCCTTCACCTCCTTTCTTGTTAAGATGGAGAAAGAGATCAGGGTCCTCTCTTTCAGAATAGATGGCGTCATTATACACAAATAACCACTTTACGTAAACTGTAAAGTTATGGTAAAAAATAATGAGCCTTTTTGTTCGTTTTATCTCCTTGGTTTGATATTCTCCCGGACCCATTTGATGGCCTCTTCAATGGGCGTTCCGGGAACAAAGATGGCTTTGACCCCACATTCCTTGAGAGGAGGAATATCCTCTTCAGGGATGATTCCCCCGCCGAAGACTACGATATCATGAGCTCCTTTTTCTTTGAGTAACTGGATGACTTGAGGAAAGATATAATCATGGGCTCCGGACAGAATAGAGAGGCCAATGCCATCCACATCCTCCTGGATGGCTGCCGCTACAATCTGCTCCGGGGTTTGATGGAGTCCTGTATAGATTACCTCAAACCCTGCATCGCGAAAGCCTCTTGCAATAACTTTGGCTCCACGATCATGTCCATCCAGACCAGGTTTGGCAATGAGGATTCGAACCTTACGTTCCATGTTTTCCTCCGCTATTGCATTGCGGATTTCGGATTTCGGAATTCGGAATGAAACCCATAATATTCAAAGATCTCAAGATTTATATTCCGCAATCCGCATTCCGCATTAGAAATATCCGGGGTCCGTGTATCTTCCAAAAACGTCTCTCCATACATCGCAAATTTCCTGGATCGTCGCGTATTCCCTCACTGCATTGATGATATAGGGCATCAAGTTTTCATTTTGAAGAGAGGCTTTTCGGATTTCTTCGAGACATTCTTTGACCCGGGTGTTGTTACGGGTCCTTCGGACTTCTTGGAGCCTCTTCAGCTGCCTCTCTTCAATTTCAGGACGCATCCTCCAGATGGTGATGGGGGGATGGTCGGTGACATATTTGTTGACACCCACGATCACTTTCTCTCCGGCATCAATCTGGCGTTGGTATCGATAAGCGGCCTCAGCGATCTCCATCTGGGGGTATCCCCTTTCAATGGCTTTCAGCATTCCTCCCATTTCATCGATTTTGCGGATATACTCCCATGCTTTTTCTTCCATCTCGTTGGTTAAGGCTTCAACAAAATAAGAGCCTGCGAGGGGATCTATAGTGTTGGCGACTCCAGTTTCTTCAGCAAGAATTTGCTGGGTGCGAAGGGCAATGGTCACTGCCTCCTCTGTAGGAATGGCATAAGTCTCATCAAGGGAGTTGGTGTGTAAGGATTGGGTTCCTCCGAGAACAGCAGCCAGTGCTTCATAGGCGGTGCGCACCACATTATTGAAGGGTTGTTGAGCGGTCAAGGAACAACCTGCCGTTTGGGTGTGAAATCGAAGCATCCAGGAACGCGGTTTCTTTGCCATGAATCGCTCCCTCATAATCTTTGCCCAGATCCTCCGGGCAGCCCGAAATTTTGCAATCTCTTCAAAGAAGTCGATATGGGAGTCAAAAAAGAAGGAAAGCCTCGGAGCAAAATCATCCACATCGAGCCCTCTTTCCATGGCGGCTTCGACATAAGCGATGCCATCGGCAAGGGTAAAAGCGAGTTCCTGGACCGCGGTTGAACCAGCTTCCCGGATGTGATAACCGCTGATGCTAATCGTATTCCAGCGCGGCACCTCTTTGGTACAATATTCGATGGTATCCACAATGATTCGGAGGGAGGGGCGGGGAGGAAGCATAAAGGTCTTCTGGGCGATGAACTCCTTCAGCATATCGTTCTGAATCGTTCCTCCAATCTCTCTTTTACTCACTCCCTGTTTTTCTGCGACAACGATATACATCGCCAGAAGAATGGAAGCAGGTGGATTGATCGTCATCGAGGTGGTCACCTTATCGAGAGGGATCCCTTCGAAGAGGATTTCCATATCCTTTAAAGTGTCCACAGCCACGCCACATTTACCAATTTCTCCTCTTGCCATGGGGGAGTCACTGTCATAACCCATCAAAGTGGGATAATGAAAAGCGATGGAAAGCCCGGTCTCACCATGGTTGAGTAAATAATGGAATCGTTTATTGGTCTCTTCAGGTCCTCCCAAACCCGAAAACATCCTCATCGTCCAGAGCCTTCCTCGATACATGGAGGGTTGGACCCCACGGGTAAAAGGGTAAATTCCAGGGAAGCCGATATCTCTGGCGTAATCAAGATCCTTAATATCTTCTGGAGTATAGAGACCTTTAATCTCAAGATCGGAAACAGTGGTGAATCGGGGAAGACGTTCAGGAGTTTCGGAGAGCATTTTCGATAGGTCGTCCACCCATCTCTTCTTGTCCTCTCCAACCTTTTTGAGTTGATCTTCTTTGAACATTAACCCCACCCCCATTATCAAAAAAGGTTTCAGAATGGAAGGATTGAAAGGGGAAGAAAAGGCATCAGCGATTTTCCTCCCTCCTCATTAACTTCTAAAATCTTTTCAATACTCAATGCCCTTTCGTGCTTTGACTCCTTTCTGATAGTGATGTTTCCTTTCTACCATTTCGGTGACGAGGTCTGCTCTTTCCAGAATGGCCGGATGAGCATTTCTTCCGGTGAGAATAAGTTCAATCTGTTCAGGTTTGGAGTTTAATAACAGGAGTATTTCAGAGAGAGGAATCAAATTGAAATCAACCGCCACATTGATTTCATCAAGAACAATGATGTCGTAATCTCCTGTGAGAACCGCTTCCTTTGCCAGAAGGAGTCCTCGTTGAGCCCATTCCATATCCACCGGATCCGGATTGGTTTTGGAGACAAAGGTTTCTCTTCCCATCTGTTTGATGGTGAGATATGGAGTTAGTCTTTTGGCAGATTCCAATTCGCCATACTGTATATTTCCCTTCATAAATTGAATCATAAGCGTCTTCAATCCGTGTCCCGCCGCTCGGAGCGCGAGCCCAAGTGCCGCTGTGGTTTTGCCTTTTCCATTTCCCGTATAGACCTGGATGAGACCTTTTTCCATATGAAAACCTTAATGCAAAATAGTCAATTAACAATGATCCATTATCAATTTCTAAAATCCGCAATCCGAAATCTGAAATCCGAAATCAACAGACTTCACGGAGCTGGGCCATAATCTGCTCGGTCTTGAAATGTCTCAACGTAATTGCGCTCGACGGACAGGTCGCGTTACAGGCTCCGCATCCCTTACAAAGAGCCTCATTCACTGTCATCACCTTTCGATAAGGGTCGATTTTAAGGGCCCGATATTCACATATCTGTTCGCAGAGACCACATCCTGCACACATGAGTTCGTCCACAAAGGCAGTGATCGGTTCGATTTTCACCTTTCCTGCAAACAGAGGGATGGTCGCTCTGGAAGCGGTCCCATGGGCTTGAGAGAGGGTATCACAGATATCCTTGGGGCCCTGGCAGGTTCCGGCAAGATAGATTCCATCCGTAGCGGTGTCAAGAGGCCTCAATTTCGGGTGAGCCTCAAGATAGAAGCGGTCCGGGGAGAGGGAGAGTTTGAGAAGACCTCTCAAACGATCTGCATCCTGTCTCTGGGTCAGACCAATGGCGAGCACCACGAGGTCTGCCTCTTCTTCATAAGGTTCGCCAAGGAGTTCATCATCCGCTTTCACGATTAATTTGCCGTTCCTCTGATAGATTTCTGAAGGAACTCCCTTCCGGTAAAAGACCCCCTTTCGCTGAACGGTTTCGTAAAACTGCTCATATCCTTTGCCAAAGGCCCGGATGTCGATATAACAGATTGTCACGCGTGCATTCGGAATGCGATCCTTAACAAGAGAGGCATGTTTGGCGGTATACATGCAGCACACCCTGGAGCAGTATTCATTATTAACGGTCTTATCTCTTGAGCCCACGCACTGGATGAAAACGATATTTTTCGGTTCCTGACCATCGATTAAAAGTTTTCCCTGGGTGGGACCCTCTGGCGACATCAGTCTCTCGAGTTCCAGGCCGGTGATCACATTCCTATAACGACCATACCCCAATTCCGGTTTTAACCTCGGATCAAAGGGATCGTAACCTGTTGCCACGATGATCGTCCCGACCTCCACCTCCCATTCCATGCCAACCTCTTCGAATTGAACAGCCGATTCTGGACAGATCTCCTGGCATTTCCCGCACTCCCCTGATTGAAGGAAGAGGCAATTTTTCGAATCGATGGTATAACTATGGGGAACTGCGTGAGGGAAGGGCAGATAGATGGCAGGTCTCTGGTCAAGCCCCATATTGAATTCATTGGGGACACGCACCGGACAGACTTCTTCACATTTTTTGCAGCAAGTACACTTCTCAGGATTGACGTAGCGGGGATGGTGTTGGATCCTGACTTTGAAATTTCCAATAAATCCTTCTACGCCTTCCACTTCACTTTGGGTGAGGAGATGGATGCGTGGGTGCTCCTGAATGGCCTTCAGTTTTGGAAGAAGAGTGGCAGAGGTCTCTTCAAGATGAGGAAAGGTTCGATCGATTTGTGCCAGATGTCCTCCAGGGGATGGAGATTTTTCAATCAAAAAGACCTCAAAGCCTGATTCGGCAATGTCAAGGCTTGCCTGGATGCCTGCGATCCCTCCCCCGATCACGAGCACGGCCGGAGTGACCCCCACTTCATTCTCCTCTAAAGGTTCATGGAGAGAGACCTTTGCTACCGCAGAGGCGATTAAATCCATAGCCTTTTTTGTTCCCTCCTCCTTATTGGGATGGACCCAACTGCACTGCTCCCGGATATTGGCCATCTCGAAGAAGTAGGGGTTGAGGCCTGCTGTGCGACAGGCTTTGCGGTAGGTGACTTCGTGCATTCTTGGAGAACACGCCGCGACAACGATTCGGTCCAATCCAAAGTTTTTAATGTCGTTCTTAATCAGGTCTTGACCGGGGTCTGAGCACATATATTGATAGTTTCGGGCAATGGCGACATGGGGAAGAGTTCGAGCAAAGGTGGTCACCTTCTCCACATCGACTGTCGCCGCAATATTGATTCCACAATGACAGATATAGACACCGATCTTCATCGTTCTACCACACAGAGCAAGGGGCAGAAAGCATAGAGTTAAGCAGAAAACATCCAAATCTCATGTCTCGCCTCTCTTCGCTCTGCGTCCTTATCCCTTTCGCTTTCCTTTGGCAAGAAGTGCGCAGGCGAGGGCCGCTGCGCCACTTGCCTGGGCAACTGTATCTGGAATATCCTTAGGGCCCTGACAGCATCCGGCTAAAAAGATTCCTTCCACTCCGGTCAGAACGGGATCCAGCCCCGGTGCCTCTGCATAAAATCGGTCTGTGGAACTTTCCAAACCAAGCCATCTTTTCAGCAGATCGTCCTCTCTTCGAGGGACCAAGCCTGAAGCGAGCACAACAAGATCCGCCTCCAGTTCAACCGGTTCTCCGAGAAGAGTATCCTCTGCTCTCACTACCAACTTCCCATTCTTCTGATAAACTTCAGAGGGATTGGCTCTCCGGTAAATGATCTGTTCTTTTTGAACCCTTTCGTAAAATTCTTCAAACCCTTTTCCAAAGGCTCTTACGTCCATATAAAGGACGGTGATTCGGGCATCCGGGATCTTGTCCCTGACCAAATGTGCCTGCTTCGCCGTATACATACAGCAGACCCTGGAACAGTATTCGTTTCCAACGGTCTTATCCCTCGATCCCACGCAGTGGATGAAGACGATCTCCTTCGGTTTCTTTCCCTGAATCAAAATCTCTCCCTTGGTGGGGCCTGAGGCGGAACAGAGCCTTTCCATCTCGATGCCGTGAAGGACATTGGGATAAAGTCCGTATCCAAACTCAGGTTTCAATCTGGGATTGAAAGGATCGAATCCCGTTGCCAGGATAATGGCTCCCACATGGAGTTCAATCCTCTCTTCCTTCATCTCATAGACAATGGCCTTGGGCTGGCAATATTTCGCACATTCGCCGCAATCTGAACACCCGCCGCAACTCAAGCAACGCTGGGCGTCCTCGATGGCTTCTTCGGCGGTTAGCCCGGGCCCAATCGGTTTGGCCATATGAGGCAGGGACTCTCGCTCCGTCCGTTTTGAATCGGGAAGGAGGCTTTGCATGGCAGAGATCTGTCTTATCTCAGACTCTCTTCCAGAACGAAGATCCTCTCCCCGCAGGAATCGGTCTATGGAGGTGGCTCCTTTTCTCCCTTGAGCCATTGCCTCAATGATGGTTCCAGGTCCGGTCACCCCATCCCCTCCGGCAAAGACCTTCTTGAGGCTTGTTTCGAGAGTGAGCGGATCGACCTGAATCGTTCCTCTTCGATTCCTGATTAACCCCTTCAATGTCTTCGAGATCGCTTCAACTCCTGCTGAGCCAACCGACAAAAAGATGGCATCATAGTTCCTCTCGATCTCTTCAAAGGAAAGATCCCTTCCAATCTCCGTCTTGAGACGGATTTCAATACCCATCTTCTCAATGACCGAGAGATCTTTTTTAATGACTTCTTTAGGAAGACGATAGGACGGCAATCCATAGATTAGAAGGCCTCCCAGCTCCTCCTTCGATTCAAAAAGGGTGACCTGGTAGCCCTTGGTTCGAAGATCGAAAGCAGCGGTTAAACCAGCAGGTCCCCCACCAATGATGGCAACCTTTTGCGGTCTTTCTTCTACCGGATTGAATTCGGGTTCCGGTTCTTCGACATGCTCCACCACGAATCGTTTCAGGGCACAGATCGACACAGGACGATCCACTTCGATCCGCTTACATTCCCTTTCACAGGGATGAGCACAGACATAGCCGAGAATGCCCGGAAAGGGAAGGGTCTGTCGGATAAGGGCAAGGGCCTCCTTCAATTTTCCCTGGGAGATGAGTGCTACATAACCCTGGGCATTGCAGTGGAGGGGACAGGCAGCCGTGCAGGGAGGGATGCCTCTCCGGTCTATCGTATATTTAAGGGGGACCGCCTGGGGGAAGGGGATGTAGATGGCTTTCCTTTTCCCCAGTCCCATATCGAATTCGTTGGGAAGTGTGACCGGGCATTGGGCCACACAGTCTGCACAAGCCGTACATTTGGTGACATCCACATAACGGGGTTTTTTCCGCACGATGACCTTGAAATGGCCTGCTTTTCCTTCAATGCTGACGATTTCAGAGTAGGTGAGAAGGTGGATATTGGGGTGATTGGCTGTATCGACCATTTTGGGCGTGATGATGCAGGCGGAACAATCGAGTGTGGGAAAGGTCTTGTCCAGTTGCGCCATATGGCCTCCAATGGAGGGATCCTTCTCCACCAGATGCACCTTAAACCCCTTATCTGCAATGTCCAGCGCCGCCTGCATTCCGGCAATGCCAGCCCCAATGATGAGAGCTTCGGGAATGATTTTTCGTCGCTCTTCTTGATTCATCGATCTAATCCGTATTTGAACCGCATTTCGAATGCAAAATTTCAAAGTTCAAATGCCAAAGGAATGTCAAAAGACTCAATGTCAAAAAATTGAAATTTGGATTTTGGATTTCCTTTGAACTTTGGACTTTGATATTTGACATTTCTTCTTCCTATTTCAACTTCCCAATTAAAGCACTTGCGATGGTGTTTTTCTGGATCTCCTTCGTGCCTTCGTAGATTTCTGTGATCTTGGCATCGCGATAGAAACGCTCCACTTCGTATTCTGTAATGTATCCGTAGCCTCCAAAGATCTGGATGGCTTCATCTGCGACTTCCACCGCCACTTTTCCAGCAAACATCTTTGCCATGGAGGTGAGTTTCGGATCAATCCTCTTCTGATCATAATTCCATGCTGCCTTGTAGGTGAGCAGTCTTGCGACCTCAATTTTGGTTGCCATATCTGCCAGTTTATGCTGGGTGATCTGAAAATCGACGATCTTCTTTCCAAATTGTTCCCTCTGCTTGGCGTAATCCAGAGCCCGATCAAAGGCTCCCTGGGCAATGCCAAGTCCCTGAGCGGCAATCTCAATTCGGCTTTCATCAAAGAACTCAAGAACCTGATAGAACCCCTTATTCTCCTCACCGATGAGGTTCCCCAGGGGAACTCTCACATCGCTGAAGGAGAGTTCAGCGGTTGAGGTCAGTCGGATTCCCATCTTCGGTGTGATCTCCGTTGCATCCAACCCCTTTGTCCCCTTCTCTACGAGAATGGTACATTGACCTCGATAAGAGGGTTTTGCATTGGGATCGGTCTGACAGAGAACGACAAAGAAGTCAGCCAGCATGCCGTTTGTGATGAAGGTTTTGTTCCCATTGATGATATAGGAGTCCCCCTGTTTGACGGCGGTCGTCCCCATCAACGTGATATCACTTCCGTGGTTTGGCTCCGTGTAAGCCCCCCCGGAAATGGATTCACCCTGGGCGACCGGAATGAGATACTTCTTTTTCTGTTCATGCGTGCCAAAGCGGAGAATGACCTCTGATGAAAAGTCGGCAAGCGTCACCGCGATACCCACCCCTGAATCTTTCCGGCAAAATTCCTCTACGATGAGGATGTTCTCCGTAATTCCGTATCCCTGCCCTCCATACTCTTCGGGGAAATGGATCCCAATGAATCCAAGTTTGCAGGCTTTCTTCCATACCTCTTTCGGGAAGGTATGGTTTTTCTCCCATTCCAGAATCTTTTCCTTGTCATATTCTCCCTGAATGAATTCTCTTGCCGCTTTCTGGATATCTTTCTGTTCCTGAGTCAGTTCGAAGTCCATAGTTTACCCCTTTTCAGTTCGGAGTGATGAGTTCGGCGTTCGGAGAATTAAATTCTTTAAGATTTTGATCCGAACTACGAACCCCGAACTAAGAACTTTATTTTTTCAGTTCTTTGATCTTATCCTTGATCACCGGCACGATTTTAAACAGGTCTGCCACGATGCCATACTGGGCAACCCCGAAGATCGGGGCCTTGGGGTCCTTGTTGATGGCAATGATCGTTCCCGATCCTTTCATTCCAGCAACATGCTGAAAGGCACCGCTAATACCAATGGCGATATAGACTTTTGGTTTGACGGTCTTTCCAGAGGTTCCGACCTGGCATCCTTTAGGAAGCCATTTCTTATCGACCACAGGACGGGAACAGGCCAGCACACCTCCTATCGAATCAGCCAGTTCTTTCACCATTGGGATACTTTCCGCATCTTTAATGCCCCTTCCCACAGCCACCAGAATATCCGCCTGTGTAATATCCACCTCTGCAGTGGCGGCTTCCACATACTGAAGGAAACGCCTTGCCAATCCTTCGTCAGTGAGTGGAGAGGGAAGAGTGACGATCTCTCCTGAGAGAGGCTCTTTCTCCATCACAGGGAAAGCCCCTGCCCGAACCGTTGCCATATAGGAGGGCCCTTTTTTTAAAAAAGAGACAGAGGCATTGATCTTCCCTCCGTAAATCTGGCGGGTCATGACAAAGGCTTCCTCCTTTGCCTCAATGCCAATACAATCCGTGGCCAGAGGGATCTTTAAGTGAGCAGCAAGACTCGGGGCAAAATCCATTCCGGTCGCTGTGTGACCCATCAGGGTGAGCAAAGGTTTTCGCTCCGTGATCAACTGGGTAAGGGCTTTTTCATAGGTTTCGGAATTGTAATATTCAAGACGGTCATCCTCGATGAGCAGGATTCGGTTCGCCTTGGAGAGAAGGGCTTCTGCAAGGGGTTTGATGCCTTTTCCGAGAAGGACCACGGAAAGTTCTCCACCTATGGCTTCTGAAAGCTGCCGTCCTTTGGAAAGCATCTCCCAGGTGATATCCCTCAGTTCGCCCCGCCGATGTTCTGCAACGATCATTATCTCTTTCATCAGGCCACCCCTCCTTTATCCTTCAAAATCTCAAACACTTTCTGCGCAATCTCTTCTGGTTTTCCCTCCAGTATCTCGGCTCCTTCCCCTACTGGAGGAAGAAAGATATTTTCGAGCTGAATATCGGAACCGGACCGTCCAACCTCTTCCGGTTTCACATTGAGATTTGAAAGGTTGAACACTTTGATCTCCTTTTTGGCAACCTTGCGGATGCCCATGATCGAGACGTAGCGGGGTTCATTGATCCCGGTCTGAATCGTCAGCAGGGCAGGAAGATCGACCTCGACCACCTCCTCAAGGCCTCCCTCCAGTTCACGGTGAGCCTTTAACTTCTTGTCCTGAACCTCCAGTCGGTTCACAATGGAAACGTGAGGGATGGATAACATCTCCGCAATCACTCCTCCCACTTGCCCAAATCCGTCATCTTCGGATTGAGTGCCTGTGAGAATGAGATCGAAAGGTTTTTGACGAATGGCCTCTGCAAGCGCTCTGGCTGTGGCATAACCATCTCCTCCCTCAAAAGCAGGATCCGTTAAGCGAACCGCATCATCTGCTCCCATGGCAAGACATTTTCTGAGAGACTCGTTCGTATCCTCTCCTCCCAGTGAGAAGACGGTAACCGTCCCCCCCAGTTTTTCCTTGAGTAGAATGGCTTCTTCAATGGCATAACTATCCCATTCATTCAGGTCAAAAGCCAACCCACTTTTATCAATATCTTTGCCCGTTTTGTCGATCGTGATATCCGCATCGGCTGTGTCCGGCACCCTCTTGATACAAACAATGATCTCCATTCCTATCCCTCCTTGTCGACTGAATGACTCAGTGTTCTTTTGACTTTTTGACTTTAACCCAGCAGTGTCGTTTCCCCTCTTTCAACCGGGCTGAAGAGGCGATCAATACGCCTCGTGCTAATTGGGAAGAAAGGGTCACCGGAATTTTGAACTGATTTCCCTCAGGCATCGAGATTTCCAGTGTCTCCCCCTCTTGGATGTTCATCTCTTGAGCGTCTTCAGGGTTGATTTTTAATATCGGTTTCTTCATCACCCTTCTAAGATTCTCACTTCTGAGGCTCAGGTCGCCCGACTGAAAAGGCAAAGGGATTTGAATGAGTGAAAAGTGAGAGGGGTCAGGGTGATATTCTGGTTCAGGTTGAACAAGGGCGATGAATCTCGCTTTTCCAATAGGGAATTCATCTTCGTAGAGATACCTGAGCCCCTTTGGCCATTGTTTCCCTTCCTCAACCGATTGGTAAAGAGGAAAGGTTTTAGAGATCTCATCGAAGATTTCATTCGAAGTCTCACCAGGGATCAGCACCTCCCACCGGTGAAGGAGTGCCTGAAATATTTCGAAATCAGATTTTGACTGGCCTTTCGGTGGACGAATGGGCTGAAGCCTCTGAAGCCTCCTTTCCAAATTGGTATAAGTTCCCGATTTTTCGATAAAGGCGCAAACAGGAAGAATGAGGTGGGCTTTTTGGGCGGCTTCCGTCATAAAGAGATCTTGAACGACCAGCATTTCTAATTGTTCCAGGACCTTCGGGGAAAGGAAAGGATTCGCCCCGATGAGATAGAGGGCCTTTAGCTTTCCTTCTTTTGCCTTCTGCATCAGATTATTCACATTGGTCCCGTTTGAAAACATCTTCATATCCATGGCGCCCTGCACATTCGATTTTTCATGGAGAAGGAGAATACCCGTGGACTCCTTGCCGATATGGCCGGTCAGAAGTGCCAGATTCGAAGCAGCGATAGAAATCTTTTCTGATTGAGCATAGGACCATGGTCCAGGTCCAATGAGAATCATTGACCTTTCGGAGAGAGCATAGGCGCGGGCAGCGGCTTCTACTTTTTTTGACTCTTCTTCGGAAAGGTTTCTTTGATAAACTTCCTGCAGCTCTCTCAGTGCCTCGATTCCCTCTGTCCTTCCCATGATAAAGTCGCGATCTTCAAGCCCTGCCTTAAGGATAGCTCCGATCATTCCGTTAATCAGATGGAGTTCCCTGCCTGGCTTCGTCAGGAGGGGGATGGAAGGATGAGAAAGGGGGGAGAGCTTTGTATTTCGGCTGAGACTCATATCCTGACTTCCCAGGATAATCAATTGAGCCCGATTTTTTCGGATGGCCTGATGGATTTCATTCTTAATGATGGGATGGGTCTGTGCTGGATCCATACCCATCATCAGGATGCAGTCTGCCTTCCTAATTTCCTGGATCGAATTGGTGGAAGAGGGATACCCAAGGGTTTTGGAAAGCCCTTCCGCGAATGCTTTCTCCCTTTCGCAGTCGAACCCGATCTGATCACTTTGGAAGGCCTTTTGAAACAGTTTTTTTAAAAGGAAGTATTCCTCATTGGTAAGCCGACTGGAGAGGATGGCGCCAATGCTTTCCGGGCCATACCCGGCTTTCATCCCTTCAAACCGTTTCACCATCAGGTCAATCGCCTCTTCCCAGGAAATGACCTCAAAAGAGCCATTATTTCTATAGAGAGGCACCGTCAATCGTTCAGATGAATCGGAGAAGTCCCATCCAAAACGGCCCCGCGCACAGAGGTTCCCATCATTGGGACCCTGGTCAGGTTGAGAGAAGACCCGTTTGATCTCTCCTTCTTTCGAGCCAATGGTCAGAAGACATCCCACCCCACAAAAAGGGCAGGGGGTCGTTGTCTCTTTTAATTCCCAGGCTTTGGTCCGGTAATCGAAAGCATTGCTTGTAATGGCTCCCACCGGGCAGGTATCGAGGCACTGCCCGCAGAATTCGCAATCCATTGGCCGGTGGAAATCTGTGTCGATGAGGGTCTGGATGCCTCTTTTCATGAAGGCAAGTTCTCCTACACCCTGGACCTCGTCACAAATCCTCACGCAACGACCGCAGAGGATGCACTTATTGCCATCCCTCTGAAGAAGAGGAGTGGCGTGATCCACAGGAAAGGTGATAGGATCCCAGGGCAAAACGTCGTCTCGAAGCCCATATTCATAAACCAGGCTCTGAAGGTCACACTCTCCTTCTTTCTCGCAACGAGGGCAGATCATCGGATGGTTCAGGAGTATCAGTTGAAGTTGCGTCCTCCTGGAATCGATGATTTTAGGAGAGGTCGTGATAATCTCCATCCCGTTCAGAGCAGGGGAGAAACAAGAGGGGAGGAGCTCGGATTTTCCCTTCTCTTCGACGACACAGAGCCGGCATGCCCCAAAAGGAACGAGTCTTCGATCGTGGCAGAGCGTGGGAATCCGAATACCGGCACACTGCGCTGCCTCAAGAATCGTCTTTCCCTTTTCAACCTCAACGGGGATACCATCAATGGTGAGCTTTATCGTTGGACCTGTCATCCTACCTCTTTAGAATAAGGAAATGATGGAACAATGGGTTTGCGATTTATTTTTTCTCGCATTCTATCCTTCTTCCATTCTTCCCGTATTCCATGATTCCTAAATTTATTCAATCGCCCAAAACTTACAGGCCTGGATGCATGAGCGGCAACGAATACATTTTTCCTGATGAATCATTGCCGTTGTCTTCTTCTCCCAGGTGATGGCTTCTGCAGGGCATGCCTTTTTGCAGAGGCCGCACATCTTACATTTTTCAGGGATGACCCGGAATTGAATCAAATCTGTACAGACAAGGGCGGGACAACGCCTTTCCCGGATGTGAGCTTCATACTCCTGCCGGAAATATCGGATCGTCGAGAGGACAGGATTGGGAGCGGTCTTGCCCAAGCCGCAATGGGAACTTTCTTTAATATGATTTCCAAGTTGTTCCAGCAGGTCGATATCCTCCATCCTCCCCTGGCCGCTCACGATTCGATTCAGAATATTCAGCATGACTTTCATGCCGATTCGACAGGGGACGCATTTGCCACAGGATTCATCCACGGAGAAATCGGTGAAGAAGCGAGCCGTGTCCACCATGCAGGTGGAGTCATTCATGACGACCAAACCGCCCGATCCCATCATGGCCCCTGCTTCGTCGAGAGAGTCAAAATCAACCTCTGTATCTAATAAAGAGGCTGGGAGACAGGCTCCTGAGGGACCTCCAATCTGGACGGCCTTAAACTCCCTCTTATCTGGAATGCCTCCTCCGATATCGTAGACGATCGACCTGAGGGTGGTGCCCATGGGCACCTCGATCAACCCGACGTTCTGAACCGTCCCTGTCAGAGCGAAGACCTTGGTTCCTTTGGAACCTTTCGTTCCTAACGAGGCAAACCACTCCCCTCCATGGAGAAGGATAGAAGGGATGTTAGCAAAGGTCTCCACATTATTGAGGACGGTGGGTTGGTTCCACAAGCCTGACTCCGTTGAGCGGGGAGGTTTAATCCGGGGCATACCTCTTTTCCCCTCCAGGGAGTACATGAGGGCAGTCGATTCTCCACAAACGAAGGCGCCTGCTCCTGGATAGATGCTGATGTCGAAATCGAAACCGGTACCTAAAATATTCCTTCCAAGAAGGCCATAATGTCTGGCCTGCTCGATGGCAATGTTCAATCGATGGATAGCCAGCGGATATTCCGCTCTCACATAGATGTAACCCTGATGGGAGTCGATGGCAAAACCGCAGATGGCCATCCCTTCCAGGACAGCGTGGGGATCGGCTTCGAGGATAGAACGATCCATAAAAGCACCTGGATCGCCTTCATCGCCATTACAGATGACAAACTTTGGAAAAGAGGTATAACGTCGCCCCTCCTCCCATTTCCGTCCCGTCGGGAAACCGGCTCCCCCCCGACCTCTTAATCCAGATCGTTTCACCTCTTCAATCACTTCTTCGGGGGTCATGGAAGAGAGGACTTTGGCAAGTGCGGCATATCCATCTCGGGCGATCGCCTCTTCGATTCGCTCCGCATGGATGAGGCTTCGATTCCTCAGAGCTCTCAGAACCTGATGGTGAAAGAATGGAATGTCGTGCATCAATGGGATCTTTTCTTTGGTGGACGGATTTTGATAAAGAAATTTTACAGCAGGTTGTCCTTTAACAAATTGCTCTTCGACAAATTCAGGAATGTCCTCAGGAGAAAGTCTGTTGTAAAAGATGCCACCCGGGTAAACAACCCAAATAGGCCCTTCGGCACAGAAACCGTTGCATCCGGTTAAAACAATTTTCACCCTTTCGGAAAGCCCGCGTTCTTTCAATTCCGATTCGAGACGATCTCGGACGTTGAGGGAGTTGCAAGCGACACAGCCCGTGCCGGCACAGACCATACAACGAAATTCTCCTTCCTTCAGCTCGGTTGAAGCGAGACATCTTGCTCTAAATTCGGAAAGGGTTTGAATCGTGATCTGTGTCATCTTAAAGGTCCATTCTCGTCATGACCGAGACGTCTAACCATCCTTCTTTCTCAAGGAAAATTTCTCACCACCTCGATGGCTTTTCCAGAAGTGAGCATACCAAAGGTCTCGTGTCCGATGACCATCACCGGAGCCAATCCACAAGCCCCCAAACATCGCACCGCTTCAAGTGAAAACTTCCTGTCCTTCGTGATTCCCCCGATCTCCACATTCAACTCCGATTGTAAGTTTTCAAGAATCTGTTTGGAACCTCGAACATAACAAGCCGTTCCCATGCAGACACGAATGATATGTTTTCCTCTTGGAATAGTCGTGAAAAAAGCATAAAAGGAGACCACACTGTAGACCTGTGAGGTGGAGAGATGGAGACCGTCTGCGATCCGATGCTGTACTTTTTTGGGAAGATAACCGCAGATCTCCTGAACCTCTTTCAATACAGGGATCAGGGCTCCATGTTTCCCTCGATAAAGAGCGATCACGCGATCAATTTGATCCCACTCTTCTTTTGTGATGGTATCCACCCATCTCATCTTACGCGATGGCCTCTGCCAACAATTCGATGATGTCTCTGACCACGATCTTCTCTTCGTAGCCAGAGGTTTTCACGGCATCTTCAAGGGTCAACACGCAAAGAGGGCATGCCGTTGCTAAGATCTCTGCACCCAATGCCACAGCATCCTGAACACGGATTTCGGCTAACCGTTGTCCTGTATCTGATGAGGATTCAGCCCACATCTTGCCTCCTCCGCCCTCACAGCAAAGGCTCCTTTCACGAGAGCGATCCATTTCTTTGAAGGTCGCTCCAGGGAGAGCGGTTAAAAGGGAACGGGGCTCATCGAAAAGTTGATTCTGCTTGCCTAAAAAACATGGGTCGTGATACGTGATGATCTTCTTTATTTCTTGATGGAATGACAGTTTGCCTTCCTTCAATGCGTTTGATAAGACTTGAGTGGCATGAAGGACCTCAAATTTTCCTTGGGGATATTCGTTTTTGAAGGCATTGAAACCATGGGGGCAGGTGGTCAGAATGCGGTGAATTCCATAAGATTCGAAACGTTCCATATTCCCATCCCTTAACTCTTCAAAAAGTCCTGCTTCTCCCATTCTCCTGATTTCATTCCCACAACACTGCTCTTCATTTCCGAGGATACCAAAGTCAATGCCGATCTGTTGAAGGACAAAGACCATCGATTTTGCGATTTCTTGAATCCTTGGATCAGAGGCGGCCGTGCATCCGACAAAATAAAGAAATTCTGCAGAATCTCCCTGAGAAAAATCTTTTACCTTCACCTCTTCCGGTAGTCCCTTTAGCCATTCTGTCCTTTTGGTTTTCTGCTTTCCCCATGGATTTCCATGTTTATAAGCATTCTCCATCGCTTCGATGATGGTCTTGGGGAGGTGACCTTCTTCAACCAGTGTCCCCCTCAAGCCAATCACCAAATCCATAGGCTGAAGACCTCTGGGACATCTCAAGGTGCAAGTCTTACATGTTGTACAATCCCAGAGCTCCTCCTTTTCACCTATTCGGTCCAGATGCTTCCCGAGAATACCCTCAATCATCAACCGTCTGATATTTAACTTCGATTTTAGGGAAACCGGGCACCCCGCCGTACATTTTCCACATTGATAACAACCATAAAGGTCATATTGGCTCGCAAAGGTCTGCTCCATTCCTTCCATTAACTGGACTCCTTCAAATTTTGATTGAGATATTATTCACAATCATATTCCTAACAGAATTACACTCCGCTTTCAATAGTTATTATCTTTCCAGTATTTCTCTTGAGATGACAATTCGCTGAACTTCTGAAGTTCCTTCATAGAGGGTCGTTCCAATGATATCTCTGAGGTAACGTTCCACAGGGTAGTCGCGGGTATAACCGTAACCCCCAAGCATTTGAACAGCTCGCAGGGCTACTGCTCGAGCCGCCTCCGTAGCGAAAAGCTTTGCCATGGAGGCCTCTTTGGTAAAAGGAAGTTTATTCTCCTTTAAATAGGCTGCACGTAAAACGAGAAGTTGAGCGGCTTCAAGAGAGGTGTAAGAATCTGCGATCATCCACTGGATGGCTTCAAAACTGGAGAGAGGTTTTCCAAAGGCTTCCCTCTCTTTTACGTACTGAACGGCAAAATCGATGGCGGAAAAGCCGACTCCCACTGCAAGGGATCCGATGCCAATGCGCCCTCCATCGAGTTCCATCATAGCGATTTTGAACCCTTCCCCCTCTTTTCCGAGGACACAATTGGCTGGAACCATACATTGGTCAAAGATCAACTCATTTGTTGCTGAAGCTCGATGTCCCATCTTCTCTTCGGCTTTTCCAATGAGGAATCCAGGGGTTCCTTTTTCCACGGCAAATGCGGTGATTCCTTTCCCCTTTTTTGCCGTCTTATCGGTGACTGCCCAAACCACAGTGACTCCTGCCACTTCCCCACTGGTGATCAATGTTTTGGAGCCGTTAAGAATATAGTTGTCATTTTTGCGGATAGCCATCGTCCGGATATTTGCTGCATCAGACCCCGTATGCGGTTCTGTCAGGGCAAAAGCCCCAGCAGGGTATTCACCGCTACAGATCTTAGGCAAATGTCTGCGCTTGATTTCTTCCTTTCCAAATTCATAAATCACCTCCGCTACCATATTGGTGACAGAGGTCGTGACCGCATGGGAAGCACATCCTTTAGCGATTTCAGTGATGGCAAGGCTATAGGCGATCACTCCCACCTCAGCCCCACCGTATTCGACAGGGATATTCATCCCCATCAGCCCCAATTCTGCCATTCTTTTGATATTTTCATAGGGGAAATGTTTTTCTTCATCGTGGAGGGCGGCTACGGGTTTGATATTCTTTTCCGTAAAGTCCCTCACCATGTCGCGTATCATCTCTTGTTCAGAAGTAAGTTTAAAATCCATCTTCTTTAAAAGGAAGTTCGGAGTGATACGTTCGGGGTTCGGAGTTTAAAACAGTATACTCCGAACTCTGCACTCCGAACTACGAACTATAATTATAGAATCCTCTTCCTGTCTTCCTTCCCAGATAGCCTGCATCTACATATTTTTTGAGAAGAGGGCAGGGGCGATATTTTGAATCTCCCAATCCCTTATAAAGGACCTCCATAATTGCCAGGCAGGTATCGAGGCCTATGAGATCTGCCAGAGCAAGGGGGCCCATTGGATGATTCATCCCCAATCTCATCACCGTATCGATGGCTTCAGGCGTCCCCACTCCTTCGAAAAGAGCATAGATCGCTTCGTTGATCATAGGCATTAAGATTCGATTGGAGATGAATCCGGGGAAGTCATTGGCTTCTACGGGCGTCTTCCCCATTTGAATGGAAAGCGCCTTTACCTGATCAAATGTTTCTTGAGAGGTTTGAAGACCACGAATAATTTCTACCAGTTGCATGACTGGGACAGGATTCATGAAATGCATCCCGATGACGCGAGAAGGTCTTTGGGTGGCAGAGGCAATTTTGGTGATTGAGATGGAGGAGGTGTTGCTTGAGAGGATGACTTCTTTTCGGCAAATCTGATCCAGGTCCTTGAAGATGTTCAGTTTGAGAGGTTCATTCTCCGTTGCGGCTTCCACCACAAAGTCAGCCTCTGCCATCTCTTTGATCTGGATGGTGCCTCGAATTCGTCCAAGGATGTCGTCCTTTTGTTGTGGTGAAAGTTTACCTTTCTCCGCCATCCGTTCGAGATTTTTAGAAATGGTCCCCAGCCCTTTCTGGACAAAAGCGTCTGCAATGTCGCTCATGATCACCTGAAATCCAGACTGAGCAGCCACTTGAGCGATCCCATTGCCCATCTGTCCAGCTCCCACGACTCCAATGGTTTTGATTTCCATATATTCCTCCGAAAAAAGGGGACAGGCTACTTTTTTTAATAACAATCAGAAATGAAAAGCCATTTTAAAATACAAAATTTTTAAGGCAAACAGCCACAAAAAGTAGCCTGTCCCCTTTTTTAATCAATTTGTTCCACGATGAGGCTGACGGCTTCCGCTCCTCCAAGGCAGAGGGATGCCATTCCCCGTCTTGCGCCGCGCTCTCTCATAGCATAAAGCAGTGTGGTGAGAACCCTCGCACCGCTGGCACCGATCGGATGACCCAGAGCAACGGCCCCACCTTTTATATTCACTCTTTCGCGATCGATTCCCAAAGTTTTCATGATGGCAACAGTGGTTGCTGAAAACGCTTCATTAATTTCGAAAAGGTCGATTTCCTTCAAGGTGAGCCCTGCCTTATTGAGTACCTTGGGTATGGACTGAATTGGAGCAACCAAGACATCCTCTAATGCCACACCTGCGGCAGCCTGGGCACCGACGATGGCCATGGGTTTTACTCCCAAGGCTT
>FWPV01002190.1_pt1 | contig 49244 bp, 42 predicted proteins | sample 2228371 | NCBI WGS metagenome assembly FWPV01 (sample SAMEA103939776, study PRJEB20133) | metagenome | reverse complement strand
GATGGTGAGAGCATCTCGGTAAGGGACTACCCCTTCTACCTTGACTTTGCCCGTGAAGTCTGGTCAAAGACCAAGCGGAATTTCTCGGGTGGGAGTTTAGCTCGGGAGGTTGCGGTGCTGGTTCAGAAGTGGGTCGGACGGGGTCTCTCTCAGACGGTCTTAGAGAAGATTCGGAACGAGGTGTTCAATATCGGCGCACCCGGTCCATAGGCTTTCTCCTGCGGGTGGGTGGATATACTGCCTATCCACCCACCCCTGCTCAGAAGCCAAACCCCATTGACTTTTTGGGGGAAGGAAATTATACTTGATTTTATGAGAAGAGTAACATTTATTTTATTTGTTGGTATGTTGAGTATCTGCGGAGCGGGCGCACCGCAGGAAAACCCACAATCGGCAAAAAGCCCAACACTGGTCGTCCCCTACGACTCTTTGATGGAGGATAGGGTCAGTATTGATGGTTATGTTGATATTGAAGAGGAGGAGTACCCTGGTAAATTTTCTGACCCGACAACCGGTATCACCGTTTACTGGGGGTATGACGATAGCCTCATCTATATTGCGCTTGAGGCAAAGGGAAAAGGCTGGCTGGGGATTGGTCTCGGTTCACCGGTAATGGATGGGGCAAATATTATCATCGGGTACTATACCGATGACTCCGCTGCAGTTGCCAACCTTGTTGGCTCTAAACACACCCACGCACCGGTGAAGGGCGATGTTGGTCTCCTTGACGACTGGGAGGTGGATTATGATGACGAGACCAATCTCACCGCAGTTGAGTTCGCCTACCGTTTGAAATGGCCGGGAATAAAAGGGGTCCGGGTCTCAGAGTTGGTTCCAGGTGATACTTATAGTTTAATCCTTGCCCGCAATCCGAAGAGCCCATTATTTACCATTAAGCACACCCAGAAGTCGGTGCACCGTTTTACCCTCGGTTTGAAACCAGAACCGCCACCAGCGCCAAAACCGGAGACCAAAGAGAAATCCAGACCGGGGAATTGACCGATTGCCTTTTAGTTAACTTATTATTACCGGGGCTGGGGCGATGTCCCGATTGAGCACTCTTATGGCATCCTGCCAATTCTCAACGGCGTGGCTGGTTATCTTGAAAGTTGCGGTTACCGCGTCCCGGTTGTCCCTTTCTATCGGGCGCCAACCCGGGATTCGGTTGCAACCAGTTGCTGGCAATTGGGGAAAATATCCTGCAACTCACCAAAATAAACTTCGGTAAGTTTAAAGATTAAAGGTAGTTAACGCCGGCGCCAGAGGCGGAGCCGGGCGGTAAGTAGGTAATCGGTAGAAAAGATTTTGGCAGTGATGAAGATAGTCCCAACTGAAAAAATCGTCATATAGCCAATGCCAAAGAGAATCAAGGGGTAGTTGCCAAAGATGAGCGCCTGGGGAGTTAGGAATGGATAGGAAAAAGGGATGGCATAGATTAAGAGTTTTAATGGGAAAGAGCTGGTTTGAACATCAAAGAGCATTGTAAAGAAGTAAGGAATAAGGCAGAAAAGCATTAATGGGGTAATCGCGGTTTGAGCACTTTTGGCGTCTTCGGCAAAGACCGCCAAAAGGGTGGCAAGGGCAAGTGCAGCAAGAATCGCTAAGAATAAATTAAGCCCGATTAAAGTCAACCCCTCGGGGGTAAAGTTCAGCCCCAGACGATAAAGAAGGGAGCTGTCCGGCATTTTACTCACCGGCGGAGCAGCGCCACTGTCCGAGGTAGAAAAGGCGGTGGTATAATAGACCATCGCCAGCATAAATATTCCTGAAATAACCACCCCCGCTACCGCTGAGCCTAACATTTTGCCAATTACAATTGAGACCCGGTTGATGGGCACGGTCAAAAGCGTTTCTAAGGTTTTATTTTCTTTTTCCTGACCGATTGATGCCGCAATCATCTGACTGGCATAGATAATTACCATCAAGAAAACAATCGGGATGATAAATGTCTGGGAGATGACCAGCCCTTGGACCATTTCCGGACTACCTTCCGCGGTTCGCTCTTTCAGAACTACAAACTCAGCGGTCTTGAGCGGGGTCTGGATGTTTTCTGCTGGCACCCCCGGAAGGAGGCTGTGGATAATTTTCTTTGAGAGTTCCGCGTTGATTTCGGCAAAGGTTGATTTGACCTTCACACTCCGAATCGTCCGGGCAAAGGAAAAACCTCTAAGAATTGTGAAAACCTCAACCCTCGCTGTTTCTCCCCGGGCAAGGCGCTCACCGATGCTTTCTGGAAACACGATTAATGCGGAAAAGTTCTCTTTTTGCGCCCTTTTCAGCGCCTGGTCTTTTGGTTCATTACTCCGGGAGATAACCAATCCACTCTTTTCCAGTCTAAAGATAATCGTATCGGTCAGTGGAGAATCGTCCTCAATTAGCACCAAAACCGGCTGGGGTAAAGACGCCTTTTTCTGCTCCCCCCGAATCGCCCGACCGATGAAGATAAAGAGCACCATTATCGCCACAAAGGGCAAAAGCACTTTTCGGGTTAAAAGTTCTCTTATCTCTTTAACAATGATGGTGCCGATTACCCTCATGTCTCGACCTTAATAAAAACCTCTTCCAGATTCTGGGCGGTGTAGCGGGACTTGAGTTCTTCAGGTGTCCCCAGCGCGGTGATTTTTCCCTGCCGGATTATCCCAACCCGGTCAGAAAGAAACTCAACCTCAAGCATATTGTGGGAGGAAATGAGAAAGGTTACCCCTTGCCGGGCAAACTCCTTTACCTTTTCCCGGATTGCCATTGAGTTCTCAACATCTAACCCGGATGTCGGTTCATCCAGAATCGCCAGTTTCGGCTGGCTCATCAAAGCCCGCGCCAAGAGCAGTTTCCGCACCATTCCTTTGGAATAGGTGCTTACTTTATCATTGAGCCGAGGACCAAGCCCAGCCAGTTCTACCCCCTGTTTTACCAGTTTATCCCGTTCCCGAGTATCTTTGGTGTAAAATGTCGCCATAAACCGCAGGTAGTCAATTCCGGAAAGGTTGCGATATGCGCCCGCCTCTTCTGGTAAATAACTGATGACCTGACGGACATCACCTGCCGCTTTTACCACATCTAAGCCGAAGACCTTCACTTCGCCGGCGGTTGGTTTTAGCAGTGTCGCGATAACTCGTAAAGTGGTAGTTTTGCCCGACCCGTTGGGACCGATTAGCCCGAATATCTCCCCTTGCCGAATTGAGAAGGAAATCCCGTCAACCGCCCGGAGGAGACCGTAGGTTCGCACCAGGTCTTTTACTATAACCGCATCAGCCATAATGGCAAATTAGTTGATTTTTAACTACCAGTGTAAATATCTCTCAATTATTTTAATGGACCGATTTCCGCCTCAACCGCTTCTAAAAGTTTCCCGGAGCGGACGAGCTCTCCTAAGCGGTTGATGTCATACTGTAAAGGTCGGTCCTCTTCCAATTTCGGCACCTCTTGGCGGATAAGTTCATACGCCACTTTTGTCCCTTTACCCAACTGCAGAGGTTTTCTAAACTCAACCGCCTGGGCACCGGCTAATAGTTCAATCGCTACCACGAACCAGGCGTTGTCAATAATCTGCTTGGTCTTTATCGCCGAGGTGAAACACATTGAGACGAAATCCTCTTGGTCTGCCGCCGCGGGAATTGAACCGGTGGCTGCCGGCGCGGCAAGAATCCGGTTTTCACAGATAAGCATCCCCTGAGTGTATTGAGTGAGCATTAAACCGGAAAACATCCCGGCGCCCTTAGTTAAGAATGCCGGCAACCCCACCGAAAGGTTACGATTTAAGAGCCGGTTGGTGCGCCGTTCACAAAGGACGCTAATCATTGTAACCGCCGAACCAACCAAATCCAACGCCAGCGCCAAAGGTGTCCCTTGGAAATTGGCGCCAGTAAGATAGGCCTCATCATCCGGGAAAAAGAGCGGGTTATCACCAACCCCGTTTAACTCGGTTTCAAACATCTGCCGTGCCCACTTCAGCGCATCCTTAGCACCACCAACAACCTGAGGGGTGGAACGCAAAGAGTAGGCGTCTTGGACCTTCTTCCCTGGCTGTTTTAACATCTCTGAACCCTCGGTTAACCGCCTAATGTTTTCTGCGCAAATAACCGCACCCTCGTAACCCCGCACCTTATGAATCCGCTCATCATATGCCGCCATATTAGCGTTGAGTACCTCTAAGGTGAGGGCGCAGGCGATTTCCGAAGTTTTAAGGAATCGGTCGGTGTCAAACAACTGTAAAGCACCCCAGCCGGCGGTCATATTTGAGCCATTGATGGTCGCTAACCCATCCCGCGCCTCAAACTCAATCGGTTCAATCCCCGCCCTCTTCAGCGCCAACTCCCCACTCATCCGCTGACCCTGATAAAACGCCTCGCCTTCACCCAATAGCACTAAAGCCATCTGACTCATTGGCGAAAGGTCGCCACAGGCACCAACTGAACCCCGGTCAAAAACCACCGGTGTCACCCCTTTGTTTAACATCTCGACAAGGGTCTCCACCACCTTCAGCCTAATGCCCGAGTTGCCGATGGACAAAACATTAATCCGGGAGCATATCCCGGCCCGCACCACCTCTTCTGGTAATGGGTTACCACACCCGGCAGAATGGGAATAAACCAGATATCGTTGAAACTTCCTCGTCTGTTCTGGAGTGAGGATAACCTCGGAGAGCTCACCGATACCGGTAGTAATACCATACATCACCGCCCGTTCGGCAATCTTCTTCTCAACAAAACGCCGACACTTTTCAATCCGCTCCCGAGCCTGGGGTGAAAGTTCTACTTTTTCCCGCTCCCGGGCCACCCGGACCAAACTCTCGATATTCAAACTTTTACCATCAATCACAACCGCCATTAAACTACCTCCCTTTCTTAAACATATCCTGAAGATGACTTCCCGGCCAATAGACCCTCTGGCACTTTGGGCATCGCCAAAAATCGATATGAATTTGATAAATATAAAAAGGGATTGCCGGTCTTGCTTGGTCTCTGGTAATCTTCGTCAATGGTTCATTGCAGACTGTGCATCTGGTCAACACCCCGCTCTCCCCTTTTTTCTCTTTAAGATTTAATATTTCGTTCATCTGCTCAAGCTGTTCGGCAATCTTGTCGCTCGCCACATAGAGGACATCAGGCATATTGCGAAACCGCCGCTGTCGGGTCAAAAAAAGCCTCCCCTCAGACTTTGCCTGACGATAAGCGGACATCCCCTTCAAACCCCGTTCATAACGGACATCTACCCCCAACAGACGGAGCTTTCTTGCTAATTTACCAAGCATAACATCACAAAAAAGACGGGGTGGAGAGTTGTTTCTCATTTAAAATAAAATTTAACCGATATCCTAAGAAAATCAAGTCTGGCTTGACTAAATTAGTACTAAACATAAGGCAGAAAAATTGACTTATGCAAAATTTCGTCTATAATTGGCGTTCAAGAAACGATTAATAAAAATTAAAAGGGAGTAAAATATGGCGTGTTTTTTAGTCCCGGCAGGAGTCGGTTTTGTAACAACCGCTTTAAGGAAGAGGTTTCCGGAAAATTCCCATCCCGAGTGGTTGAACTCTATGCTTTGGGGTGGGGTGGCAGCGCTGGCGGTTGAACACTTGAGTCACGGTGAAATTGTCCCTTACCCACCTTTTTTGACCGCAATGAAGAGCCCGGCAGATATACCGGTAATGATTAAGGAGATGACGACTGTCGGTGGTGCAATGACCTTAGCAATCTTTGCCATCTGGGTATTGATGGTAGTAGTTGCTAAAAGATTGTGCCGGAAAAATACCGTTTTGGGTAAGGAAACCGGAGGATGAGTAATGTGGCTGATTACTACTCTAATTTCTGCAATAGTTGCGACCATTTTCTGGCGACTGTCTCCGGGTAAATACCAACTGGGGTTTTTAAGCCTGATGCTCTGGGGCGCCACTGTAATGATTCTTGTTGACCAGGTGTTCGCTTATATTAATGGTGAGAAGGTTTTGGAGATAACTACTGAAGGAATGGTTCGCAGTGGGATTGGACTTGGATTGTTGATGCTGCTGCCTATTCTCGGAATATGGCTCGGGAGATTATTTTTTACCCGGCTGGTTAATCGGGAGCGAAGGGGTTAGGGATGAGAACTTTGCCCCACCGGACACTGTCGCGCCACCGCCGGGGCAATCCCTTTGTTGCGGTAGGCAAAGTGAAAGTAACTGTTGATTTCATTTGCCAGTTTTCGGGCTCTTTCTTCGTAGGCGGTTTTATCTGACCAGGTATTTTTCGGGTTTAATAGACTCGGGTCAGGGATGCCGGGGCAAAACCTGGGAATCTGGAGGTAAAAAAAGGGCTCGGTCTCAAAATCAACCTGCTCCAATTTCCCTTCAATTACCGCATGAACAATCTCGCGGGTTAAGGTGATATCAATTCTCTTGCCAACTCCGTAGGGTCCACTCGTCCAGCCGGTATTTACCAAATAAACTCTGGTATTGTGCTTTTGGAGTTTTTCATCTAAGAGTCGGACATAAACATCAGGATTACGGGGCATAAATGGCTGACCGAAAAACCTTGAGAAGGTGCTTTTGGGTTCAATAATTCCGGTTTCAGTGCCGGCAAGTTTGGAGGTGTACCCAATTAAGAACCAAAATAGCGCCTGCTCCCGGGTCAGTTTTGCCACTGGTGGGAGAACACCGTTGGCATCCGCAGTAAGGAAAATGATATTCCTGGGGTGGGCGCCAATTGGCGGGGTCTTTATATTGGAGAGAAATGAAAGCGGATAGGAGCCCCGGGAGTTTTCGGTAAGACGGGAGTCGGTCAGGTCAAAGGTCCCATCCGGATAAACCATCGCATTTTCAATAATCGCCCCATGTTCAAGATAGTGAGCCTGGTGGAAGCAGGCATGATAAATTTCTGGCTCTTTCTTGGGGTCAAGATTTATGAGTTTGGCATAACAGCCATTTTCAAAATTTGCAATCCCATCATCAGACCAGCCGTGTTCATCATCGCCTAAAATTTTGCGCCGGGAGTCGCTAGAAAGGGTGGTTTTGCCTGTTCCAGAAAGACCTAAGAAAAGGGTAATGTCACCCAAGGGACCTTCATTAGCTGAGCAGTGAATGGGAAGGATACCTTTTTGGGGTAGGAGGTAGCTCATTACAGTGAACATCAACTTCTTGATACTGCCACAGTAAGCTGAGCCGAAAACAATTCCGAGAAAATTGTCATAGTCAATAGCGATGACCATAGTGCTGGTAGTGTTGGTTCTTGGTAAACGGCGGAGTCGGTTAGAGTAGCGGTTCGGGTCGAGCCGGTCGTAAGGTAGTGCAATTAAAAGAAAAGGGGTGTGGGCAAAACCGGAGCGGTGAATATCGGTTGGCACCGGGCAGAACATATTGTCAACAAAAAGGGCGTGCAAAGCCCGGTCGGTGATAAAGTGTAATGGTAAAGAGTAACGGACATCCCAACCTACCACTCGGTTGAGATAATAAAGGCGCGGTTTTGTTAAGAGCCGTTCCAAGGCGTCAGTGAAAATCATCTCAAAAGTTTCCGGAGTGATGGGTAAATTGGTGGGTGAACTCCAGTCAATGCTCGCCTCAGACTCTGGGCGGAGTACGGTCACCGTATCCTGAGGGCTGCGACCGGTCGAGTCTGGCGGTGTCCAGGTCGCAAGCGCTCCACATTTGGCAACTATCCCCTCGCGTCGTTCAACCACCTCGGCAATCAGAAATCTCCGTGCCGGGTTAGTTTTAATATTGGGATGGGAAGCAATCGTGGTGGCAAACCGCTTATGAAAAGGATTGCTCGCTTCTTGGGCTAAATTCACCATCAGTCAGTCTCCTTTAGCTCTTCTTTCCCCAGTGCCGCCTGCGCCGCCACCAGTCGGGCGATCGGCACCCGATAAGGCGAACAACTAACATAGTCAAGACCTATCAGATGGCAAAATTCAATCGTTGCCGGGTCGCCGCCGTGCTCGCCACAGATGCCAATTTTTAACTTCGGATTCGCCCGTCGTCCCAATCTTACCGCCATTTTCACTAAGGCGCCAACCCCTTTTTGGTCTAATGTGGCAAACGGGTCTTCTTTTATTATTCCTTGACGCTGATAATCGCCAAAGAACTTGCTGTAATCATCTCGTGAGAAGGCGAATACTAACTGGGTTAAGTCATTAGTCCCAAAAGAGAAAAAGTCTGCCCATCGGGCTATTTCATCAGCGAGAAGACAAGCCCGTGGCACCTCGATCATCGTCCCAATTAAAAACGAAACCCGGATACCCTGCTCCTTGAAAACCTCTTCTGCAACAACCTCAATAATTTGGCGTTGCTGGATAAACTCCTTAACATCACTCACCAATGGTATCATTACCTCGGGTAGAACTTTAATGCCCTCTTTTTTAACTTGAGAGGCAGCCTCAAACACCGCGCGCGCCTGCATCGCGGTAATCTCCGGTCTGAGAATCCCCAACCGGCAACCACGAAAGCCCAGCATCGGGTTTTTCTCTGCAAGGCGGTCAATTTCCGCTTTTGCCTGAGTTAAAGGAATGTTCAACCGTTCTGTTAACGCCTGCAATTGCCCTTCATCAGCAGGTAAAAACTCATGAAGAGGTGGGTCAAGGGTGCGAATCGTTACTGGCAGACCATCCATTACCCGAAAGATTTTAACGAAATCATCTCGCTGGATTGGCAGAAGTTTCGCTAATGCCCGCTCCCGACCTGATTTATCATCACTAAAAATCATCTCTTGCATCGCGCCAATACGGTCTGGGGCAAAGAACATATGCTCAGTGCGACAGAGCCCAATACCTTCAGCACCAAAACGCCGTGCCCTTAGGGCATCCTCCGGGGTGTCCGCGTTGGTCCTGACCGTAAGGCGCCGAAACCGGTCTGCCCAACAAAGGAGTGTTTGAAACTCTCTGGTTAACTCCGGGTCTGCCATCGGCACCTCACCAATAATCACCTCACCGGTTGAGCCGTTAATGGTTATCTTTTCTCCCTCTTTTAATTCTTCGTTACCTAATTTCACCAGCCCATTTTCGTAATCAATCGCCAACGACCCGCAACCAACTACCGCTGGCTTGCCCATACCCCTTGCTACGACCGCAGCATGAGAGGCCGTGCCACCAGCAGCAGTAAGTATTCCTTCCGCTCTTGCCATACCAGCAACATCATCCGCTGAAGTTTGATGCCGAACCAAAATCACCGCCTCTCCTTGAGTGGCGAGTTCAACCGCCCGGGCCGAGGAAAGCACCACCTTGCCAGTAGCGGCGCCCGGTGAAGCTGGGATTCCTCTACCAGCCACCTGATATTGAGCACCCGGAGCAATCGTTTTGTGAAATAGGGCACTCAGAGTTTGAGGGTCAATTCTTTTAATCGCTTCGGTCCTGGTAATCAGTCCTTCTTTTGCCATATCATAAGCAATTTTAACCCCGGCCTTAGGTGTCCGTTTGCCACTGCGACACTGAAGGAGCCACAGCTTGCCTTTTTCCACTGTCCATTCCACATCCATCATATCACGATAATGTCGCTCCAATTTCCCTAACATCCGCTGTAATTGGTAGAACACCCGAGGGTTTTTTTCTTGAAGTTTGCTCAATGGTAATGGTGTTCTAATCCCGGCAACGATGTCCTCGCCTTGGGCATTGAACAGAAACTCGCCGTAAATCATTTTCTCACCACTTGCCGGGTCACGAGTAAAAGCCACTCCAGTGCCTGAATCTTCTCCCAGGTTACCGAACACCATCGCTTGAATATTGACCGCTGTTCCCCAGTCATCAGGGATTGAATATAGCCGGCGATACTCCTGGGCTCGGGGATTATTCCAGGATTTGAATACCGCTTCAATTGCCAAGAATAATTGTTCTTCGGGGTCTTGGGGGAAATCCCGCTGAGCAAGTTTTGGTACCAGTTCCTTAAACCTAACAACCACCCGTTCCAGCGACTCCTCGGTTAATTCCTGCTTTTCTGCCTCTGGACCGCTGCTCCTCTGCCCTCCGGCTTTCTCTTCGGCAAGTATTTCCTCAAACTGCTCCCTCCCAGTTTTAAGCACGACATCCGCAAACATCTCAATCAACCGGCGATATGCATCAAGGGCAAATCGTCTATCCCCTGTTATTTGCCCAAGCCCCACTACTGTCTGGTCATTCAACCCGAGATTCAAAACCGTGTCCATCATTCCCGGCATTGACGCTCGGGCGCCAGAACGGACTGAGACTAAAAGAGGGTTGCTTGGGTCACCAAAACGCCTGCCGATATTTTTTTCAATAAAACTAATCCCCTTCCTCACCGCTGATTTTAAACCCGGTGGGAACCTTTTATGTCGCAAATAATATATGCAGGCATAGGTAGCGATAGTGAACCCGGGTGGCACTGGCAGTCCAATTCTACTCATTTCGGCGAGGTTAGCACCTTTACCGCCTAAGATGCCCTTCATTTTTGCCGAACCTTCGGCTTTGGTTTTACCGCCAAATTTATAAATTAGTCTCACTTTCCTTCCTTTTATTTTTTACACCGAAAAATTAAATTCAATAAGAGCGTTAACACCAGAGAGATTACCAACATTGAGACAATTGGGAAATATACCACTAAATTTCGGCGTTCAATCACGATATCACCGGGTAAACGGGAAAAACCCAGGCGACCGAAGAGCAAAAGCAGTAACCCAATAATGACAATTATGACCCCAGTAAGAATCAAAAACCGTGCCAACGCTTGAATATTAGCCATCTTTTTTCTCCTTTTCGCCGGAGAGGAATCCTTCAACAACCTCCTTAGCTCGCTCCAGGTCTTCTTTTTCTACCATTACCTCACCCCACACCGGACGCATCATCTGGGCGACACCATCGTAGGCGGGAATCTGAAAGGAACGAACCATCGCTGGGATTCCATTTTGCTCTAATAGGTCGCGAATCGTGTTCGCCATAAACTCATTCTCTGCCCGATATACCGAAATTAGTCCCATTGGGAACTTATATTATACCAAGAGAATCTCCAAAATCAAAAATTGAGTGAGGGGGGTAATTGTCTGGTAATTGTTCTTAAATAATAGCGCTATCGGTTCTGGACTTCGCCAATCACCACGAACTCAACCCGGCGATTGAGCGCCCGTCCCTCGGGGGTATCGTTACTCGCTTTGGGTTGACTCTCACCGTAGCCTTTGGCAAGCAGTCGGGACGGGTCAACACCCATCTGTTGAATTAAGTAATTTACTACTGCCCAGGCGCGACTTTCCGAGAGCCGTTGGTTGTATTCCGCCGAGCCGATGTTATCGGTATGCCCCTGAATCTCAACTTTAATTGTCGGATTCTCTTTAAGAATCTGATATGCGGCCTGTAGCGCTTCCTGAGATTCTGGAAGTCTTATCGTCGCTTTACCGAAATCAAAATAAATCCCCTTTAAGGTGATGGCGGTCCCAACCTTTACTAAAGCGAAATCTTGCTTTACGGACCGGTTTTCTTCTACTACCAGGGCGGTTGTCTGGTCAATGTAGCCTTCAGCTGAGGCGGTTGCTACATAGGTACCAGTGGGAAGTTCAGTTATATAGACACCGGTTGATGAGTCATTCTGGACCTCAGCGACCAAACTGTTAGTGAGGGCGTCGCGGAGAATTATTTTACCAGCAACCGGAGTGTTATCTGCCCGGTCAATTATCGCACCGGTTAGGATAACTTTAACCGCCAATGGCTTGAGAGCAAACTGCTGATTAGTGATACGGTTTTCTTCTATTTGAATGGTCGCGGTTGATGGAAAGTAACCCTCGGCATTAGCGGTGAGGGTATAGGTACCAACCGGCATGTTATCTTTCCGAAAAGCCCCAGTATTGGGGTCAGTAGATATACTCCCTAAAGTGCTATCAGCAAAGGTGATTAGAGCTGGTAGCGGTTTATTATTTCGGGCATCGGTAACGGTCCCAGCAAGAACCCCGTAATTTATCAGGGGATACAATTCAAACTCTAATGGTCCAACCGATTTTGCTTCAATGTTAGCAAAAGTTTCAAGGGTCCGATATCCTGGGGCACTTACTTTTACCTTAAGAACTCCTGTTGGTATTTTTTGAATGAGAAAGAGACCTGCGCTATCGGTTACGACCGGTTTTAATTTAGGTTTTTCGGGAAACTCAACGGTCGCTAAAATTGGCTTCTTAGTTTTAGCCTCAATTACCCTGCCTAAAAGTTGCCCTAAGACTACGGAGGGTCTGCGGGAAAATGAACTGCCGATGTTTATCCCGAGGATTAACTCATTACCCGTGCTCTTTTTTAACCCAAACCCATAGGCGAGAATTAAAGCAAAACCGCGGGGATTGCCAAAGGTTAATCCTGGTGTTATCCGAACAATACCCGAATCAGTGTCAAAGATTCCCTTTGAGTTTCCCGGCTGTTCGGAGGTTAATTCGGTAAAAAGCGCCACTCTTTCGGTAGCCAACTCTATTCCGGCGCCATAGTTGGTATTTGTCCCTGATTTACCGTAGTTAATTATAAGGTTGGGGGCTACTGGAACCAGGTCCTGAAACCGTAGAGTAATAAGCCCAGCCCAGGTTATTTTGTCAACAACCCTACCCGCTTGCTCGGAAAATTGGTATAAAGCTCTCCCCCCAACTTTTAAGACCGGAAGATAAGGAAAGGAAATTTTGGCACCCGCTTTAGGTTCCGTTAATGTGACCGATTTTACCGTTGGCAGAGTAACACCAATTCCACCCTCACCTCCAACTCCTCTCGTTCCTACCCGGAAATCGCCGCCAAATGTAGCAAAGAGCTCCATACCCACATATCTATTGGCAATAGGGGTAAATTGAATTGCTGGAGCGAGTAGTCCGCTCACATCCTTAGTGGTGTCTCCCAGTTTCTTACCTAAGAGATGGAGGGCGAAATTCAATCCCGCCTCTTCGGTCCGAGCGTCATGGACCCGGAAAAGTCCTTTACCACCTTCAAAGCCGGTATAAGCAAAATTCGCCGTTATACTTAAAACTAACAGAAAGAGATAAACCTTAGGTTTCATTTGATTAAGAGCTAAAAACCTAAAAACTTTGAACCTAATCCCTTTTGTTTACTGCCCAATCCGGCTCTCGTCGTCCCAAAATTCACCTACTGAGACTAAAACCTCGGTTTCGGCACTTACCGCCTCACCCGTTGCCTCATCAACCCCTTCCAATCTGATTTTGGCTCTAAGAACCGCTATCTCTTCCACCTCAGTAGGGTCAGCAGCACCGCCCCCAAAAACCTCGGTTTTCCAAACCGCCGGCATTAAAGTGATGTATCCCTTTACCGTCTTTTTCCCCGCTGGGTCGCTTTGGACTAAAATATTGACCCGACCATCTACCGGCGGAAGTTCATCAGGCACATCACCCATTACTCCACTAAAAGTTACCCTTACTTTGGTCAACCGGGCGGTATAAGGTCGCCAAGTCGGTAATCCTATGCCGATTTCCCTGTAGCACAACTCAATTGGTATCACATCATCGGGAATTGCGGTTACAAATTCCGGTTCTGCCTCGGGGTCAGTAGGGTCCCGATAGACGCCGAAGTCGGTCAGGTCCGCGAGTATCGCCTCGTTATCATTAACCGAGACAATCTGGAGCGCATTCTCGCGCTGGCAGGATGTTAGTAAAAATATTCCTGCAAACAAAACAAAAAGGGTTATAAAAAACCTACGCACAGTAAGCCTCCTTTTTTATATTTTATATTTATTAAACCCTTTGTCAAGCATTGCTTTCAACTCAATACTCCTTGGGGAGATTGCGCAGTTCTGCATAAGAAAACACCGGACCATCTTTGCAGACATACTTTGGTCCAATATTGCAATGCCCGCACTTGCCGATCCCACACTTCATTCTGTTCTCTAAGGACAAAAATACCCGTTCGGGCTTGAATCCCAATTCGTTTAATACCAGATTAGTAAAGTGAATCATAATTGGTGGTCCGCAGACTAAAGCAAACGCATTGTCGGCTTTCGGTGCTACCTTTTTTAAAACATCGGGCACCAGTCCTTCAGTTCTTGGCCAAGGGGCGCCATTTACCCTGTCCACACAAACAATTAGAGATAAATTAGGGTCGCCTTCCCATTCTCGGAGTTCTTCTTTGTAAAGCAGTTCACCGGGCGTGCGAGCACCATAGACAACCGTAACCTGACCAAATTGATGCCGATTTTCTGGAAGCAAAATATGCCTGATGGTAGCCCGGAGTGTGGTAAAAGAAAACCCGCCCGAGACAATTACTACATCCCTCCCTTTCATTATCTCAAAAGGATAAGAGTTGCCGTATGGTCCGCGTAAACCAATTATTTCACCGGGAGCGGTTTCGTGCAGGGCGGTAGTGAAAGTTCCAACCCTTTTGACCGTAAATTTTATTAGCTCCTCGGATGGCGCTGAGGCGATGCCAAAAGGGGCTTCGCCAACTCCGGGTAGGGAAAGAAAGGCAAACTGACCGGGAGTAAAAACAAACTCTCGGCGTTTTCGCCCATCCAAAAAAGCGAGGTCAAAGCTCAAAAGGTCCCGGGCATCGTTCTCAATCGTAACCTTCTCAATCCGGACTGGAATGGGTAAATAAGGGTTTTCAGGCACCTACCCCTCCTCAAGATTTTGGAGAATCGCGGCGACTGTTTCCCGGATATCAATCCCGACCGGGCAAGCGATGATACACCGTCCACACCCAACACACGAGATTTCACCCACCATATCAACCGTGAACTTAAACTTATCCATTATCCGGTTACGGAAACGGGCGTGAGGTTGAAGCCGAGGGTTGTGTCCGGAGGCGTGTTGAGAATACATAGTAAACTGGCAGGAATCCCAGACTCTAAATCGGCAGGTCTTATCCTTGAGAGTTTCATCAGTAACATCAAAACAATGGCAGGTAGGACAGAGAAATGTGCAGGCACCACAATTCACACAAGGGAGCGCAAGCGTCTCCCATAGAGGATGGTCAAACCCGTTATCAAGTTTCTTCTTTAACCTTTGGGTGTCAACTTGGGTTTGAATTAGAGATTTGACCTCCTCGACCAGCTTTTTCTTTCTAACAACGTCTTCTGGACTCGCTTCGGGAAAACCTTTTACCAACCCCGCACCTTTATCAGTTAAAGGCTCGGCAAGAAATTTTTCTCCAAAATTGGTCAAAAGTAAATCCAGCCCCCGGGTTCCAACTGGACTGCCACCAACACCAACACAGAAACAGGTCGGCGCGATTTTATTGCAAGCCACGCCAATAAACAGGGTCTTTTCTATGCGGCGCTGAACATAAATATCAACCTTACCCTCCTCAGTAAAAAACTTCCTCAGAAAAGCGAACGCGCTACCATCACAGGGACGCAAGCCAAAAATAATTTGTTCCAAAGACCCATCCGCTTCCCACACCTCCCCTTCCTTAAACTCTAACATAACTTCAGTTCGGGGAAATATTAACCCCTTTGCTGATTCATAAGTGGGAACATCATCAAGACACACTTCGGTGCTGGAGTGGATCTGCCGCCAGACCGTGCCCTTTTTGTCCCTAACCGGGGCATAAACCAATTTCTCCTGTGCCAGTTTCTCCAACAACTGATTCAACTCTTTCCTCAGGACAATTCGGGCGTTCATAATCAACGAATAAACTCCTGTGGGTCGTCCGCTCGGAAGACGGTTAGTGCTGGTGGCGAATCAAGGCTAATCCCGGCAACCGCATTGAACCGCTCCTTCACTGTCCTAACCACCCGGCGATTAAACCGCATTAGGTCAATTCCCATTGGACAGGCACGATGGCAAGCCCCACACTCGACACACCTTCCCGCCATATGTAACGCTCTGCCGATTTGAAAAATTAGATTATCAGAAAGGTTATGAGTTTTCCCTACTAACTGAGGCAACGAAATATCGGTAAAACAAACTGGGCAATAACAGTTTGGGCACACCTGCCGACAGGCGTAACAACGAATGCAACGGGAAATCTCCTCACTGAGAATTTGGTATCGTTCATCCGGACTAAGAGAATCAAACTCATCCTCAACCAATCCTGGTGCGGCGGTCACTGGTTCGCCAACCATCTCATCATAAATCACCGGATTGGGATATTGGCAGCTAACACAAGATGGCGATTTCATCCCATTCCAACTGACCCCTTCGCAACCAACACCTAAAATGTAAAGTGAGTCCCGTTCAATTTGTTTCTCCTGTAAAAGGAGGACAATGGAACGGGAGGTACAACCCCGGGCGATGATGCCAACTCTTCCCAGGTGTTTCACCTTCAAAAGGTAGGTAGCCAGATTTTGGCTACAGGTAAAATCGTAAATTAAATTCTCACTCTCATCCGGTCTAAAAATAAACGCTGGTTGGGCAAGACCATCCTGGCTGGAACGCCGGTAACCCAAGACGATTGCCACCTTCTTAGACTCCAATAAATCCCTTACCTTCTTCCTCAGCAGTTCAACCTTATTCATTTAATCATCTTATTCAATTTTCGGTTCGGTCCCAGCATCTTAACCTTCTCGGTGACCTCGCGGATGAGTCGAGCAAACTTTTCCCCTTCTGATGCCGATACCCAGGCGAAAGTAACTCTCCCCGGTTCAACTCCGCAGAACTCTAAAAGGTCTTTTAATACCGCAAACCGGCGCCGGGCAACAAAATTCCCGGTTAAATAGTGGCAATCACCTGGATGGCACCCAGAGACTAAAACCCCATCCGCCCCCATTTGCAGTGCCTGAAGAATAAAAAATGGGTCAACCCGACCAGAACAGGGGAGGCGAATTACTCTTATTGATGGGGGGTACTGGATTCGGGATATTCCGGTTAGGTCGGCACCAGCATAAGAGCACCAGTTACAGAGAAAGGCAACAATCTTCGGCTCAAATGATGTGCTTGACACTGAGGACGAGATTAAGGGAACTGGCTCTGCCATAATAGAATCAAATTATAATTCTTATTCTCCGCCTGTCCACTTTTTCGCTCTCGGGAAAGATTTTGCCGGGATTCAAGATGTTTTTCGGATCAAGAGCGGTTTTGAGTTTTTTCATTAACGCCAGTTCCGCTTTGCCAATACCCTTTTTCAAAAGGTGCCGCTTAAGCGAGCCAATTCCGTGTTCGGCGGTAATCTGACCGCCGACCGCAATGACAAAATCAACTAATTCATCAACCACAACTTCGCAGGTCTTTTGCCACTCCATATCCTTCTGATTCGTTCTACAGATATCAACATGGATGTTCCCATCACCAATATGCCCGAAAGGCACAATTACCACGCCAAACTTATCTTCCAGTTGAGCAATAAAATCAACCGTCGCCGGAACCTGGGCAAGAGGAACAACAATGTCCTCGGCAACTACTTGGGAATACACCTGCTTCAAATTCTTTGCCAACGAGCGCCGGACCTGCCAGAGCCTCTCTTGGGTTGATGGATTATCCGCAACCAGTGGTTCTCCGGCACCCAAATCCCGGGCAAGGGTTCCCACTTCCCCCGCTTCACTTAAAACCAGTTCCGAATCGTTTCCCTCGAGTTCTACCAAGAGATAAACTTCAGCATCCGGAATGGGCAGTTCGGTTGTTAGGACCTTTTTAACCGCGGCGACCCCTTTCCTTTCCATAAATTCAACCACTGTAGGAATAATTCTTTTGTGGTGAACCAGCGTTAAAACCAGTTCCACCCCCTTTTTGAGGTCCGGAAATGGGATTAAGAGGTCAATGGACTTTTTAGGTTTAGGAATTAGCCGAAGGGTAATCTCGGTAATGATTGCCAGAGTCCCTTCTGAACCAATTAAGAGTTTGTTTAAGTCGTAGCCGGTGGCATTCTTGCGGATTTTCCCGCCATAACGGATGACACTGCCATTTGCCAAAACCGCCTCAATTCCGGTAAGATAGTCGCCAGTAACACCATATCTAAATGCCCGGGCACCGCCAGCGTTAGTGGCGACATTCCCGCCAATGGAGCACTCATCAAGTGATGCTGGGTCAACCGGATAATAGAGCCCATAATCTTCGCACGCCTTTTGCAACTGCCCGGTAACCACCCCGGGCTGAGTTCGCACCACCAGATTATCCGGGTCAATTTCAATAATCTGGTTCATCAACTCCAGCGAGATAAGGATACCACCACATACTGGCACCGAACCACCAGTAAGACCTGTCCCGAGCCCGCGTGGAGTAACCGGCACTTTCTCGCTTTGCGCAACTTGAATAACCGCCGAGACCTCTTCAGCACTGCAGGCTTTGACTAAGACATCAGGCGGATGGGGTTTTTCTGGACCTTCGTCGTGACCGTAATCAATCAGTTTATCCGGTTCAGTAATAACCCGCTCCGACCCGCAAATCTCCCGCAATCGGTTGATGACCTTTTCTAAGCGCGCCAAAGATATTTAAATTTACCCTAAGAGGTCATTCAATTTCTCTGCCAGCGCCGGCTCGGGCATCGCCCCGACAACCCTTTCTACCTCCTTACCGTTCTTAAAGAAAATTAAAGTTGGTATGCTTAAAATCCCAAATTTACCGGTTAACTCGGGGTTTTCGTCAATATTTACTTTCGCGACTCGGAGCCTGCCAGCAAACTTTTCCGCAATTCGGTCAATAATCGGTGCCAACATCCGACAGGGACCGCACCACGGCGCCCAAAAGTCAACGAGCAGCGGCAGATTGGAGTTGGACAGTTCAATCTCAAAATTGGTATCAGTCAGATGGACAACTCCTGCTGGTTGAGAATTTTCCTTTTCGTTCATTTTTCCTCCTACTATAAATAACGAGCTGAAATTACAATATCGCCATTACTGGTAACAACCTTTATTGGGGATGCGCCGGAGCCGATTCTTGCCCGGATTCTGTTCCGCGTCTGCTCTTGATACTCCAACTGGTAGCCAGTTACAACCACCGTGCCAGCACTGGTCGTCGCCTCAATGGTAGCCGACACATCTGGAGGGAGACGCAAAGTTACCCTACCGTTACTGGTTGTGAGATATGCCGACCTTGTTGCTGGTAGCGAAGCTAAGTCGCATTCTATTTCTCCATTTGAGGTCTGAATTGTTATCCCGCCGTTATGAACCTGAACTAAAACCGAAGCATTACTGGTGTTAACCGAGGCATCGCCACTGGTTCCGGTAAGGACGACCTGCCCATTAGATGTAGAAATTGTAACGCCGGCGCTAAATCCGCTAACTTTAACCTTGCCATTTGAACTCTGGATATTCAAACGGGTATTTGATGGTGCCTTGGCATCAAAGAGGGCACCAAGTGGCTTGGTAATATCAGGCGTTTTTACCTTTAACGACCAAACGCCACCGTCAAGTGTGTCCGCCAAAGTAACCTCCTGAAGTCTTTTGAGTGCATCCGCCCTGTTTCGTCCATAGGCATAACGGGTAATCTTTACCAGAGTATCGGTATCGGTATCGGTAGCGGTTGCGGTTACCGCACCGTTACCGGAGGTTAAATCCAAAACATTGACAAGGGCAGAAGAACGAGTTCGGGTCTCGGTGTCTTCAACCCGATAGAGATAAAGGCAACCAAAAAGAGTGACAATCCCAGGCAAAAATCCAATAAGAAAACGGCTCATTCTATCGTTGTCACCTCCGGTGGAGGAATCAAGGTAATGCCTACAGAAAACCAAGGACCCCGGATAGAGGTGCCAGGAGCATTGACCAACCGGGCGCCATTACCCAACCGCCAATTAAGCGAAAAGGGGGAATACAGATAACCGCCCCGGAGCGCGAGCCCATATCGGCCCGCTTTGGTGGAAAGGAGAAGATTAACCTCCAGCGCAACCAACCCACTCAGCCTCATTCCTGGGGAAAGGGTTACTGTTACTCCTCGCCTCAATAGACTATCAAAGGGAACATCACCACTCTTCTCCCTGATGTGGAAGTGGGGCTGAACCCCACCCAGCCCGAGCATGGGGACAACGGTGAGAAATTTAAAAAATGGGAGTCGTAAACCAATTTCTCCCAGGATACCGGTAGCATCGGTACGCAGGTGAAGCGACTCGTTCTGGGCATCGTCCCAGGTACGAAAAAACATTGGTCCGACAAGAAAATTCCTCCCTACTAACGAACGGAGTTCAATACCCCAGCCATAATGACGAGTATTTGCCTGAGGTAAACCGAGTGCGGCAAACTTTGCGTTGAACCCACTGACATCCGGCTGATACCCGCAGGCAAAAGGAACGAACCACCCCTCTAAGGGCTCCTGAGCGGAAAGGGAAACAACTAAAACGAAGGCAAGGGATAAAAAATAGCGCACAATAAAGTATAGAGGGGTGTTTTTATAAGTCAAATTTAATGCATGCCTTGAGCGAAAGTGGAGCGGGTTTCTTCACCTCGGTCGGAATGACAAGGGCGAAGGAAAAGAAAGTTTTTATTGACATCGGCAGATAAAAAAGTAGGATGGGTTGTAAACTGGGAGGTAATATGGTTTTTTATAAAATAAACACCGGGTTCATTCTCAACCTGGTGTCAATAGGTCTCCTGACCGCAGGGCCGGTAAAAGTAACACTTCACCATCCGCCGCCAGGACAATTCGGCATTGAAAAACTATGGTGGGTAGAAATTGACAACCCGACTCAGAACACCTATGACTCCTGTTATCTCCAGGGTGAAATCTTAGAAGCAACAAAAGGGCTGGTATTCAGAGCAAACTCCAGAAAGTTCCAGTTGCCCCCGGGGAAGAAGATATTACGGGGCAGGAAGGATGTTGACCCTTTATGGGATGTGTGGCACGCCCCGGGTTACGAGAAGTTCGCCGCCCGGACCGGCGGTCTGCCCGAAGGCAACTACACCTTTATTGTTCTATTGCAACCAGACCTCGGCGGTGACACGGTTGAGTTTCAAATCCGCCTGCCCGGACCGCCGCGGCTCATCTCGCCGCGCGACGGCACAAAGATTCCTCATAACCAAAAACAACCAATGTTTAACTGGACACCACCGACATCACCACCACCCGGAATAAAATACCGGCTACGCATCGTTGAGATTCTTCCCGGTCAGACTAAAGAGGAGGCGATGAGGAGTAACCAGCCCTGGTATGAAGGGAAAAATTTTACTAACCTCTCACTGCGTTATCCTTTATCCGCTCGGTCATTTGCTTCGGGAAAGCAGTTCGCCTGGCAGGTGGAGATATTAGACCAAACCGGTGCAACGCTCAACCGGAGTGAAATCTGGGCATTTTCCATTGAAGAACTTCTTCCACCGCTTCTCCGCCTTCTTAGGATAAATATGACCCGTGAGGTTACCCGAACTAACAACTACTACCGGGTGCAATTGACCATTGAAAACAACTCTTCTGACACCTTTTATGACCTGAGTGTCTTTGACCGGAGTAGCGAACTCCAGTGCCTTGACGATGCGACGGTAATGCATGGAACTACCGGCGCTTCCTATCGCGCCTCCTGGTGCAGCACCTGGGCGAATAGCAATGGAAACCTGACCGCCATCCGGTTTGGCTGGGAACGGCTTAATCCCGGTGGCCGGATGATTGTCCGGTATCATCTCGTCCCGGTCTTCTCCCACTACTACTCCTTGAACTTGGGTTCAGCGGTTGTTGGTGATTCCACCATCATCTCTTACCGAATTGGCGACCGCTGGTATCTGGTGCGTTTCCGAATTCAGTTTCTACCCACTGATATTGCCGATGCCCGTCGGGCAGCGGACTATCTCATCATCACCACCCCGGAACGACTGTTTAGGGACAACCCACCAGGAACAGAAAACGATGTCTATCGGCTTTTAGCCACAATGGCGCGGTTGGCAAAGGAGAAGAATGGGGTGTTAGGTTATACTTCGGCGCTAGGCACGGACCCTATCCAGTATGCGTTGAGTTACAGCTGGGGCACCCTCTTGACTCCAACCTGGAGAACCAACGGCTATCTTTTAATCGTCGGGCAGAACAATATCATATCCGCCTTTACTGTTCCAGTTGAAGGCTTTCCCCTGGTTCCGCTCTCCGACTACCCCTACTCCAACCTCTCCGGTGACGAGCAGTGCGAACTGCGGGTCGGACGGATTATCGGTCTAACCGCCACGGAACTGACCATCCCGATTCAAACCAGCCTTGATGTCTGGCAGGGACGGGCGCGTTATGATGGCAGCCGGGGACTGATGGTCAGCGCGGCTGAAGGACCGTTTGAAGATTTTGTGATGCAGACCGTGGAACTGAGTGATTCCTTGCGCCGAAAGGTGAGCGATGTCTTCTCCGTTTTAGGGGAAATGTTCATCACCCGGATAGATATGTTGCGGGAGGCGCTCTGGATTGACTCTTATGGCGACCTGTTCAAACTCTCCCGCTGGGCTTTGCGCGAGTGGGTCTGGAACGGACACGCCTTAGGGACAATTGACCGACTGAGTGAAGTTGAGGCGCTGAGCCGGAATGCGGTTCAGGATTCCGCAATTGCGCTAGCGCGGCGGCTAATCCCAGCTGACCGGCGACCTGACAATGACATTGACCTCGTTGCCAAGGCGATGTGGGATTATATCATCCTTGGGGAAGACGCCGTTCCCCGGCGCGAGCAGTATCTCCGGGCACTTGCCCGCTGGCTCTTAGCACAGCGGGGAATAACCCCACCGGCGGATACGGTGGGCAGAGCATTAAGAGAAGGCGAAGAGATTCAGTTCGTCCGCCGTGGTCAACGAGTACCGGTTTATAACTACCGGGATACACCTGAGGCGGCTGGGCAGGACCGCAGCAGTTATGTTCGTCAGATGGCTCAAGACCGAGATATCCTTGGCTATCGTGGTCATGGCGGACCAGGGAGCTGGGGTTGGGTTTTGGATGACTGGGTGCCCAGTCCCTGTCCAGCCGAACCGCTCAGTTTTGGCAGCCACCGACCGGTTGTACTTGGTTTCACCTGCAGTAGCGGCGACTATACCGAACGGGGTGCTCACGGTCCGGTGAGCATCGCCCGCTGCTTTTTGCGCAACGGTGCCGGTATCTATGTCGGTGCCACCCGACGATCATATTGCTGTACCAACAAAACTCTCTATCTTGAAACCTTCCGCCGCTGGTCAACTCAGGAGTATTTCGGTGACGCCTTTGTTGACCTTAAAAACACCGCCTGTCTGCGCGAGCATGGCTGGATACTTGAAACTGTGATGTACAACCTTTACGGTGACCCCAAATACCGAAGGAGGTAACCAATGCGTTGGGTCATTACCATAATAGCTTTAACTTTATTTTGCTGGGCAGCCGAACCGCTTGAGTCGCTCTTCGTGGTAATTCCTGATTATTCTATTAGGGAAATCGGCGGGTTGCACTATGTGGACATTCCGGGAGGCAAACTTTTGATGTTTGACGGTCAACCTAGGCTACCCTTTTATCCGGTTACGGTCAGTTATCCCGCCGGATACTATGTGCAAGATGTAAAACTGACTAACAAAACTGGACGGAAGGTTGAAACCGGAATTCGTCTTCCGGCAATAGCAATAACTGTTGACACTTTGGAGACATTCCAGCCACCCAAGCCAGCCGTTACCCGGGGCTGGTATCCGGATAAAGATTTTGACTGGCGCATCTGGCACAACCCGCAAGGGGGAACCGATTTGGTGCTTTCGCTCTACCCCTTGAAGTTTAATTCCGCAGTTGCCGAGTTAGAGTTCCACAAAGAGCACTACTTCCAGGTAAAATGGAAAAAGACCGGTATCACCTCGGTTCACTTCTCTTCGGATAAAATCACCTACCAGCCCGGTGAGCGGGTCTTGCTCAACCTCAGGTTAGAGAATACAACCGAACCAAAAGACTTGCTCGCCAAAGCCACAGTTTCCGGTCCGGTTTCAATTAATTTGCCGGAACGAAAGTTCCGAATTCTAACTGGTGATACCACCATCACCTTAGAGTGGCTAACCGGGTCAGCACCAACCGGTGATTATCGTATTGACCTGTTGATAATAGATGAGAAGGGCGCGACTATGGCGCGGGAACAACGGCGACTGCGATTGGGGATACCGGCAGGCGAGGTTGTTTCATTTACCGCCGAACCAAGTGTGTTTCACATCGGCGACAACATCAAGTTTACTTTAGAGTTCCGCAACACCGGTTCCTGCTCGCTCTCGGGTGAAGGGGTCTTCCGCATTTTCAAGGAGGGCAGAATCATCGCCGAATCCCTTTGCCCTTACAACAACCTTCTTCCGGGTGCTTCCATTACCCTTCGCAGTGGCTGGAACACCGCCAAAGCCGAAAAGGGGGCTGTTTACTATATAAGCGGTTTTGTCTGCTATGAAGGCTCCGCAACACCCACCCAACATATTTACCTCAGCACCAACCGACCACCAATAGCCAGTTTCTCCTTTGTACCTGAACAGCCCAGCGCCGGTGAAATAATTACATTTGACGCCTCAGCTTCAGCGGACGCAGATGGCACCATCGCCAGATACGAGTGGTCGTTTGGGGATGGTGCCCGTGCCGAGGGGAAAAATGTCACCCACCAGTATCAACTACCGGGCACCTATGAGGTGAAACTGACCGTAACCGACAACGAGGGCGGGAAGGGAATGGTTGCCCGGATGATTGAGGTCCGTGAATAACTTACAAAGGAGGGGTTATGAAAAAGGCAAAATGTAAAGCGTTAAGTGCGCTAATTGCTATGTTGCTCCTGATTCCGGGGGTAATACTCTGGGCACAGCCGCGGGTGGAATGCAGATTGCATACGCCACCACCGGGCAGGCTCCATATGACCGACCTTTGGTGGGTGGACCTGAACAATCCCACTCGGGAGACGCTGAATATCTGGCTTGAAGGTCATGTCCAGAAAGAAGGCAGAGAGGTATATTTTGGCGAAACCTGGCCGTTCAAATTACCACCGGGCTGGAAACGGATTCAGTTGCCGGACATCAGAATCCGCAATCAGCGGGCGGCGCCGGGATACGAGGTGTTCGTGCTGAGGACCGGCTCGGTGCCACCAGGCTCCTACAGCTACTGGGTCCTGGTCAAAGGTGAAGCGAGTGGCGGCGATACCGCCGAAACCGAGGTTAGCCCGACAACCCCACCAAGGCTGGTTGCACCAGTAGACCGGTCAGCGGTTACCGACCTTTATCCGCAGTTCCGTTGGGCCGCGCCAATCCCGCCAGTTCCCGGTGTAAGCTACGAACTGAAATTGGTTGAGGTTTTACCCGGACAGACCAAGTTTGAGGCGATGGCAACAGTTAGACCTTGGTTTGAGGGGCGAAACATCAGGACAACCGCTTTTACCTACCCCCATAGTGGAAGGCCGCTTGTTCCGAGAAAGAAATACGCCTGGCAGGTTCGAGCTCTGCTCGACCGTGCGGTCATCGGAGTGAGTGAAATCTGGGAGTTTTCGGTTTTGCCAATAATTGTGCCTCCAGGGCATGGTATTGATATCTATTTCTGTGATGCGAACGAAACAAAGGGCTCGGTTTACCACCGACCGGCGTTTGGTCCCGAGATCAAAATTTACACCAGACCGTCAGGGCGCATCTACTCCTTTTTATTCGCACCCTGGGATGCGGACAAACTCTATTTCCTTGACGCCAACCAGTTCAAAATCTATCTCAAAGACTTGAGCCCGGGTGCACCGGCGGAATCGGCTATTTACACCCATACAACTTATGTGCGTGAAATTGAGGTTGACCGGGAGGGTCGGCTCTACTTCAGTGAAGCGACCGGTGCTGGTGGAAATGGCAAGATATGGCGTTTAAATAGTGACGGAACCAGTAGCCTCTACTACACAGTTCTGCTTTCTCAGGTGGGTGGTTTCTGGGCAGGCAACTTCTGCTTTGACCGGGAAGGGGTTCTGTATTTAAGCACCGGAAACGAGGTTGGCGCGAGTATCTACCGCGTGGACATAGCAACCAACACGGTAACCAAACTCTGGACTGACCCGGCGGGCTCAATCAAAGGAATTACTTTCGGACAGGACGGGTTTTTGTACTATGCCAACTGGCGCCAGATGATTTATGCGCTTGACCTTGAGACCGGAACCAGAACCCAAGTATATTACAACCCAATCAGACAATGGACATCAGATGTCGCTTTCAAGCCGTTTGTGCCCGGTGTTACCGCGCCGGGCGGTGTGTCAAACTGGGTGATGCCATGGGGTGTGGGTGGAACACTACTGCCGCGCATCAATAGCGTAACCGGCCTGACCAGTTACGGCGATGTCGACAGTGCACCATTTGGTGGGCACCTCGGATTCCGCTCCGGCTCCTCAATTGCGATTCCGACGGCCAATCTTTACTACTACCGCTGGGAGTACCGACCTGTGGGGGGCGTATGGCAGGACTTTGATGAAGAGGTTAGGGTATACTATGTCAAAGAATTTCCCGGTTACTTGCCCGAATTTTTGCCATTCCGGCTCGGACCCAATGATGTTGACGGGAAGAAACTCTATCGGTTTAAGCCCCACAAACCTCCAACCATTCCTGGAGCAACAACCTATTGGCCGACCACTCCATTCCTCGGCGACATCTACAGCGGTTATTTAAATACGGTTGCTAAACATTTACCACCGGGCAAATACGAAATCAGACTCTCGGTGTATGATTCACTTGGCAACAAGAAAAACCACGGGATGGGCTTCAGTTTTGTAGTGCCTTTGTCTGAAGGTCGGGGCGGGAACATCAACACCCGTCTGCCAATCGCTGGAGAAATAGCTGAGGGTGGTTTCAAGTTCTTTTTACACATTGATAACCGCCCCTGCAGTGCCTATATTCAACCACCAACAATCGCTGGTGCTAAGGCGAACGATACTTGCGGATTTCTCCGTTATGACCCGGCTGACCCATCACCGGTTCACATTGCATTCCACGCCTCCCACCCCGATGGTTTTGCCTATTTCCAATTCAAAATCGTCCGCGGGACCTTTGTAACCGATAGCTCCTATGTTTTCAGTAAGTTCGTTTTTGCCAATTCCGTTGGAGTTTATGACGGCGACCTAACAGGAAATTTCCAGCATGATTTTCTCCGTTCAACCTTGCTCGGACCCTGTCATGAAGCGGCCTTCTCTGAGCTCCTGTATGTTTACGCCAAAGCGACAACCGGGTGGGGAATCAGAATCTCCTCATACGATGCCTCCTATGTCCGAGCCTTTGCTCTATCAGAAAAGGAGGAGTAAATAGATGGATAACATTGAACGGCTCTGGCAGGTCCTCTGGGCGAAGAAAGACTGCGGGCGCCTCCGCCAATAGGTTCATGTGAACGTTCAGGAGATAGCGACAAACCGGCGGCCAGACGCCGGACCGCCTAAATAGGAGGAAAGAATGAGTTTCGTTATATCGTTATTGTTTATTACCGGGGTCGGTGCCGGACCAATACAGTTTTCCGGTTCGGTCAGCCTCCAGGGAAATGCCGAGTTTATTACCCCGGAAACCCTGCGAACACCATACTCAAATCTGACCTTTATGCTCAGCCCGTGCCTGACCGTGTTCGGGGTGCCAATTTCTACCGACATTTTGCTTTCAACAATGGATAACGACCTCAGACAGGCGTTGAATAAGTTTAGGATTGGACTTGACCCGATGAGTTTAATCCGCCAGAAACTGCCGGTGCCCGGCTTTATGAAGTTCCTGCCGAAGATTGACTTCGGCACATTCAGCCCCTTTTATTCGCCACTCACGCTTTCCGGCGTTGCGGTTACCGGGTTTGGTATTGAGTATCAACCTTGGAAGGTCTATCTCGCCGGTGCTGGTGGGAGAATTCAAAGGGCGATTGAAGGTTCGGATACGACCGAGCCAGTTTACAAGCGTCTGCTCTATGCGACCAAATTCGGCTTCGGCAAAAGTGAGGCATCGCACTACTACCTCACCTTACTCTATGCCCACGACGACTCCAACTCACTCAAACGCAGCTGGCGCCTCTATCAACCCGACACCTTAGAGCCCGCCGATACCTTTGAAGTCGTAACCCCCCAGGAGAATTATCTCCTTGGGATGGAGTTCAATCTCTGTCTGTTTGAGGACGCCTTCCGGCTTGAAGGCGAGATTGCCGGCACTGAACTCACCCGGGATAGCCGGATGGAGGTTCAGAACTATAAATGGGCACCAGACTGGGCAGAACGAATCCTGAAGCCGCGTTTCTCCTCCCAGTATGACTTCGCCTTCTCGGTCCGTTCGGTGTTAAATGTCATCGAGACCAGGGTGTTTGGTGAAGTAAAGATGGTTGGACCGGGTTATATCTCGCTTGGTGCCCCTTCCCTGCGCAATGACAATCTCGCATATACCCTAGGAATGGAGCGGAGCTTTCTTGATAATAAAGTTTCACTTTCTGCCTCAATGAACCGCGAGCAGGACAATCTTATCGGGATGAAACTTACTACCACCACCTTTACTATGGTAGCCCTTAACTTAGGACTGGTATTTCCCAATCTCCCCTATGCTAACATCAGTTATTCACCCTACTTTCAAAAGAGCGAGAGCATTTCTGACCGGTCGCAAACTCTATCTTTGAGCACCGGTTACAGTTTTGAGACCGGTCCGCTCACTCACTCGCCTTCATTTAGTATTTCCTGGCAAGGGCACAACTCTACCCCGGGGAACAACTATTCAACATTTGACATAAATTTCAACCACAGTTTGGGCTTTTCGTTTCCGCTCTCGGCTTCAGCCAATTTCGGTCTTGCCCGCACCGCATTCTCGGATTCGGCAACGAACACCTTCGCTCTTGGATTGAGCCCGTCTTATACCCTTTTTGGCGGTTGGGTGAATGGTCTTTCGCTCACCGGTTCGTTTGAGGGTAAAAACAAAAGGGTTGACATCGGCTTCAACTCCTCTTTTCCGGTCTGGAAACTGGCTGACGCGAACCTAAGCCTGGAGCGCAGTATCTATCAGGGAACGGAAGAAAATTATCGTGCTTGGTACCTCACCGGAACACTATCAAAGAGTTGGTAAAATATAAAGGAGGTCTTATGAAATTGGAAAAAGTGCTCACGATGGTAATTCTGAGCATCGTTCTTTTACCGGCGCTCTCAGTCCCCAAGCCGGTTGTGGAAATACTCCCGCCGCCCGGGATGTTCCACATTGAACAGCTCTGGCGATTGATACTCAACAACCCGGACCAAGAGACTTATCCGGTCTGGCTTGAAGGAATAATCACCGAGGCGCGAAAGGGGGAGGTCGTATGGGCAAAGACAAAGGGGTTCAAACTCCCTCCAGGGACCTTGGTGCTCCATTACGCTGATATCCAGCGAATCGGCATTGAGAGCCAGACCCACGCGCCAGGCTACGAGCGGTTTTTGACCCGGACCGGCGGTCTGCCCGAAGGCAACTACACCTTTATTGTTCTATTGCAACCAGACCTCGGCGGTGACACGGTTGAGTTTCAAATCCGCCTGCCCGGACCACCCAGACTCATAGCGCCAAAGAATGGCGCCAGCATCAGCGAGGAATATCCACTTTTCGGCTGGGACCCACCTTCACCACCACCAGCAGAAAAATTGACCTATAACATCAAAATAGTTGAACTCCTGCCAAAACAGACCGAAGAAGAGGCGCTGGCACAAAACGAGCCTTGGCTTGAGGAAAAGGGTATCACGGCAACAAGTTTCAAGTATCCTGCAGGCGCTCCCAAATTAACCGAAGGCAAGAACTACTGCTGGCAGGTAACCGCTCTTGTTGCCGGCTTGCCCATCACCACCAGCGAAATCTGGGCATTTGGATTTGGACCACCAGCAAAGGCTGAGTCCTGCCAGTACTATCTTGACGAAAATGGGCGGATGTGGCACTCGCTGGGCAAGACGGGACAAATAGGAATCCGTCCCGATCCCTGTAAATATATTTTAACCTACGATGGCACCATGTATCACGCTGATGGGCAAAAATGGAGTCCGGTTTCTGCGGAAATTTGCACATTCATTATTGCCGAAAACGGCGTTTTCCACTTCAATGGCAAGACCTGGCACAAGATACCAGTGGGAAAGTGCGACTGCATCTTAACAAAAAATGGGATGTTCCATTATGATGGTAAAATCTGGGAAGCGGTAATCCCAGATAGCTGCACCTATGTGCTGGTCAAAGATGAAAAAAGCGAAAAAAAGATGTATCATGCGGATGGCAGGTCCTGGAGCGTAAAAACCTTTAATAAGTGCAGTTATGTCCAGACCAAATTCGGAATGTATCACTTTAACGGCAAGAGCTGGGATTTGATAACCGTCAATAAATGCACCGGCATCAAGGCGGAAAATGGGCTGTTCCACTTTGATGGCAAAGATTGGGTTTTAATAAAGCCAGATAGTTGTCGGTATTTCCTCGTCTCGGACCCAGTTAACAAGAAAAACACCATGTTTCACGGTGACGGCAAGACCTGGAGCCCTAAAACCTTTGATAAATGTAAATATATCGGCGCTCAGAACGGTATGTTCCATTTTAATGGTAAAACCTGGGACCCGATAACGGGTAAACCATGCACTGCGATTCTTGCGGAAAATGGGCTGTTCCATTACGATGGTAAAATCTGGGTTCCGGTGAAGCCCGACAGTTGTACCTATATGCTGGTAACCGACCCGATTAAAAAACAGCGCCAGATGTTCCATGCCAATGGCAGGACCTGGAATGAAGTAGCGGTTGGGAAATGCCGTTATATTAAAGCCAACAATGGTATGTTCCACTTCACCGGTAATGATTGGGAACTGGTAATCTTACCCAACTGCAAATATATTAAGGCTGAGAATGGTATGTTCCATTCAAGGGGCAAAGGGATATGGGTCCCGGTTCCTGGTTTTAATTGCCAATGGATTGAAGCCGAGAATGGCTGGTTTCACCATAACGGCAAGACCTGGAACCCGGCTGAGAGTTGCAACTACCGGGTTGAGGTTCAAAGTGTCGGCAAAAAAGAGATTGTGGCGAAAGTCTGGCATTATGATGGTAAACGCTGGAACCCGGTGGTTTCAAAAAACATCCCAATCGGTAAACCGAAGCACCTTCCTGCCTGCACCTACTATTTTGAGGAAGAAAAACCAAATGAGTATATTCTCTATCACTGTGTAGAGGATGACCAACCGGAGGAATTAACAAGGATTAGAATAGAATAAGACCGGATTAAAAAGGAACAAAACCAATAGACCGGTAACCGCGGTTTGAGTAGTAGTAATAGAATTGGGCAGGCATTGATAGGAGAGCGCTGTTTTGGGTCGCTAAACCCGAAAAAACCCACTTTTCATTCTTGGAAAAACCAGGCTGACACTAAGATTCGTCCACCTAACTTCCGCCGAATGGCGACTCCTCTTCTGAGCTAATTCTTTTCTCTGAGGAACCCCTTTATTTAGACCCGGAAAACGAGCCATATTAACGCAGAAAAAGAGGGTAATCTTGTTTAAGTATTTAAAATACAATATCTTAGTAAATTTGGCGTTGTCTTTAGGGGGCTATCCCCTATACCCTTTCGGGGGTGGTATCGGATTTTAATTGAGATTCTGGCTGAATCGCAATTGAACTCTTGCATTTGGATTTCACTAATAAATTTAACCTCCTGGAGATTTGAAAGTTAAACACCATCAGGGGGTTTAAGTTTGAACCTCCCCTCTCCCCTTAACCTTTCTCCAATCGTGAAGCCAGTTTTAAGATTGCAATTGACTCATTCAGGGTTTTAACCTAACCCTTCGCTCTTGACTTCTCTTCCCTTTGTTGTTAATCTTGTTTTAATTATGCTGAAGTGGCTTTTTGGTCGCAAAGAGCCGGGGGCAAAATTGCTTTCGCTTCTGTCGCTTTGGCATCTTTTTGAAACCGTTGACCTGAACCGTCCGGAACTGGCGGATAAACTTGAGGATTTCGCCCTCAGTTTTGAACAGGAGTTTGAGGCGAGTAAAGCGCTCATTTCCCGCCGGGCGAACTCCGGAACCGCCAAAGATATTGATTTTATCTTTGATGTCCTTTCCCGTTTACCCTCACCACCAGCAAAACCCGCTCCTTTGCCGGAAGATGAGAAATTTTCCTGGGAAAAAGGGGAAACGGGGTTGGGCGTGGTCGGCAAGGTGGTGCAAGGGGTGAGAGTTGCGGTCCAAGGAAGGAGAATCGCCCCTTTTGAAAAAAGGATTTTGGAGTTGCGCCGGGAACTGGCTGAGGAACTGGGGAAAGTCAAGGATAAGGAAAGTCCCAAGGTGGCGAAATTAAGGGAGGAGTTAAAAAGGGAAGAGGAGGGTCTCCAGGAGGAGTTGAAAACAATTGACCAGACTTTTCGGCAAACTCTGACCCGAGTTTTACTGGTTTATAATCTTTATGACCACTGTCTTGCTGCCCTTGCGGGAGTGAAATCTCAAGAAGGGTTAGAAAATCTAATCGCCCGGCTACGGGCGCCAGCACCAGGCGAACGGGTCCTGTCCCTGAAGGCGCTTTTGCGGGCTAATTGGCAACCAAAAACTACCTCGGAGGCGCTGGATTTTGCAATTGCCCGGGCAAAGTTTTGTGAAGACGAGCGGGAAAGAAGGCAAGCGGAAAGGGATTTGGAGAAGATTATTCGGGGGGAAACCGATGCAAAGGAACTTATTGAGGTGATTGAACCAAGACTGGCCGAGGAGGGGCTCATATCACTCCAGGCAATGGTGTTAGTCCGCTTGGCCGAGGTGGCGCCGGCGGTGGCGCTTGAGCGGTTTGCGGGGCTAATCGGTATTCCGGATGAGCCACCGGAGTTGAAAATTGCGGTAGTAACAGCCATCGGTGAGAAACTCCTCGTTTTTAATCCGGAAACTGCGGTAAACCTACTGGTTAAGGCGATGGATGATTTAACAATGGAGGTTCGGGTTAGCGCGGCTCGGGCGCTCGCCCGTTTACCAGAAAATACGCCCACCGCGGTGCGGTTAGTAGCGATGAACCGGTTACTTTTTGGCCTGCGGGATGGTGATTGGGAGGTACGAGAGGCTTCTGCCCGGGCACTGAATCCAAAGTGTTATCCGGAGGCATCTCCTCCCCTGATTGAGACTTTATTAACTGAGACCAACCCTAACGCCCGGGAGTTTTCGGCAAAAAGTATCGGCTGGAACTTTCCCCCCCAGCCCGAAACCAGTGAGGCCCTTATTAAGGCATTAAGTGATGAGGATGCGGCAGTGCGGAAGGCGAGCGCTGAGGCGCTGGTGGCACAAGGGCAAATTCCTACCGACCCCGAAACCCGGCTAAAGTTTTTCTGCGCCAAACAGGACTGGGGCGCCCTGGTGGCACAAGGAAAGCCGGCGATAACTTGCCTCCTCCCGCTCCTAAAGGACCAGCGCGAGGAGATTCGGCTCAATGTCGTCCGAACTCTGGGGAGAGTTGGTGTCCGTCAGGCGCGTGATGAGACAACGAAGGAGATGGTAAAACACTTATGCGTTGCCCTTTCTGACGCCAGTCAGGAGGTGCGTCGAGCGGTAGCAAAGGCGTTAGGCGAAATCGGCGACGATAGTGCGGTCCCGGCGCTAAAATCGGCAATCGCCAAGGAGGGTTTTCAAGAGGTGCGGGCAGAAATGGAGCGGGCGATTAGAAGACTCCAGGGTTAGAAAACGGATGTCAAACCTTTACAATTCAATTTTTACCCATTAAACTTTATCCTGGAAATGCTGGCGACGCTAAAGAAACTGATTCCTTCCAAAAGCGAAAGGGAAGTCAGACGGCTGAGGCAAAAGGTTGTTGAGATTAACGCCATCTGGGAGAAGTATCGTTCCCTTGCCGATGCCGACCTGCCGAAGAAGACCGAGGAGTTTATCGCCCGAATCCAGGATGGTGAGTCCTTAGATGATATTCTACCCGAGGCTTTCGCCTTGGTTAAGGAGGCGTGCCGACGGCTCTTGGGTAAGCGGTGGAGTGTAACTAATCAGGAAATAACCTGGGATATGGTTCCTTTTGATGTCCAGCTGATTGGCGCAATTGTTCTGCACGAGGGTAAAGTGGCGGAGATGAAGACCGGAGAGGGTAAAACCCTGGTGGCAACAATGCCTTTATATCTAAATGCCTTAGAAAAGAAGGGTTGCCATCTGGTAACGGTTAACGACTATCTTGCCCGCCGCGACCGGGAGTGGATGGGTCCGATTTACGAATCATTAGGACTTACCGTCGGTTATATCCAGGCGGGGATGACCCCGGAGGAGAGGCGACCGCAGTATGCTTGTGATATTACCTACGGGACCAACAATGAGTTCGGGTTTGACTACCTCCGCGACAATATGGTCTTGCGCTATGAAGACAAGGTTCAGCGCGGTCATCACTACTGCATTATTGACGAGGTGGACATCATTCTGGTGGATGAGGCGCGGACACCTTTAATCATCTCCGGTCCGGTGGGTTTTTCTAAGCAGGAGCAGTTGCAGAAGATTGTCCCATTGGTTAGCCGGTTGTTCCGTGAGCAGGACCGGCTGGTTGACCGGATTGTTGATGAAGGGGAGCGACTCTATCGCCAAGGTAAGACCTTTGAGGCGGCGGTGAAGTTTCTCCAGGCGCTCCGGGGCTCACCCAAGAACAAAAAACTGATGCGCATCCAGCAGGAGGAAGGGGTGAAGCGGGCGATTGAGCAGGCGGATGGGATTCTGCGTCGAGACAAAAGGTTGCACGAGGTTGATGCGGAACTGTTCTTCGTCATTGATGAACGCGACCATTCGGTTGACCTGACCGAAAAGGGACGAACCGCCCTGGCACCAAATGACCCCGATGCGTTTGTCTTGCCCGACCTCGCCAGTGAACTGGCGAAATGGGATGTTGACCCCAACCTTTCTCCCCAGGAACGCGCCCGGCGCAAAGAGGAGACCTATCGCGCCTATGCGGAGAAGAGTGACCGACTGGCAAACATCCACGCCCTATTAAAAGCCTACGCCCTATTTGAAAAGGATGTTGACTATGTGGTAACACCGGATGGGAATGTGGTGATTGTTGATGAGTTTACCGGGAGATTGATGCCCGGGCGGCGTTTTTCTGATGGACTCCACGAGGCGCTGGAAGCAAAAGAGCATGTTCAGGTGCGGGAGGAGACTCAGACCTTGGGGACCATTACCATCCAAAATTACTTCCGGATGTACAAGAAACTGGCCGGGATGTCGGGTACGGCAATGACCATTGCCAGCGAGCTTTATAATGTCTATAAACTGGAGGCGGTGGAGATTCCGACCAATGCCCCGGTCCGACGGATTGACTATCCCGATGTTGTCTTTCGCACTAAAAAGGCGAAGTATCAGGCGGTGGTAAAAGAGATTGTTAAATGGCACAAATTGGGTCGACCAATTCTCGTTGGCACTACCTCGGTCCAGGCGTCAGAAGAACTTGACCGGCTGCTCCGACCCACCGGAATTCGCTATTCTATTCTGAATGCGAAAAACCATGAGGCGGAAAGCCAGATAATCGCCCATGCCGGTGAACCCGGGGCAGTTACCATCGCCACTAATATGGCCGGTCGGGGTACGGATATCAAATTGGGCAAGGGGGTGGTAAAAGGGGAGCGATGTTATCTGATTTCTGGTAATGGTAAATGTGCCTACTGGGAGGAAAATCCGGGACGGTGCTATCAAGAGGTGCCCTGTGGTTTATATGTGATTGGCACCGAAAGGCACGAGGCGAGAAGGATTGACGACCAGCTGCGGGGGCGGAGTGGCCGTCAGGGCGACCCGGGCTCATCCCGTTTCTTCCTCTCCTTTGAGGATGACCTGCTCCGACTGTTTGGTTCGGACCGGATGGCGGCAATCCTTGACCGTTGGGCGCCAAACGAGGATGAGTCGGTAGAAAACAAATTGGTCACCCGAGTTATCGCCAATGCCCAAAAAAGGGTGGAGATTCGGAACGCCGAAATCAGAAAGCATCTACTGGAATATGACGATGTGATGAACCGTCAGCGGGAGGTGGTCTATTCTCTGCGGGATACCATCTTGAAAGAGCCCGATCTCAAGCCGGTTTTTGATGAGATCCTTGATGGATTTCTTACCGGGTTAATTGAGCGCGTCACCGGCGGTGAGCGGAACCCCTCAGCCTGGAACTGTGAGGAGTTGCTCAAGACCTTCCTTGCCGACTTTTTTCTTCCCCAGGAGGAGCGTCCCGAGTTTGACCGCGCCCAGCTCAAGGAGCGGGTCAACGAAATCGCCCAAGTTCGTTACCAGGAATTAGCTCAGGAGCTCGGTCCGGAACTCTTTCCCGAGTGGTGCCGAAGGGTATTTCTGGCGACCCTGGATGAGGCCTGGCGTGACCATCTCCATCAACTTGATATCTTGCGGGAAGGCATTGGTCTGCAGGCTTACGGGCAGAAGGACCCGCTGGTTGAGTATAAGCAGGAGTCTTTTCGTCTATTCACCGAGACAATGCAGGAGTTTTACTCCCACGCCTTAAGGGTGCTCTTTCGGGTTGACCCGAGAAGCGGCGGAGACCGGGCAAGTTTGCCCAGCCAACCGCGGGTGCGTGCCTACAAACCCCAAGTCGCCACCGCCTCGGGTGCGGCAACATCAGCAACCACCGGAGCACCGGTGCGCCGTGATTCACCGAAGGTGGGGCGGAATGACCCCTGTCCTTGCGGTTCCGGAAAGAAATATAAGCGCTGCTGTGGCAGCAAAACTAAAGTAAACCAATAAAAAGGAGGAATAATGGCAAAAATCACAACTGGACGAATTATCCTCTATGTAATCTTGGGCATAATTGTCATCGTCGTCGGAGTCTGGGTGATCAGGACCCGTCAGCAGGAAGCCAAGTTGGGCAAGCGGGTGATGGAGGTGGAGGATGTGGAGAAGTTTGTCCGTAATGCGACAAAACAGGTTGAGAGCGAGACCGAAAAACTTGCTGGCTTGAGCGGACCCGCTATTGACCAGGCGAGTCAACTCCTCCAGGAGGCGCGAGCTGGTATTGAAGAGATAAAATCAATCACCGACCCGCAAGAGTTAACCAAAAAGCGCGATGAGATAATGAAGAAAATCGCCGATGCCCGGCAACTCCGAAAACAGGTTGAGCGGGGCGAGTAGCTTTATCCTCTCTGGCTTTGCCAGACGGGCGCAGCACATTACCGGGGCTTGCCTCTTTGGGCAAGCCCCGAAGGGAGGATGGGTATGAAGTTGCGGGCAGTAATTTGGACAGTAGTCGGGATTGTAGTAGTTGTCCTCACCCTCTTTATCCTTTTGACCGGAAGGGCGGGTCGTTCCAAGCGGATAACTCTGCAAGACTTAAAGCGCCAGGCGAGCCGAAGCGAAAAAACCATTAACAAACTATATACCGAAATTAATCAGGCAAAGGCGGTGCCCTTAACCCCGATGCAGAGTCAACTTCTCACCGAAGCGGAGAACAATCTGAAAAAGGCAGAAGAACTTTTAAATCGGGTCCGGGAAGGGACAGAGGTCGCTGCGGTAAACAAAAACCTCCAGGAGGTTCACGACCTTATTGGAAAAACACGCCGAATAATCCGCCGGGCAACAAAACCCAAGTGAGCGGACTTTTAAAACCAGCGGTAAAGAAGCCGGGGAAATTGAGGCACACCCAAGAGTTTTGAGGCACCCTCTTCAAAAACCTGGCGCCAATAGAAGCGCAGGCGGGGTTTCGGCTTTACTAAACGGGGCTCGCCTTTAATCCCGCACATATCCGCCAAGAGCCGTTTCGCCTCTTCTAAGGTAACCAAGGTATCAACCAGCCCTAAAGCCCGTGCCTGCCTCCCGGTGAGAATTCGGCCGTCGGCAAATTTTTTCAGGCTGTCAATCGGGATTTTCCTTTCCCGACTGACAACCTCAAGAAACTGCTCGTAAACATCACTAACCACACTCTCGAGCAACTTTCGGTCGGTCTCGGTCATATCCCGAAAAGGTGACCCTAGGTCTTTTGCTTCACGAGATTTAATCACTTCTACCCTCATCCCTAACTTATCCAAAAGCCCGCGAACAATCGGTAATTCCATCATCGCCCCGATGGAGCCGGTCAAAGTGCCCGGATTGGCACAGATTACCGTAGCCGGGGCAGAGACATAATAGCCACCAGAAGCCGCAACTGTTCCCATTGAGACCACCACCGGCTTTCCCGAATCCCGAATGCGTTTAATTTCGGAGTAAATTTCATGGGCGGCGGTGACGCCTCCGCCCGGGCTTTCTACTCGGATGAGAACCCCTTTTATTTTCGGGTTTTGGGCAAGGGAGCGTAACTGACGAACTGTTTCCCGGGAATCGGTGATTACCCCTTCAATCGTTACATAACCTAAAGCCTTATCCCCGACACTCGGAAAATTGTCCCTCATCCCGGCAAGAAATAAAAGCGTAGTCAGGGTTGTGGTTAAAATAGTAACTACCACCGCACCCACAATTATTAAGACCAGCGTCTTCCTACTCATAATTTTAAAATGGGCCCTAGTGGACTCGAACCACTGGCCCCTGCGTTATCAGCACAGTGCTCTACCACCTGAGCTAAGGGCCCGAATAGTCAAATTATCGCGGAAAAAATTTAATAGTCAAGAAGTAAATTTTATCTCCCTGGTGGATAAAATGTCAAACCCCGACTTTTGTGCCAGCCTGCCGGGTCGCGAAAATATTCAGTTACCTCGGCAAACTCAACATCGGTAAGAAAACTTATCTCCCGGGGAATTTTAGGCGAAAGCGCCGCATCCCGGTTGGTGAGGGAGAAGAGCTTTACCCCTAACCGCCCCAGTTCCTCTTCACCTCCTTGCTGGCGGTCAAAAATAACAAAGCAGGCATCAACCTTTGCCCCCCAATTTCTGATTTCTTGAACTACCCGGCTTTTGGTCCAGCCGTGAACTAAGGTGTCGTCAACTAAGAGCACCTTCTTGCGGAAGAGTTCATGTTGTTTTACCCCTTCAAACGGACTTGCTTCTGGATAACGCCGTTCCCGACGGGCAAAAAACATCGGTCGGGATAGTTTCTGAGCGAGGAGCGCCGCCAGGGCAATACTCCCGGCCTCAATTCCACAAATGAGATCAAACTTGAGGTTGCGGACTAACAGGGCACTGGTGCTTAAAACAAAATCGCTCACAGCCGGGTAATTAAAAACCCCCTTGACATCAATATAGATTGGACTGTAATTACGGTTTTCATCAACCTTAAATAGCGGCCGCAAATCTCCTAAACTTACCTTAATTGCCCCAATCTGCCAGAAAATTGCGGCTACGGTTTCAGCCAGATTGCCCGACATCGTTTCCCGGATACTAATGAGGTCAGGCACAACCAACCGCTGCTCCCGTAAAAGCCGATAAACTTTACCAGTCTCACCCGAAGGTAATTCTATCGCCAAGCGAGTCTCTTCCAGGTCGTAAATAATGTGGACCTTCCCCACTTCCCCTTCTGGACCGAGCAGCTGATAACTCTCCGCATTCTCCTCCCGTTTCCGTGGTCCCAATTTCTGGACCTGAGGGTTGATTAACTGCTGATAGAGGAGAAAGAACTCTTCTACTATTGAGGCTACTTCTTGATATTCAAGAATATAAGGGGTTGTCGCCCGAACAACGCCATCACCACACTCAAGGTCGCGCAACGGGACAAAAGAGAGCTTCAACTTAAACCCAAAAGTTCTTGGTTTAAACTACCCAGTATGAACATTGAACGATGAACTAATTTGCTTTTGGGATTTTCTTTCCCGACATCGGACTCTTTTTCGCTTTGAGCTGTTCAAGCCTACTGCTGTAAAAGTAGTTCCAGAGCGCTCTAATCTTTCGTTTCAATTCTGCTAAAGACCCCTTGTTTTCTAAGACAAAATCAGCACAGGACCAATACTTAGTATCCCGACCTTGGAGTTCCAGCCGTCTCCTTACCTCCTCTTCAGTGAATCCCAACCGCACCATCCGTTTTATTCTCAACTCATCCGGCGCGGTCATCAGGATTGAGATGTCCATTTCCTTGTGCAAACCCCAAAAAAATAGCAGTGCCGCATCAACTACCACCAAACCCTCTTTTGTCTCCTCAATCTCTTTTTTCAACTTTGCCAAAAGCGGAGGATGCATAATTGCGTTCAGTTTTCTTAGATTTGCTCGGGAACTGAATGCAATTTGGGCTAATGCCTTACGATCAATCTCCCCATTCTTATTTAAGATGCCCTTACCGAAGGCGGCCACAAGTTTTTTATACTCCTCGCCCTCTCGCCGGAGAAGAGTTTTACCAATCTCATCCGCATCAATTATCTTTGCCCCATAGCGCCGCAACTCATTGGCAACGGTGGTCTTCCCGGTTCCAATATTTCCCCCAATACCTACAAGGAGTCGTTTCCGGGAAAGTTGCCGGTCAAACATCAAATAACCTTTACCTCTTCCCGGAGCAGGCGAACCAGTTCGGGAACCACTTGGTTCAAATCACCTTCCAAAACCCGCCCTGCTTTCCGTCCTGGTGGCAACTGGTGTCTCATCTCAATCACCCTTTTGGTAAGGGCTGACGGGTCAATCGCCAAGTCAGCCGCATTCCATACCGGAATTTCCTTCCTTTTTGCCACCATCATCAATTTCAATGTTGGGTAGCGAGGCTGATATTTACCCTTTTGAATCGTCAAAAGAGCGGGCAACTGGAGTTGGACAACCTCGGTCGCTCCTTCAATCTCACGGTGAGCGACGATTTCGCGACTTTCGGGAATCACCTCAACCTCGGGCACTACCGCAGTGTGCCCTATTCTCAAAAAGTGAGCGACCGCCTGGGGGATAACCGCCATATCGTCATCAATCGCCTGCTTTCCGCAGAGAATTAGGTCAAACTCCAACCTGCTTATCGCCATAGCCAGGACCCTGCCTAAAGATACCCCATCTACCCCTTCAAAAGCCGGGTCAGAAACTTGCACCGCTTCATCCACTCCCATCGCTAAGGCGGTGCGCAACGCCATCTTCACCCGTTCTGGGCCCAAACCAATTGCGGTAACCTTGCCCGTGCCTAATTTCTCTTTTATCCGAAGGGCAGTTTCAATCGCATACTCATCATAAGGGTTTATCACCCACTCTACCTCACTGGTATCCACAAACCCGGTTTGGGAGTTTATTCGGATTTTGGTTTCCGTTGATGGAACTTGTTTAATACAGCAGATAATCTTCATACTTTACTCCTTAAATGCTTTAACACACAAAGTGCAGTTATGTCCGCCAAACCCAAATGAGTTAGAGAGCGCCGCCCGGATTTCCTTTTCCTGAGGTCCTCCTTTCACTAAGTTCAAATTAACCCCCTCATCGGGGTTTTCTAAATTTAGTGTCTGGTGAACCTTACCCTCCTTTACTGAGAGAACCATCACTACAAATTCCATCGCCCCGGCAGCGCCTAATCCGTGCCCAATCATAGACTTGGTGGAGTTAATCATTAACTTCTGGCTATGCTCACCAAAAACCTCCTCAATCGCCTTCACCTCAACCGCATCATTTAATGGGGTTGAAGTGCCGTGGGCATTGATATAATCTATTTCACTTGAGGTAAGTCCGGCATCAGTAAGCGCCCGACTCATCGCCATTGCGGCACCCCGGGCTTCTGGGTCGGGCGCGGTAATGTGGTAACCATCAGCAGTAGCACCGTAACCTACTAATTCACAATATATCTTCGCTCCCCGGCGGCGGGCGTGCTCTAACTCCTCCAAAATATAAATTCCACACCCCTCAGCAATCACAAACCCATCTCTTTCCCGGTCAAATGGTCGGGACGCCTTCTGGGGTTCTGAGTTCCTTTTGGACAGCGCCCCCATATTGGCAAATGCCGCCACCGTAAACTTGGTTATTGGTGCCTCACTCCCACCAGCAATCATCACATCGGCATCACCCATCTGAATATGCCGTAACGCCACCCCGGTAGCATGGGCACCAGAGGCACAGGCGGATACCGAACAGTAGTTTGGTCCGCGCAGTCCGTAAACGATGGCAATTTGACCAGCCGCCATATCCGGAATCATCATCGGGATTAAAAGCGGGGATACCGGGCGCGGTCCTTTAGTAAGAAAAATTTCGTGCTGCTGTTCCCAGGTTGCAATCCCTCCCATTCCGCTGCCAACAATCACACCCACTCGGTCTTTATCCTCGTTTGCTAAATTGAGATTAGCGTCTTCAAGCGCCTCGATAGTTGCATACAAAGCAAACTGAGTGAACCGGTCTGACCTTTTTGCAAGTTTCGCCTCCAGGCGGTCCAGTGGGTCGAACTTCTTCACCTCAGCAGCAATCTGAACTGATAAATCCGCAGGGTCAAATGCGCTGATCCTCGTCACTCCGCTTCTCCCGGCTAAAAGGTTTTCCCAGAAAGAGGCGACATTATTCCCTAATGGAGTTACCACACCTAAACCTGTAACCACAACCCGTCGTTTTATGGGAGGCATAATATTAGGGAAGATAAAGGGCTTAAATTAAGAGCCGGTTCCCGAAGGAGCAGACTCGCCAGTAGCAGCCTTTTTCTCTGCCAGTTTCCGTTCTAAGTATTCTACCGCCTTTCCCACTGTGGTGAGCTGTTGTGAATCCTCGTCGGGAATCTTTATTCCAAACTTATCCTCAAAAGCCAAAACGAGTTCTACAATATCCAATGAATCCGCACCCAAGTCTTCCTGAAAGCGGGCCTCCATAGTTAATTTCCCCGCAGCATCAGGCAGTTTTTCCGCAATAATTGCTTTTACTTCATCTATTAACGCCATATTTCCTCCTTAAATTACACTTCTGAAAGAAGACAATAATATATATTAAAATCTCATTAATAAAAGTCAAGAAGTGGCAACCCAATCTGAACCGGGGGAAGGGATAAAGAGTTGCTCCCCAACTCTCTTAACTTTGGAATTTGGCTTTTGACTTCCGGTGAAGGTAGGGTATCATTGATAATATGAGCATAACTGTAGTTGCCATAGGTGGCAATTCCTTGATCCGGCTTAAGGGGAAGAACTCGTTTGCCGACCAGATGGCAACGCTTGATGCTACCTTAGAGCCAATTGCCCTCCTTGCCCAAAAGGGCGAGCAAGTTCTAATTACCCATGGCAATGGACCGCAGGTGGGTTTTCTGCTTTTGCGTTCTTATTTAGCCCGCAACCGGGTGCCGGAGATTCCCCTTGAGGCTGGCAATGCCCAGACCCAGGCGGAAATCGGTTATATGATTCAGCAGGTGCTGGACAATAAATTTAGGCGGATTGGGTTGAATCGGCGGGTAGTTACGGTGGTAACCCAGGTGGTGGTTGATAAAAACGACCCTTCTTTTCACAACCCTTCTAAGCCGATTGGTCCATTTTATACCCGCGAGGAGGCGGTAAAGCTATGCCGAGAGTTGGGTTGGGTGGTAAAGGAGGATGCGGGAAGGGGCTATCGCCGACTGGTGCCTTCCCCGCGACCGAAGGCAATTGTTGAAATTGAAGAGGTCAAAACGCTATTGAGTGCCGGCGCAATCGTAGTCGCCTGTGGTGGTGGGGGAATCCCGGTAGTTGAGGATAATGGCACTCTGCGCGGGGTCTCGGCGGTGATTGACAAAGATTTGGCTTCTGCCCTTTTAGGGAGTATGGTAGGTGCGGAAAGGCTGGTTATTTCCACCGCGGTTGACCGGGTTTATCTTAATTACGGGCAACCCAATGCCCAACCGCTGGGAGAGGTGAGCGGTAAAGAATTGGAGCGGTATTTAAGGGAAGGGCACTTTCCTGAAGGGAGTATGGCTCCAAAGATTGAGGCGGCGTTGGAGTTTCTCCAAGGAGGTGGTAAAGAGGTGATTATCACCGACCCGGAGCATCTCCTTTTGGCAATTGAAGGTAAGGCGGGAACAAGGGTAAATAGATTATGAAATACGAATTCGGAATTTCTAACTTCTTAATTCTGAATTTCATAATTCCCATCCTTTTCCCGGTTTTCGCCCAGGAGATGCTTCTCATTCCGATGGATTTGACTCAGACCGACCATCTCAAGGCTTATGGTGTTGCCTATCGTTTGCTCCAGAGGGGACAAAGGGTCGAGTGGCTTTTGAACTATCGGGGTGGCTCGTTTCTTTTTTCACCTTCCGCTCAAGCGTTAAAGGAGTGCCAGTTGCAAGGGGTGGTAATTGAACGGGTGACCCCAGCTCAACTGGTTCAAATTCGCTCAACGATTGAGGAAAACAATATGGCTTCAATTATGCTTGAGCGTCCAACCCGGATTGCGGTTTATGCCTCTCCAACCGCTGACCCCTGGGATGATGCGGTGCGATTGGTGCTGGATTATGCCGGAATCCCTTATGATGTTATCTGGGATAAAGAGGTGCTTGCCGGAAAACTCACTAACTATGACTGGCTTCACCTCCATCACGAGGATTTCACCGGGCAGTTCGGGAAGTTCTACGCCTCTTATCGGAACGCGCCGTGGTATCAGGAAGAGGTGGCGTTAAATATTAAGACCGCCCGGGAGTTGGGGTTTAAGAAGGTGAGCAAGTTGAAATTAGCGGTGGTGGAGATGATTAGAAAGTATGTCGCCGCAGGGGGGATGCTTTTTGCGATGTGTTCGGCAACCGACACCCCGGACATCGCCTGGGCAGCACGGAATACCGATATCTGCAGTGAGGTTTTTGATGGCGACGCCGTTGACCCAGCCTACCACTCCGAACTTGACTATGACGGTTGCTTTGCCTTTGAGAATTTTAAGGTTATTCCCGACCCCTTGGTTTACGAGCACTCTGACATTGACACCTATCTTGAGGCAACCGCCCGGGGTCCTGATACCTATTTCTCCTTATTTGATTTCTCGGCTAAATACGACCCGGTCCCGACAATGTTGGTGCAGAACCATGTCGGTCTGGTAAAGGAGTTTTTGGGACAGAACTGCGGGTTTCGGCGCTCCCTCTTGAAAAAGGAGGTCTTGGTCTTGGGTGATGTGGTAAATACCGAAGAGGTGAAGTACATCCACGGACGATTTGGCAAAGGGACCTTTACCTTTCTTGGTGGACACGACCCTGAAGACTATGCCCATCGGATTGGCGACCCGCCGACCGAACTTTCCCTCCACAAAAACTCGCCTGGATATCGGTTGATATTGAACAATGTCCTCTTCCCGGCAGCGGAGAAAAAACCGCTCAAGACTTAGATTTAAATAATGCATTCCACCATAGAATGTTTTGAGTGTGGGGTAAAGCAGTGCCTGAAAATTGTCCGCCTGATTAACGGCAACCCGGATGATGAGGTAAGGGTCCAGAAGCACCTTTTGAGGTTGAAGGATGAACTAAATTTAGCCGAACCACCGAGCACCTATACCTCAAAGATGTTGGTGGCGGTAATGGATTTGTTAGGCGTCTCGGACCCGTTCCAAAGGATAAAGGAAGAGCAAAACCGTCGGGCGATGGAGTTGGTGGCGGAGTTAGCGGAGGAAATTGCCAAAAGTGAAGCGCCGCTCCGAACCGCCCTACTCTTAGCTGCGGGTGGGAATGTGCTCGATGTTGGTCCGAGACACAACTTTGATATCAAAGGAGTAATCAAGGGATTAAGGGGAGTAGAGAGGAGCAACCCCTCCATCCCCGATTTATTGCTTCACCGTCTAAAACAAAGTCGCCGCGTGATGTATATCCTGGACAATGCCGGCGAGGTGCTGTTTGACCGGTTGGTGTTTAAATATCTACCTGCTGAGGTAGAACTGACCATTGTTGCCCGCTCGGCACCGATTCTAAATGATGTTACCGTCTCCGAGGCCAAGGCATTAGGATTAGGAGAATACGGAAGGGTTATTGGCACCGGCTCCCGGTATCTCGGGATTGACTTTAATACCGTCTCGGAGGAGTTTAAAAGGGCATATTTTGCGGCGGATCTGGTGATTGCCAAAGGGCATGCCAATTTTGAGTCGTTAGTTGATGACGGTAGGGATGGGTTCTATCTTCTTACCGCCAAATGCGAACTGGTGGCAAATCGGTCAGGTGTGGGATTGGGCGATTCGGTATGCTACTATTCAGAGGGTAATAAAGGTGGCTAAATATGTGCCTAGCGATTCCGACCCGAATCGTTGCGATTGAAGGGGATGTTGGAATTGGGGAGGTTGAAGGCGTGCGCCGTGAGGTCTCCCTGATAATGACGCCAAGGGTGAAGGTCGGCGACTATGTAATTGTCCATGCCGGCTTTGCCATTCAGGTCTTAGACCAGAAGGCGGCGGAAGAGAATCTTAAGGTCCTCAAGGAGATAGCTAAGCGGGTTGAGGGGTTAAAAAAGCGGGCACGGGGTTAACAGACCGGTTCAATTGTCCCTTTGAATTCTCCCTCAATAAAATGGGCAAGGTAGCGGGCACCATCAGCCGCGGTGGGAGCGGTAAACACCGCTTCGCGCACCGCCGGTAAATGCAGTGCCCGGGCAAGTGCAGCCAGGAGCTGGAGATAGGTGGAATAAAGTGCTGGTGGCGAAATAAGTGATACCACCAGGTTTACCGGTTTATTATCATGGGCGTGCCACTCCAACCCGGATTTCAGCCGAACTATCACTACCACAATTCGGTTCACCGCGGTCGTAGCCGAGTGTGGTAGTGCCACCCCGTGACCAACACCGGTTGAGCACACCTCCTCCCTTTTTTTAAAGCCCGTTTTCACTGATTGATAGTCCTGGGCGATTCCCGATTGTAAAAGTCGCTCGGCGATTAAATCAAAGAGTTGCTCCTGACTGGATATCGGCGGGGCATCAATGGCGAGTTCTGGTAAAATAGCCTCACTAAATTCGCTCATATTTTCATCGTCCAAAGAATTTTATCACTGAATTAATAATGTGTTCTTGCTCCCCATCTGTCAAGTTTTGCCGAATTGGCAGGCAGAGGACCTCCTCGCTTGCCTTCTCTGCCTCAGGCAGGCTTTTTCCCGAAAACAAACCCCGGAACTCCGGCTGCCAGTGGATCGGGCGGGAATAGTAAACCTTAGTTTCTATCCCCTCTTGGAGGAGAAAATGGCGCAGTGCCTCCCGATGAGGGGTCCGGATGGCAAACTGGTGATAATTGGGGTTGCATCCATCGGCACCACCGACAATCTGGACCAGTGGACTTAGCGCCTCTTCATATCTCTGGGCAAGGATCCGCCTTCTTGCCCGCCACCGGTCCAGCTGAAGAAGTTTTAGCCGCAGGAAACCCGCCTGGAGTTCATCCAACCGAGCCGAAGGTAAAATGGTTCTTGGCTCTTGATTGGTGGCAATTGCTCCACCGTTGCCGAGTGCCCCCAGGTTTTTGGTCGGATAGAAACTGAACCCAGCAACTATTCCGAAACTACCTAACTTTCTCCCCTTATATTCCGCGCCGAGCGCCTGTGCCGAATCCTCAATTAAGAATAGGTTATGCTGAAGACAGAAAATATTAAACCAGTCAAGGTTTCCGCAGTTCCCGAAGAGATGGACGAGCAGCACCGCTTTGGTGCGCGGGGTCATCACCTCTTGGCAGGAGTTTGGCGATAGACAGAGCGTCTCCGGCTCAATGTCCGCCAAGACCGGGGTCGCGCCACTCCGTAAAATCGCTTCAATCGTTGCCGGGAATGTGAAAGGTGTGGTAATCACCTCATCTCCTTTACCAACCCCCAACCACTTTAGTCCAAAGTAGAGCGCATCAGTCCCGCTCTTCACCCCGATCACCAGTTTCACCCCGAGATACCGGGCAAGTTCTTGCTCAAATCGAGCAAGCTCCTCACCCAGGACAAACCTGCCTGAACTGAGAACCCGGTCGAAAAGGAGGCGGAACTGCTGGACCAGCTCCCGATTCTCAGCTACGAGATTATAAAACGGGATTGTAATTGGCATAAGGGAAACTACCAAAATAGCGGTCAAGGTCAAGGCTAAAATGGTTTTGGTTCTGACGCTTAGTTCAGCGGTTGACCTGAAATTAGATACTCTTAGAATTTCTTTGTGAAGTTCAAGTTAACAGCGCCATTCCAGCCCGCCGGCGACCAGCCGGTGGCGATTGAACGGCTGGTAGAGTTTTTAAACTCCGGCGCGAAGTTTTCCACCCTTTTGGGTGTAACCGGCTCGGGCAAGACCTTTGTGATGGCGGCAGTAATTGCCCGGCTTAACCGTCCAACAATTGTGATTTCTCATAATAAGACCCTGGCGGCGCAGTTATACGGGGAGTTCAAACAGTTCTTCCCCGAGAATGCGGTTGAGTATTTTATCTCCTATTACGACTATTATCAGCCCGAGGCTTACGTCCCCGAGCACGACCTCTATATTGAAAAAGACGCCTCCATCAATGAGGAGATCGAACGGCTCCGATTACGCGCCACCTCCAGTCTGATTGAACGACGGGATGTGATTGTGGTCGCCTCGGTCTCCTGTATTTATAACTTAGGCGAACCCTGGGAGTTTAAGGAGTCGCTATTCCCGATTGAGATTAATAAGGACCTTGACCGGGATGGGCTGATAGAACAACTGGTAAAACTGCAATATACCCGTAACGATTTTGAGTTAAAACGGTCCACATTTCGGGTCCGAGGAGATGTTGTGGAACTTCACCCTTCGCATCGGGATTACGGCGTCCGGATAGAGTTTGATGGTGACCAGGTGGGTCGGTTGAGCATCTTTGATATCGTTTCTGGTGACCTGATTGAGCGCCGCGAGCGGGTGGTGGTTTACCCGGCAAGGCACTTTGTTACCGGCGCGGAACGGCTCGAACGGGCGCTGGACTCAATTGAAGCGGAACTGAAAGAGCGGGTTGCGGAACTGGAGTGCCAAGGCAAGCTCCTGGAGGCGCAAAGATTAAAGACCCGGACCAAATTTGACCTGGAGATGATTAAGGAGTTTGGTTACTGCCCGGGGATTGAAAATTACTCTCGCCACTTCTTGGGTAAGGCACCGGGCGAGCGACCCTATTGCCTCCTTGACTACTTCCCAAGCGATTACTTGATGATAATTGACGAGTCCCATGTCACTATCCCCCAGATTCAAGGGATGTACAATGGCGACCGGGCACGAAAGCAGGTCCTGGTTGATTATGGGTTTCGGTTGCCCTCCTGCCTTGACAACCGTCCTTTACGGTTTGATGAGTTTGAGCGGTTAATCAATCAGGTATTTTTCACCTCAGCGACCCCGGGGGACTACGAACTCCTGGTGAGTGAAGACCGGGTGGCGGAGTTAATCGTCCGGCCCACCGGTTTGGTTGACCCAAAAATGACGGTCCGGCCGACCAAGAATCAGGTTGACGATTTAATCAACGAAATTAGACTTCGGGTGCAACGCCGAGAACGGGTCTTGGTCACCACCCTGACCAAAAGGATGGCTGAGGATTTGGCTGAGTATCTCACCGAGATGGGGATTAAGGTCCGCTACCTCCATTCCGAGGTTGAGCCATTGGAGCGGGTGGAGATTCTGCGCGGACTCCGTTTAGGTGAGTTTGATGTATTAGTAGGGATAAATCTTTTGCGCGAGGGTCTGGACCTGCCCGAGGTTTCGCTGGTCGCGGTCTTGGATGCGGATAAGGAGGGGTTTCTCCGGGACGCCCGCTCTTTGATTCAGACCGCGGGTCGGGCGGCAAGGAATGTCCGGGGTGAGGTGATTCTCTATGCGGACAATATCACCCGCTCAATTCAGAACGCATTAAAAGAAACCGAAAGGAGACGGCAGAAGCAGATTGAGTTCAATCAGCGGTATGGGATTGTCCCCCGTTCAATTGAAAAGACCGCTGAGCAGGTCCTCCAGACTACCGCG